>Ga0074198_1001250_pt1 | contig 18040 bp, 15 predicted proteins | sample EPASupsiteSAE323_FD_64527 | JGI IMG/M metagenome (GOLD analysis project Ga0074198, IMG submission 64527) | Bioremediated contaminated groundwater from EPA Superfund site, New Mexico - Sample SAE3-23 | ecosystem: Environmental > Aquatic > Deep subsurface > Groundwater > Contaminated ...
CTATGCATCCTTGAAAGTGCTTCTTCACGGTTTTCACCCCATGTTATGAGTTTTGCCAGCATAGAATCAAAATACATACTAACCTCATAATCCTTGCATACGCCAGAATCAACGCGGACGCCAAATCCTCCGGGAATGCTGTATTCAGAAATTAATCCAGGTGATGGCATGAAGTTATTTAAAGGGTCTTCGGCGCAGATGCGGCACTCTATGGCATGACCTTTAGAAATAATATCTTCTTGTTTAAAAGGAAGGGGTTCTCCGGCAGCAATGCTTATTTGCTGCTTGACAATATCAATGCAGGTAAGCATTTCGGTTATAGTATGCTCAACCTGAATACGAGTGTTCATTTCTAAAAAGAAAAACTCACCGTTATCATATATGAATTCAACAGTTCCGGCTGACTGGTAATTTACAGCACGTGCTATCAAAACTGCCATTTCTCCCATCTTTTTACGAGCATCATGAGAAATGACGGATGATGGGGATTCTTCAATAATTTTTTGATGACGTCTTTGTATTGAACACTCTCTTTCTCCCAGGTGTACTATATTTCCATGTTTGTCGCCTAAAACCTGAACCTCAATGTGTCTAGGACGTTGAATATATTTTTCTATAAAAACAGAGCTGTCACCAAACACAGAACCGGCGTGATTGCGGACAGCAGATAAAACCTGTTCAAGTTCTTCAGGTCCATTTGCAACCTTCATACCCATTCCGCCTCCGCCTGCGGCGGCTTTGATTAGAATTGGATAACCTATTTTTTTTGCAATCTTTACTGCTTCATTTATATTATTTACAGGTTCTTTGCTTCCTCTAACAATAGGAACTCCAAGAGAAAACATTAACTTTCTAGCGGCAATTTTATCGCCCATCATCTGAATAATTTTGCTATCAGGACCTATAAAGGTTATACCGGCTTCCTCCACAGCACGTGCAAATTTTTCGCGTTCGGATAAAAAGCCATAACCGGGATGAATTGCATCAACACCTGTATCAACTGCAATTTTAACGATTTTGTCTATATTCATATAAGTATCAATTGGTCTATCGTCATTGAGTGAATAAGCATAATCAGCATAAGAAGCGTGAAGATTGTTTTGGTCTGAGTTGGAATATAAAGCCACGCTTGTGATGCCCATTTCCTTTAGGGCTCTGATTACTCGAACTGCGATTTCACCCCTGTTTGCAACTAATACTTTTTTAAACATACTTAAGCACGACCTTCCTGTTTTTCGACAATATTAGCATCAGCTATTATTACCTGATGCTAATATATCATGGATATTATATGATTTCAATAGTGGATATAAAATATCCCATAGAATAAATAATGCTGACTGATAATTCAGCCAGCGTTATTTATTCTTGTTTTTTATGAATAGGTTCGATTATCATTTTATGTTCTTCGATAATCTTCTGAACGCGCCCGACAATTCCATTTGTTAATCTCACTTTAATTCCTCTTGGGTGAAAAGAAGAATTTGTCAGGAGGTTAGCGACCACCCCTTCTGTTAGTTGTCCGGTTGGTTGATGCTGTTTTTGAACAACCATTACTTTTGTGCCGGGAGGAACATCTGCTCTATTTCTTGGATCTTTCATGAATTTACTCCTTAAATTGGCAAGTCTGCATTTAATTATAGCGTAAAACAAATTAAAAAGGAACATCTTCGAATAGAAGAGTAGGAAATGAGAGTATAATATTCTTTAAAGCTGCATTGAAAATGCTTTAATTGAATTCTAGCCTTTGATAGGTTAAGATAGAAGCAGATAATCCTCAGAACGAGGTGGGAAAATGGATAAACAGAAAAAAATTCTTATTGCTGATGATGATAAAAATATTTGCGAGATACTTGATATGTACCTTTCAAATGAGGGTTATGTATTAACCTTTTGTCATGATGGAAGCTGTGCTCTTGACGAGATTAAACGGGATGAATACGATTTGGTTATGCTGGATGTTATGATGCCCGTAATAAATGGTTGGGAAGTCTGCAAAATAATTCGTAAAAACAGTAGTGTTCCGATAATAATGATAACCGCCAGAGATATGGTTGATGACAAGGTGCAAGGATTCGAAATCGGAGCAGATGATTACATTGTAAAACCATTTGAGCCAAGAGAGGTCGTTGCTAGAGTAAAAGCCCGTCTCAGGCAGCAAGGAGTAATATCTTGTAAGAATGAAAACATGATAAGTGTTGGAAACCTATCAGTTGATTTAAATAAATATGAAGCGTGTATAAATGGAAAAAAGGTTGAGCTAAAGCCCAAAGAACTTCAACTTCTTTTCTTTTTATTAAATAACAAAAATATTGTTTTTTCACGGGACCAATTGCTCGAGAAGGTTTGGGGCTATGATTTTGTAGGAGATACCCGAACTGTTGATGTTCATGTAAAGAGCCTGAGACAAAAAACCGAAAGCCCTGATTCGGGCTGGGAAATAGTTACAATCTGGGGCGTAGGCTATAAATTCGAGGTAAAATGATGTTTAAGAATATTTTTTCACGCTTAATGTTTACATACCTAATGATTATCACTGCTGTCATATTGACTGCATCTATTGCGCTTTCTATTGGTTATACGGATTATTTATTCAAGGATAAGGAACAAGAACAGTTAAAATCTGCAAAAAAAGTTGGTCGTTTGGTTGAAAACTATATTAATGGATTGAATAATAAACAGGAACTTGATTCATCAATAAATTCTATTGGTTATGTTACTGATTCAAGTATTTATGTTATAAATGCAAACATAGAGTCAATTAAAGATAAAGAAAACGTAAAAATTGGGGAAGGATTAGACGAGGATTTTCTGCTTAATGACTTGAAACAGGTTCTTGCAGGCAAAACCGTTTTCCGAAAAACTCAATATTCTTCAAAGTTCAGTATGGATGTGGTTTTTACAGGATATCCTCTAAAAAATAGAAATCAAATTACAGGAGCTATATTGATTTTTTCTCCTGTTAATGTAATGGAAGCCGACATAAACAAGATTAACTTGATAATCTGGATATGTGCATTGATTCTTACCATTATTAGTGCAGTAATAATTTATTTTATTTCCCGTAGAATCTCAAGACCAATTGTCCAAATGACCAATGCAGCCATGAAGCTTGCTGAAGGAGAAAAGGTTGGAGAAATTCAGGCAAAAACCAGTGACGAAATTGAAAAACTAGCGGAGGCATTCAATACAATGAATCGTCAGCTTGAGATTACTGAAAATGTTAGGCGTGAATTTATAGCAAATGTTTCTCATGACCTAAGGACTCCCCTGACTTCAATTAATGGTTTTGTGCAAGGAATGATTGATGGTTTGATTAAGCCAGAGAATTATCCCAGACATTTAGCAATTATCAAAGAAGAAATTAACAGGCTTATTAAGCTGACAGGAGATATTCTCGAAATTGCTAAAATTCAGGGTGGGGCAATTAAGTTAAATATTACTGATGTTAAAGTGTCTGATGCAATTAATGCAGTCGCAGCTGGAATAGAAATAATGGCACAACAGAAGCAAATTCAAATTATTTGGGAATGTCCAAATGAACTTTATGTTAGGGCAGATTTGGACAGGCTTAAACAGATTCTTTCAAATCTTATAACAAATGCTGTTAAATATTCGGGAGATGGTTCACAGGTTAGAATTATGGTTGAACAAAAAAAAGAATTGGTACAGTTTATGGTTAGGGATAATGGACAGGGAATTTCACAAGAGGATTTAAAATATATATTCGATAAGTTTTATCGGGGAGATAAGTCAAGACAGAATGACGGCGGAACCGGATTGGGACTTAATATTGCTAAGCATTTAGTTGAACTTCATGGAGGCAGAATCTGGGCAGAGAGTAAGATTGGTGAAGGTACTGCGATTTATTTTGAAATATAAGAAAGTTCTTAAACCTACGGATTTTTAATACCGGGGAAATTTTATTTACAATCTGTTTACAATTACCGTGATTTTATTTCACAATCAAGGGTTAATATAAGAATATAGGGTAGGCAATAAAACTTTAACCAAGGTTAAACAAGGAGGAAAAAATGAAAAAATTATTTTTACCCATTTTATTGTTAGCACTAGCAATTACCCTTACAGCATGTGGAGGTACAGTAAAAAACACCGAAGATAAAAAATCAGATGGAAAATCCGAATCAGTTCAAAAGCAGATGGCAAATGAGCCGGCTTCATCTGAAAGAACTGAAGGAAATAAAGCTAATATAGAAGGACAAAATTCTGATGGTAAAGCTTCTGATATAAAGTCCGCAGACAAGTCGACAGTCAGTGGAAATAGGATCCCAAATGGAGAAGTAGTACCAATAAAAAACAGCATAGGGATAATAACCAAATCCGATAATGCAGTATCCAGTGCAGAAAAGGAAAAAGTACTTAAAGACCTAGATAATGAGGTTAGTGGTATGCTTAAAGACATTGACAAATTGGATGAAGTAAGCGACGCAGATTTAGCAGAGTAGTAAAATAACGAAAGGAGTAATTAATATGAAAAAAATAATATCAATGTTAATAATATTTTGTTTGGTAATGAGCTCAGCAGCAGTTTTTGCTGAAACTGAAACAACTGATACAAATACTAAAGGAATAGATAAAAAGGCGGTTAGGGTTGAAAAACAAGCTGCAAAAGCTCAGAATGCTGCAGAGAAACAGGTAGCTAAGACACAGAAAGTTGCACTCAAGCAAGAAGCTAAAGCTCAGAAAGATGCAGTGAAGGCAGAATTAAAAGCTGTTAAGGATCAAATAAAAGCAAATAGGGAAACCATAAACGGTTTAAAAACACAGGTTAGAGACCTTCATTCCAAGGCAAAAGCAAGAATTAAAGAAATAGTAAAGGATAAAGAAAATCTAAATCAGGAAACAGTTGACGAACTTAAAGATTTGATTGCACAACTTAGGGATGACAGGGTTGGAATGGCTGGAACAGTTGGAAAGGTTAAAGAAGAGTGCTTGAATATGGGAATGGCAAAAAAGAATAAAGATACTGAAAAGATTAAAGAGGGACTGAATAACGTTCTTGAAGTACAAAAAACCAGAATAGACAAGCTTAATGGAATAATTGAAGCATTAAATAAAATTATTGAATATAAAGCACAATAAGTATATCTTTTCAAAAGCCTCCGAAAAATCGGAGGCTTTGTAATATGGATTTAATTTTACATAATATGAAATTTATGCTAATATGTATTTTGACGAAAATATATGTATGAACTGCAGCTTTTGTTTAAGGTATAGTTTGATAAAATTTTGGAGGGAAGAACTAAATTATTATTAAAATACAAAACTTAAAAAGCGTTTTTAGGGTCTGACATATATGTCAGACTTTTTATTTTGTACAAGAAAGGAGGAAAAATGATAGTAAATTTAATAATTATATTTCTGCTTAATGCTATAAGTAACTGTCTTGGTACGTTAAAGACATTGTTTATATCAAAGCAGATGATCAGACCCACATATTTTGTAGTATTTAGCGACGCATTGTTGTTTTCATATACAATTAAAATGGTTAGTGATTCATCTGATATTTCATATATTCTGGTATTTGCACTTGGGAAGGTTTTTGGGATATTTCTTGCAGATATTATAGAAAAGAAGATGGCAATAGGTCTTTTAGAGGTTTCTGTTTATGCTGGTAGAGAAAAAGGCAAAGAAATAGCTGATTTTTTAAGGATGAAAGGTTATTCTGTAACTACTTATATTGGCTATGGGATGAAGGGAAAGGGAAGATTGGTTATAAATATTATAGTTAAGAGAAAAGACTATAAAAAATTAAATAAAATTTTAACTGAATTTAATGCGAATATTACTATGTCAGTAACTGAAATAAGGGAAGTAACCGGGAAGTTAACGCAAAATAAAATACATCCGATAGAATATAAAGAAAAAATAGTTTAAAAAACTTTCAACTTTTTTCCTTCATATACGTTTAAAATAATAGATGGCAAAGGAGGTGCTGATTTGACCGATGAAAAGTTAGTTGAGTTGTGTAAGCAGGGAGAAGAATATGCTTTTGAGATTCTTGTCCAGAGGTATCACCAGCACCTTTATAACTTTATACATAGCTATGTAGAAAACCAGCAATCAACCGAAGATATAGTCCAGGAAACATTTATTAAGATGATAAAAAATATACAAGCATATAAGCAGCAAGCAAATTCGAAATTTTCAACATGGTTGTTTACAATTGCAAGAAATACAATAACAGATGAGATAAGAAAAGGCAAAATTAGAGAAACAGTACCAATTGATGACCAGGAAAATTTGGTTTCAGAAAAGGATGAGAGTATTGAAGAAATAGTAATTAAAAATGAAACGATAGATAGTATTAATATAGCAATTGAAACTTTGACGCCAGACTTAAAATCCATTGTTCTACTGAAATATTACTTGGATTTCAGCTACAAAGAAATCTCAGAAATTATAAGAAGTACGCCGGAGAAGGTTAAAGGACGACTTCATTATGCAATAGAAAAAATAAGAAAGAAACTTGGAGCGAAAGGAGTGAATTTTAATGAACAATAATGAAATGGAAGAAATGATAAAGAATCATTTTTATAATGTAGAACCTGTTGATACTGAATTACTGATGCAGAAATTGAAGCCAGTGATTTTACACAAGTGTGAGGATATTAAAAGACAACAAAACAATGTCACTCAAACAGTTTTGTTCTTTCTTGGATGCATAGTTGTTTTGTTCATAGGTTCATTGGTTTTGTTCCCTGATTATATTGATTATACTAGTGAAATAGTGGAGTTTGTAGGAGTAAGCTTGACAATAGGAATATTTTCAACGTTTGTATACTTAATTTCTAAGGCAATAATGTCGGAGAATTCGAACGACCGAGAAATAAAATTAAGAAGTGTAGTATAAATCTTGTGGAAGAAAGGGTGGGCGTAATGTTAGAAAAAATTAAAAAATATTGTTCTTTAACCAATATACTGAAGATTGTAGGAGTTCTAATTGTGCTTTTGTTTTTAAGCGGAATGTTAGTTGGTTTTATGAATATTCAGCAAGCCCAAAAAGAGAGGAAGGATATTGCATATATAAATGCAACATTAGAGAGCAAGGGTTTGACTAATGAAGCCAAGACAGCTATTACAAACTTTATGAAGAATTATCCAAGAACTAAAAACATAATTATATGTGATAATAAAGGTAGTATTATTTATAAAGCAACTGACCAATTAGTTAAAGGGAAGAAGTCGTTTGATATTTCTAAGGATGACCGAGAGCCTGGGATATTTCGTATGAACAGAGGTTCAGAAAGATTTATGCCAATCCCGGAGAGAGAACTTTTCGCTTTGATACCATCATCAAACTCGGGAGCTAGAAAAGGAACTGACACTAACTTTAATAGAAAAAATTCAATGAATCAATTTGATAATAACCATAGAGGGAACCCTGATTTTATTAATAGTTTTGATATATCGGGAAAGGAAATGAAAATTTATTATATTAGCGGGCGTTTTGAAGAGAATAATATGATTGATATGTTTTTTATATCACATCAAGTATTAAGGCTATTGATACTGAGCTTTTGGGTGCTTTTAGCAGTTTGGGTATATGAAGATAGCAAAAAAAGAGGATTACAACAGATATTTTGGGGACTTATTACCTTGCTTACAGGCATTATTGGTTTAATAATCTATTTGTTTACAAGACATAGATTGCATTTCTGCGGCGAATGTAAAGTCAAAGTTGATAAACAAGCAAGTTTTTGTCAGGAATGCGGAAGCATCTTAAAAACAAAATGTTCTGATTGTGGGAGCATGATGAACTTGGAATGGAATCATTGTACAAATTGCGGAAAAAAGAAAGAGTAACTCATCCCTATCCGCTTTCTTAAATGAGAAGAGGATTAATAAGCAGCATTATACAAAGAACATTAAGATTAGTTGAATTAGTATCGAAATCTATAAAGGGAGGCTTGTCTAGTGAGACGATTTTTTAAAAAACATAAAAAGAAAATTATTATTGGTATTATTGTGCTCTTGGTTGGAGCACTTACATACAACTTTTTCTTTAAGGGCAAATCCAAAACAGCAGCGAATTTTGCTCAGTTCAAGGTTATGAAAAGAGACATTGCTGTAACTATTTCAGGGAGTGGTACAATTGCTTCCTCATATAGACAGGAAATATCGTCAAAGGTTGATGGGACAATAACAAAAGTCAACTTCAAGGAAGGTAATAAGGTAAAAAAGGGAGATCTGATGATCGAACTTGATGATAAGGATATTGTAAAAGAAGTAGAGAGAGCAAAATTGAGTATAAAGCAAGCTCAATCTGATTTGGAATCTGCTCAAAAAAATATTGCTGACTTATCTGCAAAAGCTCCGATTAAAGGACAGGTAATAAACTTCAATATAAAAAAAGGCGACCAAATAAATAAAGGTGCAGAAATTTGCACTATAAATGATAATACCCAACTATTAATAACACTTCCTTTTGGAAGCAATCAAGCAAAAAAAATGAGCGTCGGACAAAAAGCAGAAGTATATTTGCAAGATTATATGGAGACTGTAGATGGGAAGGTCACCTATGTTAATAAAACAGGAAGAGCTGTTGAGGGTGGTGGCAAAGTATATGATGTTGAATTAGTCATTAAGAATCCTGGAACTATAGCAGAAGGAACAAAAGCCAGTGCAAAAATTAATGGGGCAATGTCTATGGATTCTTCAACTCTGGAATATGTAAGCTCAAGGAAAGTTCAATCCGAGGTTAGTGGAACGGTGCTTGGTGTAAATATTAAGAACAACCAGAATGTAAGTGATGGGCAAGTTTTATTTAAAATGGAAAATAGTGAATTGTATGATCAGCTTCTGTCAGCACAAATAAAAATGGCTGATTTGAAGGTGCAGTTGGATTCAAAACTTGAAGAGCAGGAAAACTACAAAGTTTATGCTCCTGTAGATGGAACAATAGTGAGTCAGGACATTAAGGTTGGAGACAATGTTGAGACAAAATCTGACAAGCTTGCTGTTGTTGCGGATTATACGCAAATGGAATTCCAAATAGATGTTGATGAACTTGATATTGCGAAGATATCTGTAGGTATGGAGGTTAATGTTACAATTGATGCTTTGGAAAATCAGAGTTTCAAAGGAGAAGTTACAAAAGTTGCAAACGAAGGTACTTCTACAAATGGAGTCGCAACATATCCAGCCATTATAAAAATTTCCAATCCGCAGAATATTAAGGGTGGTATGAACGCCAATGCGGAAATAGTAATACAGAAAAAAGAGGGTGTACTAGCTCTTGCTGAATCTGCAATACAAAAAATGGGGAGAAGAAGCTTTGTTTATGCCAAGAAAAAATCAGGAGAGAAGAATTTTGACATGACTGTATTCAATGAGAATAGAGCTGGAAGGAAAACGGAAAGCTCAACAGAAAAATCTTCCAGCAGTAGTTCATCTTCCAAAAAAAGTTCCAGTTCAAAATCTGGTACTTCGTCAATAACTAAAAATATGACTTCTGACATGACAATTAAAATTGTTGAGACTGGAATAACGGCTGACGATTATATTGAAATTACAAGTGGACTTAGTGAAGGAGATACCATTTATATACCTGTGACCACAAGCTCAACAAACTCTCGAAATTCTATGATGCCTATGGGTGGCGGTATGGATGGCGGAGGACCTCCGGGAGGATTTGGCGGAAATAGAAGCAGCAGTGGCACAAAAAGCAGCAGTAGCAGCAAGAGTAAATAGGATGGGTGGTGGAACAAGTGGAAGTAAATAAACCGTTAATCAGAATGGTTAACATTTCCAAGGTTTATAAAATGGGTGACGTTGAGGTTAATGCACTAAAAGATATCAATATTTCAATAGCCAAAAAAGAATTTGTATCAATAATAGGTCCCTCGGGTTCAGGAAAATCAACCCTGATGAACATGATTGGCTGTCTGGATGTACCAACATCAGGAGAATATTATCTTGATGGGAATGAGATAGCGAGTTTGGACGAAGATAGATTAGCAGAGATTAGAAATTTTACAATAGGATTTATTTTTCAGGGTTTTAATCTTTTGCCAAAGCTAACTGCTGTTGAAAATGTTGAATTGCCTCTGGTATATCAAGGAATGGATAAAAACAAAAGGCATGAAAAAGCAATTGAAGCATTAGAAAAAGTGGGATTGCAAGATAGAATGCATCATAGACCTTCCCAACTTTCAGGTGGGCAACAGCAGAGAGTGGCCATAGCAAGAGCGCTTGCAGGAACGCCTACACTTATCCTTGCTGACGAACCAACAGGAAACTTGGACTCGAAATCAGGGAAGGAAGTAATGAAAATGCTTCATGGACTGCATGAACAGGGGCAGACGATAGTATTAATTACCCATGACAATAATATCGCTCTTGAAGCGAAACATATTATACGTGTTCATGATGGTCAAATTATAGAAAATAGGGAGGTCGACCCTCACCCTTCTACCTTTCCTCTCCCAGAGCATCGGTAGAGGGAAGAAACGGTGGTTCATGGAGAAAACCCCTTCGCCCAATGCTCTGGGAGAAGGGGCAGGGGATGAGGGTCAGAAGAGAAAGATATTAAAAAGAGGGAAATGAGAAAAATGGATATATTGCAAACTTTAGACATGGCTTTTAAAAGTATACTTAGTAACAAAGTCCGCACCTCTCTGACAATGCTAGGGGTAATAATTGGTGTTGCTACATTTATAACCTTGGTTTCACTTGGGCAAGGTACTCAAAAAACTATAACTGACAAGATTGAAAGTATGGGAACAAATCTGATTACAATTTCTATTACAGGAAGGAATAGTAATCGAAACGTTACATATGAACAGGTAAAGAAGCTGGCTAGTGAGAACAGCACAGAGATTAAAGCGGTTGCACCTGCAATAACTGGAAGCGTTACCTTGAAATACAGCGATAATAGTTGGGATACTTCTCTAATAGGTTCTTCGGCCGAGTATGAATCAGTAAAAAATGTTACTGTTCAATCTGGGAGCTTTATTGAACAGAGTGATGTTGATTCCAAAAAACGGGTTGTGCTGTTAGGGTCTGCAGTTGTTAAGAATCTTTTTGGCTTAGGCTATAATCCGGTAGGGGAGCAAATCAAAATAAACGGTCAGATATTTAAGGTAAAAGGAGTGCTGGAAGATAAGGCTGAGGCAGAAGATTATTCTACTGATGATAGAATAATAATACCTGTTACTGTTGCACAAAGGTTGTTGTCGTCAAAAATAAGAACTTTTTACGTTCAAGCGGCATCATCAGATTTGGTAGATAGTGCTATGCTGAAAATTGAAAGTTTTATGCTTGATATTTTTAATGATGAAGATTCCTACAGGGTTCAAAACCAGGCTGAGATGCTTTCTCAGGTGAGCAGTGTAACAGGAACCTTGACATTGTTTTTGGGTTTTATCGCAGGAATTTCACTGCTTATCGGTGGTATTGGAATAATGAATATAATGCTGGTATCTGTTACCGAGAGAACGCGTGAAATTGGAATCAGAAAAGCAATTGGAGCAAAAAGAAAATATATCCTTTCACAGTTTTTAATTGAATCCATGATGATTAGCTGTATAGGAGGAATAATTGGAATTCTTCTTGGAATGCTTGCTGCGTTTATAGTTTCCAAAGTAAGCTCTCTGACACCAGCTATTACATTAACTTCTGTAATAACATCATTTACGGTTTCTGCAGCTATAGGGATATTTTTCGGAATGTACCCTGCAAATAAGGCTTCCAAGTTAAATCCAATTGAAGCACTTAGATTTGAATAACAACTCACCCCCGACCCCTCTCTTAAAATAGAGGGAATAAAGGAAATAAAAAACAGGGTAACCACAAGGATTACCCCTACATAGGAGGGACTAATTTGAAAAAGATTATTTTTGGTTTCACATTAACGTTAGCATTGCTTTTTTCATTCAGCATTTCTGCTTTTGCACAATACATAGATGTGCCGGAAAATGCGTCGTACTATTATGCGATTGCAAGCTTATCAAAGGCAGGAATTATAAAAGGTTACAGTGATGGAACCTTCAGACCAGCTGGTAGCGTAACTCGGGCTGAGTTTGCTAAAATGGCGGTTGTGTCTTTAGGAAAAGAGGATGAAGCCGAATTGGTTAAAAACTCAACTGTATTTTCTGATGTTGAGCAAGATTATTGGGCGGCAGGATACATAAACATTGCTGTTAAAAATAAAATTATAACTGGCTATGCAGATGGAACCTTTAAGCCTGAAGAGAAGATTAATTTTGCACAGGTGGTTACCATATTGTTAAGAACCCTAGGTTATGGTTCTGCTGAAATGGTTGGAGTTTGGCCGCAGAATTATATAGAAAAAGCTAAAAGCCTTGAAATAACAAAAGGTATAAGCTTAAATCCATCTGATAAGGTATCCAGAGCGAATATTGTAGTTATGTTTGAGAGAACATTAAACACAAAGGGAAATACGTCAACTCAAACACTTGGTGAGCAAAGCAGCTTGGGAACCAAGAAAACATGCATTATAACAGATTCATGGGATTTGGACAATAGTTTGCCAAAGGGATTCATCAAAACCGATATTGGTGATTTTAAGGCAGAAAGTATTAATGGAGCTGAATATTTAGGGAAAAGAGTAAATCTTTTGGTTGATGCGGATAACGAGGTTGTTTCGGCTCAAAACATTGAGCAGGAAAGCCGAGTAATAATGGTTGAAAATATTTCAGGAAATAGGATCAGCTTCATAGATAAAAATGGAAGTGGAACCTTGGATATTACTGATAATATGGTAGTTTACTATGGAGGACAAAAAAGCACATTTTCTAATTTAAGACAAAACATTTCAATAGGTTCGGTAATAGCATTGGCATATACAGAAGGCAGCGACAGTATTTATGAGTATGGGGTTTTAATTGATCCTCCTACGGATGAACCGATTGTAGTAAAAAGCAATATTAGCCAGACCGATGCCACAATTGGGAGCATGAAAATTTCTGATAGTAATGCGTTTACTGTCATTAAGAACGGCAAGAAAGTAGGCATTGCAGATATTCAGATTTATGATGTTGTGTATCAGGTTAAGGATTTGTTCAAATCAAGCAAGAGAATTCTACTTGTTTATGATGATAAAATAACCGGAACCTATGATGATGCACTGCCAAATAAAGCATCAGTAAGCAGTATAAGTATACTTGGTGAAGAAAAGGCGATTGAGACTTCTTTTGCTGCAGCCAAACTGAACGAAACAGCAGGGGCGTTTGCGATTGGGGACGAAATTACTGTTCTTACAGGAAAATCAGGCAAAATTGTTGAGGTTATGACACCTTATGCAAGTGACGTATCTGATTATGCAATTATTCTAAGCTCGCGCTCGGGTGTTTCTTCGGCAGCAGACTTAAAAGGAGAAACCGTATTTTACGTAAAGCTTTACAAAATTGACGGAACAATAAAAGAATATGAAACAGATGATGATCAATCTTATCGAAATGGAAGTCTTGTGAAACTTGATGTCAGAGATGAAAAGGCTCACTTGACATCCATTGCTTGTTCACAAATTTCAGGCAGAATCAATCTAGCAGACAGAATGATTGGAGATATGAAATTAAGTCAGGATGCGGTTATTTTAGATGTTCAAAATAATTATAATTCAGCCGGAATTCAAGTAATCCGGGTTAATTGGCAAGATATGCCTTCTGAAGAATTGGTTAGAGATAAAGTTATTCATGCAGGTATGGGTGGAGGTTTTAATGATATTCAGCTCTTGGTATTGGATAGATTTACTGAGCCCGGTCAATACGGAATATTGGTTAGTCAGACAAAAAAAGATACATCAGCAAGCTATACTCTGCTTATAAATGGAGAAGAGGTTTCGTTCAACAACTCAAATGCTATATTTAACAGCCTTGTAAAAGATGTTATTTATATTGAAGAAGATCAAAATGGGCTGCAAAAAATGGTTACGCTGAATCCTAAAGCGTCTTCATCAAAAATACAAGCACTTGATTCAAAAAGAATAAAGATAAATGATACAGTTTACAAACTGGCAAGTAACGTGCAGGTATACGACTTGTCAGGAAGTACACCATTGGCTGTCTCATTAAATACCTTAATAAGCGGATATTCAATAAATGGTATTACATTGTATTTAGGTACACAGGAGAGTTCTGAAGACCTGATCAAAATAATTACAATAACTAAAAAATAGGGGGAATAAGCATGAAAAGAGTAGTACTTGTATTAATTTCAATGGCAGTTCTTATTTTTACAGCAGGATGTGGTAATCCAAAAAATTCTGAGACTACAGTTACTCAACAAGGGCAGTCTAATGTTCAACAAGGTAAAACTGGATGGCAAAATCAAGTGGCAATACCAGAAGGAAAACTTCGTATGAAAATATCAGCACTTGGACATATTCAAACAAGTGAATCTCCTTTAACCAAGGAGCAAAAAGATAAGCTGATTCCAATGTTAAAAGAGATTAGTGCAAAAGCAACAATAGACGAAAATTATGCAAATCAGAAGATTCAAGAGATTGATGGAATTTTAACAGATACTCAAAAGAATATGTCATTTAAAAGGCCAGATGGAAGCATGAATCAGGAGAGGAAAGGCCCTCCGACTGATTCAAACGGGGATCAGCAAAGACAAAATCCTCCTACTGATCAAAACATAAGACCGGAAGGTCAAGGTTCACCTGATGGTATTAATCCAAACGGTAAAGGCAGAAGGATGAATGGTGAAAATTTCGTTGGAGGTAAAAGTAGTCTAAAGGTGATTTGTGATAAAGTAATAAGTCAGCTAGAAGGGAATCAAACTGAGAAGCCACAGAACCAAACACAGCAGCCTGAGCAAAAACAGACATCATTACAAAAAAAATCACAGAAGTAAGATACATAGGGTTTTAAACTCCCTCTTTATCTCTCTCATACTAGGTAGTGAGAGAAAGATAACAAGGGAGTTTTTATTTAGGATTGACTATATATTTTATGGGTGTTAACATCAATGCTAAAAGAAGGATTATAACGTAGAAAGATTTTGGAGAGATTCATATGAAAAAACTATTAAGATATTTAAAGCCATACTGGAAAGCAGTTATGCTTGCGCCTCTTTTCATGCTTCTAGAAGTGACGACCGATCTTTTACAACCAACACTTATGGCGGATATTGTTGATAAAGGAATAAAAAGTGGAAACATTCCTTACATCATAAATGTTGGGTTTATCATGATTGGTGTTGCAATCTTAGGTATTTTGGGAGGCTTGGGGTGTACAATTTATGCAAGCAAGGCTGCTTTGAATTTTAGTGCTGATTTAAGAATGGATTTGTTTAAGAGAATACAATCGTTTTCATTCGACAGTTTGGATAAGTTTAGCACAGCTTCTCTTATAACAAGACTTACAAATGATGTTGTTCAAATTCAGAATTTTGTGCTTGCAATGCTAAGAATAATGGTACGTTCACCGTTATTATGTATTGGCGGAATAATAATGGCCCTTTTAATAAATGCTCAACTTGCTTTAATTCTGCTAGTGACAATTCCCGTACTTGCGGTTGCACTTGGATTCATTATAAAAAAAGGTTTTTCACTTTTTTCTTCAGTACAGAAAAAGCTTGATAAGGTTAATGATGTAGTTAGAGAAAACTTAACTGGTGTTAGGGTTGTAAAAGCTTTTGTAAGAGCTGATTATGAAAACAATAGATTTAGCAGTGCAAACACTAATTTAAAGGAAGTAACAGTTAAAGCATCAAGGATTGTTGGATTGACTATGCCTTTAATGATTCTTGTTATGAATCTTAGTATAATTGCAGTAATTTGGTTTGGGGGGATTAAAGTCAATATTGGCAATATGCAGGTTGGGCAGGTAATGGCATTTATAAATTACATGACGCAAATTTTGTTCTCGTTTATGATGATAGCTTTCATTCTTATGATGGTATCAAGAGCGAAGGCATCTGCTGATAGAATAGCAGAAGTGATTGATTCTGAGACAGATATTAAAGATTCACCTGAAGCATCAATTGAACCAATAAAGGAAGGAAGAATAGCTTTTGAAAATGTATCATTCCGTTATACAAATGCTGTAGGAGAGCCAGTTCTTAAAAACATTACATTTAGTGCTATGCCGGGAGAAACAGTTGCTATATTAGGTTCTACAGGTTCGGGTAAATCGACATTGGTAAATCTGATTCCAAGGTTTTATGACGTTACTAGTGGTAGAGTTCTTATTGATGGTAGAAATGTTAAAGATATAAAGCTTAAAACTCTGCGAAGTGATGTAAGCATGGTCTTGCAAGAATCTATTCTTTTTAGTGGAACCATCATGGAGAACATTCGTTGGGGAAAAGAAGATGCAACAGAGGAAGAAGTATTTGAAGCTGCAAAAGCTGCACAGGCACATGATTTTATCATTAATTTACCTAGTGGTTACAACTCAATTCTTGGTCAGAGAGGGGTTAATGTTTCCGGAGGACAGAAACAAAGATTGGCAATTGCCAGAGCATTGCTCAGAAAACCAGCAATACTAATTTTGGATGACAGCACAAGTGCTGTTGACATGGGGACAGAAGCTAGGATTCAGAATGCTTTGAAGGTGCTTATGGAGAATTCGACCTGCTTTGTAATAGCACAGAGAATAAGTACTGTGCTTGAAGCAGATAAGATTATGGTTCTGGAAAATGGAGAAATTGTTGATATGGGAACGCATAAGGAACTGTTGCAAAGATGTACTGTTTATCAGGATATATATAGTTCACAAATTGGTGAGGAAGCGGTTTAATATGGCTAATGATAATATAAATAACAGAGCCCAGGCACGTCCAAGGGCATTCGGTGGAGGACCTGGTCATATGGCAGGTATGATGGGTCCTAAAGTGAAAGCAAAAGATTCAAAAGGAACATTAAAAAGACTTTGGGGATACCTGAAAAGACAAAAGGTGATGCTTATTTTTGTGTTTGTATTGGTTTTTGCAAGCACAATCTTAAGTTTAATTGGACCATTGCTTATTGGATATGCAGTAGATGCAATGGTAAAGGGTAAAGGACTGGTTGATTTTGAGAAACTAATGACCATAGTGATATATATGATTGGGGTATATGTGCTGAGTGCATTAATGACTTGGCTCCAAATCTATTATATGATTGGAGTGGCACAGGATACTGTCTGGGAAATTAGAAAAGATTTGTTTGCAAAGGTTCAGACCTTGTCACTAAGATTCTTTGACAGCCGTCCTCACGGAGAGCTAATGAGCAGATTAACTAATGATGTTGAAAACATAAATACCACATTTACCCAAAGCACAACACAAGTGTTTTCGAGTTTAATAACAGTAGTTGGCGCAATTGGAATGATGCTGTACTTAAGTCCATTGCTTACGATACTAAGTCTTATAAGTATCCCGATAGGTATAATTGCTACTGCAAAAATTGCAGAGAATACAAGAAAATACTTTTCTCAGCAGCAAAAAGAGCTTGGGGAGTTAAACGGATATATCGAAGAAACAATATCAGGGCAGAAGGTTGTTAAGGCTTTTTGCAGAGAGGAAAAAGCTTTAGAAGAGTTTTCAGAGACTAATAATAGACTAAACAAGGTTGGTATCAGAGCGCAAATCTTTTCGGGAATCATTATGCCAATTATGAATGCAATAAACAACCTTAGTTTTGCCATTGTTGCAACTGCGGGCGGTTTCATGGCTGTTAGAGGAATGATAACAATCGGAGTTATTGCAAGCTTTCTTAACTATTCCAAGCAATTTGCAAGACCAATAAATGAAATTGCAAATCAATTTAATATGATTCAATCAGCTTTGGCAGGTGCTGAACGTGTGTTTGAAGTAATGGATGAACATCCTGAGTTTGAAGATAACGAAGACTTGCCAGTGATTAAAGATGTTGCTGGAAATGTTATTTTTGAAGATGTTAATTTTAGTTATGTTAAAGATGTTCCCATTTTAAAAGATGTAAATTTTAGGGCAGAAGCAGGTCAGACAATTGCGCTAGTTGGTCCTACTGGGGCTGGTAAGACTACGATTGTTAATTTGCTAACACGATTCTATGATATTGATAAGGGAGCTATATTTGTTGATG
>Ga0074198_1001251_pt1 | contig 18027 bp, 23 predicted proteins | sample EPASupsiteSAE323_FD_64527 | JGI IMG/M metagenome (GOLD analysis project Ga0074198, IMG submission 64527) | Bioremediated contaminated groundwater from EPA Superfund site, New Mexico - Sample SAE3-23 | ecosystem: Environmental > Aquatic > Deep subsurface > Groundwater > Contaminated ...
TGGCTTGTCGCCCGTCTCCTTTGCGACCTCGTCCAGCAGCCTGTCACGATCGGCCAGGACTTCCTCGAAGAGCGGTCCGGACGGGACTTTGCCGGATCTGAGCAGTTCCTTGGGATCCAGATGGTTGAGGTCCTGCATCCTAGACCACCTCCCTCAGGCTGCCGTTCTGCTGCACAATCCAGATGGTGCCGTTACTCGCAGTGAGTATGGACTCATTACCCGGTTGGATGGTCAGACTGCATAGTGGGCCGCTGGCGGAGATCTCATGATAGCCCGTGCCGCTGAAGTGGCCGGATTCGTGCAGGATAATCATGTCAATGTCGTCTGCTGCGCCGCTTGCCGGGCGCAGGCAGACGAGGGCCAGCAGCAGGATGGCTGCCGTCAGGGCGAGAGACCAGAGCAAAGGCGGAATGGGGCTTGCAGAGACATGCACGATGCCCCGGACACCGATCACGGTGCCCTGCGGGTCAGTCTCTTGGACTACTTCGAGGGCCTTCATTGTACCAGCTCCGAGGCTCTGAGCATTCCTGCAGCCGTGATCCCGCGCTGGGTTGTTCGATAGATGTCGCCCGCCTTCGTCGTGCGGTGGGTTTGTCTGATCGCCTCAATGAGCCCGGCCTGCTGCAGCTCATCCAGGTAGCCATTGGCAGTCCGGAAATTGAGGTTGCACTTGTAGACAATCCGGGTCTTGATCGCGCCTTCGCCGGCACAGAGGTCGAGGATGGCGAGTATGATTTGCTGCCTGCTGCGCTTTGGGGTCATGCAGGCACCCTCCTCCACTGCCACTCGTTCTCCTGTAAGAAGATGGAGATATTCTGCCCGACCAGGCCCCGGAACTCCGTCAGCAGCCGGGCAGGAGCTTCAAGCACCTTGCCTTTGATGGACAGCCCGATGAAATCCTCATCGAGCTGCACAATGGATTCCAGCGTCCCCCAGGCGACGATGGTTTTGCCGTGCGTCGAGACGATTTCGTCATTAGAAGACGGGTCCGGAAAAGCATTTATAGAAGCGCTAACAACACTATCCATTGCTGTTGACCGCAACCGTCCACCTTCGGGCGGGCGGTCACATCGCCCACGATTTTGCGAGCCCTTTTCAGTCGGATGGATCACCAGCTCCTGGCGCAGTGATAGCAGCCCCGCATCCTTGAGCTGGTAGACCCTGCGCCGGACGGTATCCCTGGAAGGCGGTGTTTCAATGCCTGGATCCAAAATTACCGTATCCGCTGTCTGTGCAATTGTTGTACCGGGTTTATCACAAACCAAACCTAAAATAATCTCGTTGAGGCTATCCTTATTGCTATCGCTTTCCTTCTTGGCTTCTCTCATCGGCGATGTTTCAACGCCCGGATCCAAAATTACCGTATCCGCTGTCTGTGCGGTTGTTGTACCGGGCTTATCACATACAAAGCCAAAAATACTCTCGTTGAGACTATTGCTATCGTTTTCCTTCTTAATCTCCCTCATCGCCCACTTCCTGAAAGTGGGCCAAAGTGAAGGTGAGTTGCAACTTTCAACAGATACGCTTATCTATTTTGACGAAGAGAGTTGCAACTACCCACGGGCAGACTCGATCATTCTTGGCAGTTTGGGCGAGTTTGCCTTTGGCTCCTTTCTTATTGCTGTTTGTAGTCACTTTTGCTTTGCTGATGATATACTTTTCGACGAACATTTTCAATATGAGCTTGCGCATGTGCGGTGCGAAAGTAATGTCCATGTCCTCCATGCTAATATTCCGGCTTTTTCGATATATATTTCGACTGATTTTATCATCACGAATTTCTGTATTGTCGCGATTGAACCCATTTGCTAAATTCAGTAACAGTTATCGTATTCCTTTTGTAGCTCCACCAGATGGGCTCGATAGTATTTGGTCTTCGCAGAGTCCCGACGGGCCTTGGCTGCCAGGAGCTTTTTCTGGGCTGCACGAAGGTCGGAAGTGATAGCATCACGGGTGCGGGCCATTCAGTTTGCCTCCTGTTCGGTTCTCTTCCTGCAGACCGGACCCATGCCGGCCTTCAGCGAGGCCTCGGCCTTTAGCTTTCGGTGGCAGCGTACACAGTAGCGAGTAAGTTCGGCCTCGTTTGGACAGATAAGCTCCTTTTCAGGCATCCTGCACCACTGCCTTCGGGGCATCTGTAGGGCGTCCCTGCATCGCTATGGGGCAGAAGTACATATCGATCTCGATCAGGCCGTGCTTGTCTCTATATTCCTGCAGCTCCGGGCACTCGAAGCAGCTATGTGGAAGATCACAGGGCACGATATACCCCCTCTTCGCGTGGCTTATTCCTGATGGGCTCACATTTCTGGCAGACTGGGCCGGTCCGAACGGGCAGTCCTCCGAGGCTGGGCCTGACGAAATGCTCGCCGACCTTGATGACTGCACCACACTGCTTGCAGTCCAATTCTTGAAGGGCCTCGTAGACTTGGCGGCCTTCGAATGGATTGGCAACTTTCTTAGATTTTGGTTTGCTCATCTTGTGACACCTCCTGTTCTCTCTGGAGCATGACCAGGGACATCGTTTTGGTCAGTTCGCTCATGATGTAGAGCATCTCACATGGCCTGTATGTCTTCTCCAAATCCTGAAAAATGAACGAAGCCTTTTGTTCCAATTCACTCCTGCTTTTCGGTTTCACCTTTTATACCTCCTAAATCTCTCATAGCCAGCCGCCAGCTTTCCCCGCCAGGTCTCCACGACGTGGATGCCTGCGCAGCAGTTTCGGGCGTCATGGACGCTGTCAAGTGCTTCCCAGGCCAGCATCTCAATCTGCAGGAACTCGCCTTCGTGAGCCTCCGAGCGGCCCATTTCGATGATAATGGGGCCGAGGTAGTGGCGAATGCTTCTGGGGCGGATGCCGGCCTGCTGCAGGGCAGACTTCACGATGGCCGTCTCCTGGGCGTTGGTCAGAGCCGGCAGGGGAGTATGCTCTCTCCAGGTCTTCCAGCCCTCTGCGGCATCATCGAGGAACGCCTCGATGGTGGGGTAGGTCTTGCCCCTCATGTGGCCGAAGACCTGCCACTGATTGAAGAGGGTGGCAAAGGGGAGCTCATAGCCTCCAGGGATCTGCTCGACGCAGAGGATTTTTTTCGGTGCCTGCGCGGGTTGTGTAGGCGATTTGTTTTAGCTGCCCGATTGGGGGCGCGGATTGGATAGAGGCGGCCATGGTTTTCATCTCCGAATAGGTCATTACAACGTTAAAGTATTAAAGGTTATCGACGTTAACGTTAACGTAATCTATTTATAGATTGATGAAATAGTTATAAATATGGATGCAATGATGCTGGCTCACATGGAATTAAAAAGAGTGAATGTCGTAATTGATGAAGAAGCTCATCAGGTGTTGATTGATTTTCAAAAAAGCAAAGGATACACATCTAAGGACAAGGCGCTGGCTGAATTATTGAGGGAGTTTAAAAAGTGCAGAGGCTCATAAGTAGTTTTGTATGCACAGTTTTCGATGCCATGTGCAGGTTAGTGTGAGGTAGAAATAGATATATTCTATTTCCGTTGAAAGAATGAATATAACAGGATTTTAGATACTGAACCAAGAATCAAGCAAAGATTACGGATAATTATATGAGAAATGGGAAAAATTTGTGGATGAGGCATGTAGATTTCGAGAATATTAAAGATATGCTTCATTTGGTTAGGATTAATGACGGCCTGCTTGGCCCGAGCGAATTTGATAATGTTGGTGTAACAAAGGATATTTTGATAAAAAAACATGGAAGAAAACCACTGGCAAGATCAACGCGATATAATTACAGGAAAGTAATGGAGAATCTCGGTATCATCGAATTAAATAATAATAAGTATTATGTTTCAACGAGTAGTGCAGTAAAAAAATTGCTTGATGCAACTATATTTCATCAACCGATGTCAGAGGAAGGAAAAGAAATCCTCAGAAATATCATCTTGAGTAATGATGATTGTAGGAAGCATTTCTTTGACCTATTTATGGAAGACCCCTCTTATGATCTTCATGGTTTAAGAGAGAAGGGTATGCCGATTTTTGTTGAAACTCCTGCCATGAGACGATTTTATTTAAATTCTGGCATGATGATCGACAAATCCAAACTTGAGGATCACCGTGCAATAAACAAAGATGTAATAATATTACGAAATCTCAAGAGAAATATTCTGGAGCTTCGAAGCGCAGATGAGATATATGCTATTTATTGGGGTGTTAGACGTTGGTCTGCCAAATTAGATATAACAAATGAAATAATAATAGATTTTGAAGAAGGACGAATTATTTATCCAATTAATCCAATTTTTAATGAAAAAGAAATGTATGGGATCATTTTGAAACATATAATTTCTGCAAAAAGTGATAATGAATGGGTAATAATTCCTGTTCCATATTTTATAAGGTCGGTTATAATGGAGACAAGATTCCCACTAAATAGTATAAAGAAATTTCTTTTAGATCTAAAAAATAAATACCATTCGTTAATTATGTTTATTCCGACGTCAACTATATTCATTGACATCAAAACACCTTATAACAGCCAAGATCATCTGTTTAGGAGCTCATACCTTTTTGATGAGAGAAAGAGGTATATATCTCACATAAGAATCAATAAAAAACTATTGGAGATGCTAAGCAAATGAATCCCTCCCCTTTTGAAATATATCGTTTGCGCAGGAATCCTTTTCCGCCAGCAGCGACAGGAATCGATATAGAGGATAACCTATGGATGCCACCATCTTGGAAAGCCAAGGTGGATAAATATTTCAATGAGCTTTCTGCAGGAGATGGAGTTAAAGCATTTCCAATTATAGGAGATTACGGTTCAGGCAAGACTGTTTTATTGCAGGGATACTTGAAACGGTTCTTTGATGATAAGCGAATTAAGAGCTTCTACTTTGAAAATCCTGGTGTCCAATTTTATGATCTGGCAAACAATCTATTAAGAACGCTTGGTCGATACGAATTTTCAAAGGCTCTTTGGGAATTATGTAAATTGCATTTAAGGCCGAGAGTGCAAACGACCTTATTTCCCTTAACATTTGAAGAAATGCTGAGCCAATTAAAGACTAAGGACGATAGAGAAGGAAAAGCGAGAGAACTATCAAGAATCCTAAAAAATAACTTGGGGATTACAGATGATGAAGAGATTTCCTACAGATTAGCCTCCATGGTAATTGAGACTAAGAATAGGCCCTATTTCGAATACCGTGAGTTTATCGCCGGTCAAAAAGGCTCGCTTGTGGCTGAGAAAGCAGAACATAAATATTTTAAAGCAATTATCAAATCAATTATTACAATTTATAGCGTTGAAGGAGTTGCTTTTCTAATAGATGAATTCGAGGATATTGCAATCCCAAAGAGAATGCCTCGAAACAAGAGCTATGAATATCTAGCAACGTTAAGGCATTTGATAGATATATCCGAGACAGAAAACCTTTGGATTGCTATCGCAATGACTCAAGAAGCCGCCGAAGCCAGCAAGGCGATGAATCCACCACTATGGGAAAGATTTACTCATAGTGAGACTAATGCATTGAGCTTGGACCCATTGACTGGAAATGATGCAAAGGAACTGATAATCTGGTGGCTCAATCGTGCTAGAGAACCTGAAAGATCCCTATTTCCATTTTCAGAAGATTTTATCAGCTTATTAGAGCAACGTCCCGATATTAGGCTGCCAAGATCAATTGTCAAACTTTGTTTCTTTGCTATTTCTAAGGCGATCCAGGATAAAATGCAACCACCAATTTCGAAAGACTTTCTCAAAAGTATTATTGATGAGATGTATCCCATGCCAAAGGAGACAAATCATGAAAAGTGAGAAATATGTTTCTCTATTGGATACAACCGCCGTTACATTCCTTACATTGTATATTGAAGCTTGTGAGGGCGCAGGTGAAGATTATCGGATTAACTTAGAGGAACTAAAATTGAAGTATGAAGACATAGTACCCAGGCAATATTTAAATTTTGATGATATTAAAAAAGGCCGCGATGTCCTTATGCACCTGAATATAAAATCAAAAGAATTTGATGGCAATATGGAAATATGGTTCTCTCTATTAAATGAGATCGAGCTTCTTAATATATTAACCGAAAGATTTTTTGATGAAGAACTCAGGAAAAAAAGGATACCATATAGAATTAGAAACAAAAAAATGCTAAAATTGCAGATTGATTTCGACTATGATCGAGAAATTTTTGGATACTGGAAATCGATGAAATCCAAGATGGAAGAGTTAAATATCAATTTGCAAACCCCAGAAGGGGCTGAGAGTTCGCGGGATGCTTTAATAGATATAGTTAATATCGCAAAAGTCGTTGCTAAACACGTTAATTTTACATCTGTGGACCTGTATATTTATGCAACCGGCCTCTATCTTCGATCTGATGAGATCTTCACGCATGATGAAGAAATGGAAGCTATAATTAGTCGCATAAGAAATGATCCTGAGTGGTCAAGCGTAAAATCTGCAATTCAGAATGATCTAATTATCAATTTTCCTTCATTTAAGGAAGAATACGATATCAATAAAGAGATCAATTTCCCTGCTAGCGGAAGAGCTGAATTTAAGCGATTGACGGGTAAAAGCAAGACGTCTATCCGTGTCTGAAAACATGGTTTCGGCCAACTTAGTCCTGCAATTCGCATCCATGCCACTCCAATGGTCAAGGATCATAAATGCATGATTGGATTGAAGCGATTCCTATCAATAGACGCATGCTCGACCGCACGAGAGCCGTCGACCGGGCAGCCGGCATCCCCGGAGCTGCCAACCAGCAAGCGAGGCCCGGCCAGCCTGCTCGGCCACGGGTGATTCAGGCTTGACCGGATTCCTGGCAGGCATCCACGCCACCCAGGGCTGCATCTTCCAGAACCTGCCTTCCGAGGATATACCGGGCCCACAGGCGGCCACCTAGATGCTCTTGAATTTAGAACTTGAGGTAAGTTATTATCCGTTGACTTATGATACCACTCGAAAGGAGATGCCCGCATGACTTCATTGGATTTCGGGGTTGTCATAGGTATAATATCACTTGTATTCATTACATTAAATTTTATCAAAATCCACTCATCTGTAATTAAAATTGGAAATTCGTATAATCATCCCGATAAATTAATTGGCTTTGTACCGGTTTTTGAAAATGTTACTAATAACGCTATCCCAAAATTTACAGGGCGATTTCTGATATCATTAAATAGCTCTTTAGTCGGAGCTAATTTTAATGGCGCTATTTCCCCAAATGGCGAATTCAGAGGACTCCATAATGTTTGGCGCTTTGCTGTAAACAATGGCCTTGAATCGGATCCCCTGACGCCAGAAAAGAGAAACAGAATTGCAGAAAGAAAGCCTCAATTATTAATCGAATGCAATTACCATAGCATTACTTTATTTGATAAAGTTTATTTATTCAAAAAAAGTGATTCATTAAAATTCGTATGGGATGATGCTGAAGGTGAGTGGAGGTTTCCTCGCGAGGGCGAATGGCGAATGAATAATTTAGCATAATTCGCATAATTAAGGCCAATTTATGATTTTCATCCATCATCAAGTAACATCCGATTGGCACTATGGCTCTTGGCATCGCCATCCTGGCCCGCGAGCTGCCATTAGGCCAGCACATACGACCGCCTGAGAGCCGCAAGCATGCACCCCGGCCCCCGGAGCTGCCAACATGCGAGCGAGGCCCGGCCATCCTGCTCGATCACAGGATCCACGCTCGACCTGATTCATGCCAAGCATCCACGCCCCCTAAGCGGCATCGAATCAAGATCCCGCCTGCCAAGGATGACCCGGCCCGCGAGCGGCCACCCGGCGATCCCGCACGACCGCACGAGAGCCGACGAGCGGGAATCCAGCATCCACGGATCTGAGGCAAGCGAGGCCCGGCCATCGGCTCTGCCAGTGCTGCGTGCCTCCTGCACCTGTGGCTGCATAGGAGCATGCACCCCGGCCCCCGGAGCTGCCAACATGCGAGACCCGGCCAGCCTGCTTGATCACAAGCAATTCACACTCGACCGGATTCCCGGCAGGCATCGACGCTGCCCAAGTTGCCCTTCTCCCTGGACACATGCCAAGGATGCCCCGGCCCAAGAGTTGCTAACGTGCAAGTCATGCGACCGCATCCGACCTATGCGAACAGACCACACAAACATCGAGGTCCAGAGCGCAGCATGATGGATTTTCTCATTGGGACGGAAGATCAACTCAAGGTGAGATTGAATCATGGGCGAGATCTTCGCTCACCCTAATCCCCGGCAACTCCTCGGATCAGGAGACTCTGCATCTGAGCAGGCATATTTCCTCTCAGTCTAATTGCCTGTTTCCAATTGATCTTGCAGGATCGACTTCAAAGTTCAACGTATGCTGAAGCAACTCCGAGCTCTTCTTGTATCCTCAGAAGCTGGTTGTACTTTGCCGTTCTCTCGCTGCGAGCTGGTGCTCCAGTTTTTAGCAATTCCACACCTAGTGCAACGGCCACATCGGCTAGAGAATGATCTTCAGTCTCTGCGGATCTATGGCTGGCCATAATCTTAAAGCCCGCTCGGGAGGCCATTCTAGCCGTATCGAATGCCTCCGAGACAGAACCTATCTGATTAAGCTTGAGCAGCAGGGCGTTACTGGCATGCATCTCTATGCCCTTCTTTAGCCTCGTGGGATTGGTTACGTAGATGTCATCACCCACGACAATCGTATTGGGCAGCCTGGCAGTGAGCTTTGCAAAATCCTCGTAGGCTTCTTCTTCAAAGGGATCTTCAAGCAGAATTATGGGATATGTGGCCACCAAATCGGCATAATAATCGACCATCTCATCGGGAGATAGATGTTTCCCATCGACGAAATATTTGCCATCTGCATAGAAGCTCGATGCAGCCGAATCAAGCCCGATCTTGATCGCCCCATTATAGCCCGCGGCATCTATGGCACTCATTATTGCATCCAGGGCGTCTCTTGTCTTTGAAAGCGGTGGTGCATAACCACCCTCAAAGCCCACATTCGTGGCTCCAACGCCATATCTGCCCTGGAGTATCTTGCCCAAAGCGTGATAGGTTTCCACGGCCATTCTTAAGCCCTCGCTAAAGCTTTTTGCACCAACAGGCTCAATCATGAACTCCTGGATTGATAGCTGATTTCCAGCATGTTTGCCGCCGTTAAGGACATTAAAGGATGGAACAGGTAGCCTGGATGTACTGACACCTCCAAGATATCTGTAGAGAGGCATACCCAAAGATGAAGCAGCCGCTTTAGCCACACCCAGAGATACTCCCAAGATAGAATTAGCACCCAAATTAGCCTTATTTGGCGTGCCATCCAGTTCTATCATCAACTTATCGATTTCGCATTGAGCGATAGCATTCATTCCAATTATCTTAGGCGATATCACTTCATTGACGTTCTTGACAGCTTTTAGTACCCCTTTGCCGTTGTACCTGTCCCCTCCGTCGCGAAGTTCCAGAGCCTCGTGGATTCCAGTGGATGCTCCGCTGGGAACTGCAGCCCTGCCGAATCCACTGCACGTCCAGACATCAACTTCAACCGTCGGATTTCCTCGCGAGTCCAAAATCTCTCTGGCCTGGATCTTTTCGATTTCCAAAGACATATTTATTTCACCTCAAGATTTTTGCATCTAAGCTGTAGAGCGATCACTATTCTCTGAGAAAAGCAAAGTAGCCATTGTAGCGTTCTTGGCAAGTTTGAATAATTTATAGACAGGTTCTCGTATAAAAGACGCCAATCACTGCCTAATATCTTTGTCGTCGCTATAAACCGGGCCACTGAATGCTTAACTCCTGCCAATGACATCCTCCTACCTCGTTCTTGGTAGTGGTCATCAGCCTCATTGGCAGTTTGAGCATCTCGCTCAGGCGGACCTCATCGCCCAAAATATGATTTGACGTAGGCTATATCATTTAATAAGAGTTTCCATTCGAACAAGCAGGGAGAAAGAATTAATCCATAACAATAACCTAATTGAATAACCAGGAGAGACTTCTATGGTCGAAAGCACTATGAAAAGCTGTATTTTCTGCAATATCATCGAGGGCAAAGCACCCTGTTACAAAATCCATGAGGATGAACTCTCAATGGCTATACTCGATATCAATCCTTTCTCAAAAGGGCACTGTCTTGTTATTCCCAAAAGACACGTGCCTTGGTGGCATGAGCTTTCTGAGGAAGAGAATGCCAGCCTCTTCAGAGTGGCGAAGATTGTAGCCGAGAAGATGATGAAGGCCCTTAACCCTGATTTCGTTTGCATGTATGCGCGTGGCAGGAGGATACCTCATACCCATATCTTCTTGGTTCCCACCTGCCAGGGAGATGTGCTGGATAGATTCTTCAATGCTTTGGAGCTCTTCCAGGAATCCCCGCCAAAGCTAGCAGCTTTGCGAGAGAATGGTTCAATGGAAGAGATAGCCAAGCTTCTCAAGGAAACTAATTAAGAGGAAAAGGAGATTTCATTGCCCAAAAAAACATTAAGAGGCTTAATAGATCTTCTAAAAGAATTGATCCGTTACCTCATTTTAGAATTACGAGCGCAACTACCACAAACAGTATTGCTAAAGAAGCTGGATAGTGCCATGCCAATATATTGCGATTGAGTCAGCATGCATCTTCAAGAGCGTCCTTTTTATTACGCACTTCACATTACCTAAATCAGCTATCTAGCAATCATAACTGAGCATTTCGCATTTCTTACCACGTCCTCGGACACCCCGCCCAGAAAAAGCCTTTGAATCTTGCCATAAGCCTTGCTGCCCATGACAATCAGGTCAGCATTGATCTCGTTCGCATACGAGAGTATCTTGCCAGAAGGGTCTCCATGAAGCACACGTGATTCAATATGCAAATCTCGCCCTTTTAGATGCTCATCGATTAGCCTCTTATGGTTCTCTTGAAACTCCTTTTCTCTGAGGCGCACATCTTGTATCCCGATATCTGCCTCAGACACAATCAGCTTCGGAAGACCTACAACGCTGATCATATGGATCTCAGCCGAGAAAGCAATCGCTATCGCAGAAGCTCTAGCCATGACCATCTCAGAGTAGTCCGATATATCCACTGCAACTACGATCCTCTTAATACCATAATCCTCGACTCGTTCCATATCTCTCACCCCATAACGATTAATTATGTATGATCTTTATCTATAAGACGATGACCTGTCATAATACTCGCATTTGAAATTCCCATTCGAATTACAGTTCCAGTCTCATGTCCTATTCGGCACAAACCTCTTGGCAATCAAAGTCGGAACAACAGCGCTCGAGATGACCGCTATTATAGCAATGGAGAACTGAGTCTGATCAAGGAATCCCATATCCCGCCCCAAAGTGGCAGTTATTGTTCCAACAGTAAGCCCTGTGGAAAGGAGCATAGTGGAGAAGATCGGCGCCTCCGGAATCCACTTTCTATTGAAATAATATGTTCCGATGAACTTTGACAGCATCTTGGCACCCAGCAACCCTATGATAATTCCGATGTTCTGCATAACGGCTGGCAGAGAAATCAGCATGCCAGCTCTAACGAAGAACGCTGGAGACAGGAGCGAAAAGGTCACGGATCGAGTTTTAGAGAGTATATCACTGTAGCTATGAATGCAGTTCGCGAACACAAGACCCAGAACGAAGGCACCAAATACTGCATGAAGTTTGCCAGCATCGGCGATAAAAGAGACTCCTAGCATAGAGGCAAATATGAATCTTAGTTCCAGTTCCACAGCCCTCTTTCCGTAGCTTTCCACCAGAAACTCCAGCATCTTTGGCAGCACCAAAATCATGAAGGCTATTATGACCAGGAAAGCAATGGTGTACAGGTTGAAGCTGGGTGACATCAGGTTGATTCCTATCAGAGTTAGGATATCATTCACAAAGGTAGCTGCGATTATCAGCTTGCTTGCCTTGAGGTCCAGTAATTCGTACTCCATCAGCACGGAATACACCACTGCGACGGATGTGGTTGTCAAGGCGAGACTTGCAGCTAGCCTGGCTAAGAAAGACCAATCTGTAAAAGCGGACAAAAAGACTACTTCGCCGATCAACGGCACCACGAAGGCCATAGCGCCTATCGTGAAGCTCTTTTTTGCGCTATTCCTCAATAGGTAGAGATCAACTTCTGCCCCTGCCAGAAAAGTCAGCATTAAGCCACCAAACGTTGCCAGGAAATCAAGCCATGGCTCAATCCCAACTCCTAGGAAGCTGGCAAGGAGTATTCCCGCACCTGCCTCAAGGATCGAAGAAGAAATGCGCAATCGAATGCTCAAAATGCCGGTAAAGACTACGACCGCTGCTATCAAAGCAGTTGAATAAAGATCTACAGCCACCTACCTCCACTCCATCATTGTTCTTGTAGGTGTCATTAGCTTTTGAAGCAATTCAGGCATGATATTATGTCTAGGCGGACCCCATCGCCGAATGCGCGGCCACTAGGCGACATTAGTTTATAAGAATTTCTGCTTTGATTTATGATTATAAATGATTATTTATCGCCATTTAGACTCATTCAGCTTATGCGGAAAGAGAAACTGTTTGCCTACTTGGTAGATAACGAATATGGATGTATTACAAAGGATTGTCAAGAGAATTCCGCCTATTAAGTCTTTTCCGCTTCCCGCTAAAACCAAACCATAATAGAATCCCATCAATGATGCGATTAGCAGAGCAATCGCGAGCAATCCTAATATTATAAGCCCTATGGTTCTTGGTACTGACTTTAGCTCACTTAGAATAGCTAGACTATATTTTCCCGGCAACCTAACCTGTCTCCTCTTGCATCATTTCATTAGGTAGGTGTCATCAGCTTTGAGGGCAGTTCAGGCTCGATATATGCCTAGGCGGACTCCATCGCCTCAATTTCAATTTTGCAGCGCACAGCTTAAGTTATAAATGTTTCCCTAGCGTAATATGTAGTTAAATTAATAAAATGTTGTAAATCAATTGATCCATTGAGGATTTCTAACACCTGCAAGTGATATCATATAATATCAAATCGGATGCTTCATTCATGGAACATTTTCCCTCTGGGCATCGTGATCAAATTTTCTTTAATTTGGCAATACGCTGTTGCGAGATTTTTTCTTGATCCTTCAATAACAATAATTATCAAATATGCTTAAATACATAATGCCGGAAGCCTATTACCTCTTATAATTGTCATCTGCTTAAACGGCCTTGGGCCTCGCTTCGCAAAGTCCTTGGTTGGAATTAATGAGTTTGGAGTAAATGGAGGGAAGCAAAGATATGGCATTCAAAGTTCCCGCAGAGATCGCAAAAGCTGCAATAACATCGGGATGCATTAAGTGCACTATTACCTGGCAAAAGCTGCTTGTTCTTGGTTTCTTGGCCGGAGCGTACATCGCCTTCGGAGCATTATTGAGTGAAATCGTGGCCGGTGGATTGTCCAACGGCACGATAACTGCTACAGATGGGGCTGTATTCAAAATAGCGTTCCCTGCAGGATTAGTTAAGTTTGTTTCAGGCGCATTATTTCCCATTGGATTGATGCTTGTTGTTATCGGCGGCGCAGAACTCTTTACCGGGAACTGCCTTTTCGCGCCAATAAGCCTTCTAAATAAGGAAACAACATTCAAGGGCCTCGCCAAAAACTGGACGATAGTTCTCATAGGCAATTTTATTGGCTCGATATTTCTAGCCTATTTCCTTGCATATATGTGTGGATTCTTCAATACTATGCCTTGGGCCGGATGGGCTGTGACGGTAGCCAATACCAAGTGTGGACTGGATTTTGCGACGGCGTTCTTCCGAGGCATCGGCTGCAATTGGTTGGTTTGCTTGGCCATCTGGATGGCCATTGCGGCTGATGATATTGTAAGCAAGATCATTGCCATCTGGTTCCCAATAATGGCTTTCGTCGCCATCGGTTTCGAGCACAATGTAGCTAATATGTTCTTCATACCTTTAGGAATATTCGTCGCCAATAATCCGACAATAGCGCCAAACCTCGCAACTGCGAACATAGCAACGACAAATCTCATTGGCAGCACAGGTTGGTATAATTTTTTCATCACCAATCTGATACCGGTAACGCTCGGCAACATTGTAGGAGCAGCCATATTTGTAGCGGCACTTTATTGGTATGTTTACATGAGAGGTCCATTGTGTTCGACAAAGTAGCATGAGCTTTTGATTCATTCGTCCAAATAAATATAAAAAGATCTAGGAGGATTCCTAAAAACCTCTCAACTCGTCCAACATATTGACGATAGGGGTTTTTAGCAATCCTCTCAGATTGCTGCCCATAAAACATCGAAATAACCTTGAATGTGGTTTTCTATCCTGATCTTAGCACTTGAATGCCCACTTCCAAACACACCATCACCACCAGGCTATCTAGGTAGTGACCATCAGCCTCATTGGCAGTTTGAGCATTCTTGCCTATAAATGATCTCTGTTGTATCCGAAAGATTGCTGATTCTCACCAGAATCCTTTAATTCGAAAGCCATCTACAGTAAACTGGTGGTGATGGAGTCCACCCTTAACCGCCTAATGGGCTGATGACTCCTGTCAGGAGGAGCATTATGCCAGATATAAAGGCCCTTATCAGGTACATCAATGAAAGGCAGATAAAAGAGAATGGCCGAATCGGTTACAGCTTCGTAAGAGACCTTCCCCCAACCATCCGGGACACCTTTTTTGCTTTGGCTTGCCTCAAAATGTTAGAAGCAGACTCACCAGATGATGAAATTGTACGTTTCCTGGGCGATTACAACAAATTTGACTTTAACGGGGCTTACTATGCAATGAAGTGCCTGAAATTGATAGGAGCCGAGGCAAATTATCAAGATGGAAAGTTATTATGGTGTTACCAAGATGATGAGCAGCAAAGATCCTGCGCAATTCCAACCACACCCCTCATTCGCTATTTCAAATACGAAATATATGGAATGTATGGTTCAAGCATATTTTCTTCTTCCCTGAGCGCGGTTCTTAAACGCATAGAGCTAAGTGATGAAAAAATCGGCAATGGCTTGGTCAATTTAACCCTCGCTCTTCTTGATGTAAGCAATCGCCAGGATATCATGAGCGCTTACATCGCGTTAGAGATCTTGAAGGCTATAGAGAAGAGAGGCTATCCCATCAACTTGCTGTCTTCATATAATAAGAAAATCTCAACCTTTTTAAAGAGTTGCACTACGAGAAAGGGTTATGTGGCCAATCCCACATCCAGCTCTGTGAGCCTTGAGAGCACATATGCAGGTCACAATATTGCACAATATCTTAAGATTCCAGATATGTTTGGAATTGCATCTTTTATAGACTCTCTTCAGAATGCGAATGGAGGGTTTAGAAGGTCGCAGTTCGGCGGCATATCTACATTGGAATCGTGCTATCTCGCCTTAAGTACTATAACTGCTTTGGACAGCTGGACATATGAAGATCCGGGGCGTGATGGCCAGCAAGGGAGACACGCCCGAGTCTGTGCGCCGGATGCAAAAAGAGTTGTTCGAGGTTCTGGCCGAGGCAAAAAGCCGGGAGGAACTGTGCCGGATTGAGCCCAGGGCCCGAGGGGTTGCCAGAATGCACAAGGATGAGTTGGACAATGCAGATGTCAGGGAGCAGGCCATCAACCGTAGGGCGGGCCGCCTGAACCACTCCCGTAAGTGCGCAGAGGCCCCGGCGGTGCAGGCTCACCTAAGCAGGGAATTCCCCTTGCGTTGGGGATTGAGATCATCTACGTAGTGAAGGACGCTAAGAGATGGAAGGTGGACCGGAGAGGACAGCGGTCCGGATGGGGCGAAAGTGATTTCGCGATTATAGCAATGTTATAGAACAAAATTAACGCCGTTAATCGTGCAAGGCGAAAAGTATTTTCATCTCATCGCCTCAGCGCCTGAGACCCCATCCTTTAGGGTGGGGAGGAGGCGCGTACAATAACTATTTAATCTCATAAATCCATCTCCCCATGTTGTTTTCTTGACCCATAAGACACCCACCGGGCAAACTGTTTCAGGGAATGAAGAGAAACAACACATACCTCAGATCGGAATAGGCAGCAATGCCTAAGCTGAAACGCATTTGAAGCTATGATCTGTTGACGGGCTGCCTCGACCATGAAACGGCTCGATGGATCTTGCAAATCTATGTCAACCAGCCTATTGTGGCGCGATTTTTTGCGCAGCCGCAAGCCATGCCCTTTAGGGCGTGGTAGTTGACCATTGGATGCCATAACTAAAACTATGGGAATATCGCCGCGAAAATCTGCCTTCTCATAAATGATTTTTCGCCCAATTTTAGCGCCGAAAGAAAACGATTACGGTAAATGTCAATTACTTTGGCTGAAGTACTGCGGCCTGAATCCCATTATAGGAGTCGATCTTTCGTTCTTGCAGGCATCTTCAATGAGCGCTTTTGCCCTAGTGAGCAATTCAAGCTGCTGCTCATAAGACATGGCCGCTAATTTGTCTGCCGTCTTCATGCTATGCAAAGCGATCTCATGATTCTTCCCGGATGCTGCCCGGGCAATATAATCTTTGCAGGAGATATTTCCAATCTTCTTGGTGGCGAATTCTCCTGTGAAAAATAAAGATGTATTGAGATTTCTTGAATCCATGATTTCCAGCATGTCGGTGAATGAATCCAATTCCTTAGCCTTTTCTTCCTGGACCGTCCAATTGTGCGATGAAGGACTCAATTCACAGTCGATCATGACATTAACGATAACTGATCGATCCGAGAGTTGATCTGCAGTTGCAGAAGAAATAGCCATGCATAGAATGCCTGATAGGAGCATCATCGATAATATTAAGCGATGTGTTCTTGTCCTGCATCCTTCCTCGATTCTGAATAGCGCCATAATGATGTTATTATCTCCTGACAACATTGATAAATTTTTTGATAACTGATTGCGATTGCAGATTAAAAATGATCCCAGCGATTAATTTGGTGATATTTTTTCAAAGCTTTTTTGCTTGATTCGCCATATCCATTGTCGAATCTCCCAGCGGATATGATGCCGCATCCCCAAGGTATAAGATATGATGGCATCATAGGACCGTTATCGCAATCAAGATGATCAATTTCAAGATGGTCAATCGACTTAAGGTGACACGTGAATGACTCATACTATGGAGATGCTGGGAAAGACCAAGGTGTCGGTGAAGGATGAGAGCGTCGTGGATGTCGGAGAGCCCAAAATCAAGTACTGTCCTCTCTTCGACAAGGTTCGCGGGATAAAAGAGATTACCCCCGAAGCCGCGGCTGCTAACATGGAGTTTCGCATTGAAAAGCACGGAATGTTCTCCCCCCGGCGAAGGCTGGAGATGGATACCTTCGTCGGCTTTGGGGCATCGGAATCCATGATGACCGGCATTTTGCACGGATTGATTGACGCAGCCGTCACCGCTTGTGATGGAGCGGGGACTGTCATCACTGCCAATGCACAGCTCGTTCAGGGCATGGGCGGCTATATTTCCGGTCTTGCCGAGACGGATCCCATTCCAGAAGTGCTTGAGGGCATAAAACAGAGAGGCGGGCATGTTCTGTCGCCGGCGGACACCAAGATCGATCAGTTCGAAGGCGCAAAGTGGGCGGTGTCGAACGGATTTGTCAAATTCGCCGTCACAGTCGCCGATGCCGACACGGCGGAAAGGCTGCGCGATCTGGAGAAAGAGGCCGGCGTGAAGATTTTGATTGTAGGCGTTCACCTCACCGGCATCGGCCCGCAGGAGGCCAAGAGGCTGCTGGCTGTGGCCGACATCGTCACCGGCTGCGCTTCACTGCATATCCGCCAGCAGGTGAAGCCGCTGGTCCAAGTGGGCACCGCAGTTCCGCTATTCGGCCTGACCAAGTGGGGCAAAGACCTGCTGGTGGAGCGCGCCAAAGAGGTAGAGCAGCCGCTCTTGATAAACACCATGCCGCTTCCTGTCCTACCCGAACACAAGCAGCCACGGCCGCTGGTCTAACCCACATTCCGCACTTTCAGTTCATCCCGTAATAATTTTTGCATTCCTTCCCAAGCAGTGCAAGAATTTTGACCTGAGTGTTATTCAGATTCACGCTTACCTTGACGACTTTTCCATCTTGAATGATAA
>Ga0074198_1001253_pt1 | contig 18016 bp, 14 predicted proteins | sample EPASupsiteSAE323_FD_64527 | JGI IMG/M metagenome (GOLD analysis project Ga0074198, IMG submission 64527) | Bioremediated contaminated groundwater from EPA Superfund site, New Mexico - Sample SAE3-23 | ecosystem: Environmental > Aquatic > Deep subsurface > Groundwater > Contaminated ...
ATTATGCTCACACGTAATGGGTCAGTCGAACATTTGCCGCTAAGATTTCCCTTGATCGATATTGTCACTGTTGGCGCCGGAGGGGGTTCAATTGCTCGAGTGGACCGCGCAGGTGTTCTCCAGGTCGGACCGGAAAGCGCAGGAGCAGACCCTGGCCCGGCATGCTACGGCAAATCGGAACTGGCTACGGTTACAGATGCATTCGCTGTCACAGGCGTTATCCTCCCCGAAATGTTCCTGGGCGGAAAAATGAAAATCTTCCCGAAACGGAGCGTAAGAGCAATTAAAGAAATCGGCCAGAAAATCGGGAAAGGCCTGTATGAAACGGCAGAAGGAATTATCCGTATCTCCATTTCCTCCATGGAACGTGCCCTACGAGCCGTTACACTCGAAAAAGGCGAAGATCCAAGATATTATACATTACTTCCATTCGGAGGCGCCGGAGGCCTGGCTGCCGCTCTTCTCGCCGAACGACTTGGCATGACCCGCATTCTCTTCCCTCCTTACCAGGGGGTTTTCTCTGCCCTGGGTATGCTGATGGCCGACGTGAAAAAAGAAATCTCCCGCTCTGTTCTCAAACAATTCTGCTCCTCTGTAAAAGATGAAATCAATGAAATGTTCTCTCTGATGGAATTAGAAGCCAGACAAATCATGGAAGAAGAAGGCTACGATTTCCCAAGGATAACCCGTATGGTGGATCTCCGCTATAAAGGCCAATCCTTCGAACTGACTGTCCCTTATACGGAAGATTTTCTTTCTCTCTTTCACCAAAAACACCAGAAGTTTTACTCCTATATGCTTAACGACTCCTGCTGCGAAATAGTCAACCTCCGGGTCCTGGTCACTGGTGAAACACCAAAACTGGAAATTGAGAAAAAAATATCAGTACAGGGTGAAGCAAACATCCTTTACCGGAAGGAAATTTATTTCAACGGTGAATCCCGCCAATTTAATATTTATCAGAGAAGCGACCTGCTCCCGGGATGCAAAATCGAAAGCCCGGCAATAATCGTTTCCCATGACGCAACTATCGTTGTTCCCTATAACTACGATGTCTCAGTCGATTCATTCCTGAATATATTATTATTGAAGGGGAAACCCTCCAACCTATGAGGAATCCTATGGACGCTATCGAAATTACTATATTTAAAAACATCTTTCAATCTATTTCCGATGAGATGGGTAAAATTCTCCAGTACTCGGCATTTTCTCCCAATATCAAAGAGCGCAAAGATTTTTCATGTGCATTGTTTACTGCGCAGGGAGAAAGTTTTTCTTTCGGGACTCATATCCCGGTTCACCTTGGTGCCATGCCTTTATCTGTAAAAGCTGCCCTGGCGGAAATTCGTTTTGAAAAAGGCGATATGGTTATTGTAAATGACCCGTATAAAGGCGGGACTCATTTACCCGACATTACTTTAATTGCACCTGTTTTTCGCAATGAAAAAATTATTTATTTCGTTGCAAACCGGGCGCATCACAGTGATGTTGGGGGAATGCGTGCGGGTTCTATGCCTCTCTCCTCCGAAATCTTCCAGGAAGGCCTAATCATCCCTCCTCTGAAACTCCTCAAACGCGATAAAGAGAAAGAAGATGTCCTTGCAATGATCCTTGCTAATGTCCGAACCCCGGAAGAACGAAAAGGCGACCTGATGGCTCAAATTGCTGCCAATAAACGCGGCATCCAGCGAATCGAAGAAAATATCATAAAATACGGCTTCGAAACAATCGACTATTACTCAAAATCCCTTATCGATTACACGGAGAAAGTGTTCCGATCCCTTATCAAAGAAATTCCCGACGGGAAATACTATTACGAAGACTATATGGACGATGACGGTTTTGAAACCGAACACATAAAAATATGCGTTTCAATCGAAATCATAGACGATCAAATTACAATCGATTTTGCCGGTTCTTCTCCCCAGGTTAAAGGTGGAATCAACACCAATGATGCAGTTACTTATTCTGCCGTACTGTATGTTTTGACTACGTTGCTTCATGAAGATGTTCCAATCAATTCCGGGATCATGCGTCCGGTTCGTTTGCTGCTTCCCCCCAAAAGCATTGTGAACGCTTCCAAACCATGTGGTCTGGCGGGGGGAAATGTCGAAACTTCCCAGAGAATCACCGATGTTTTAATGGGTGCATTTGCCCAGGCTATACCGAATAAAATCCCCGCTGCTTCCCAGGGTACTATGAATAATATTACTTTCGGCGGAAATGGTTTCGCTTATTATGAAACGATTGGAGGGGGTGCTGGAGCAGGTCCTTCTTTTCACGGTGAATCCGCTGTCCATACCCACATGACTAACTCCCTCAATACTCCTATCGAAGCACTCGAAATCAATTTCCCTATCCGAATCCAGAATTACTCGATCAGGAAAAATTCAGGGGGTAAAGGAATATTTAAAGGTGGAGACGGTATTATCCGTTCGTATAAATTCCTCGAAAATGCAAATGTCAGTATTCTCTCAGACAGGAGAAAAACATTACCTAACGGACTTCACGGAGGTGAACCGGGAAAACCGGGAGAAAACATTTTAATTAAAAGCCCGAATACTCCCAATGGACAGCGTGAAATTCACCTGGGCTCCAAAGTCAACATCGACGTTAATGCAGGAGATACGCTAATTATTTCCACTCCTGGAGGCGGAGGATACGGAGGTTAATAATTCTCCACCTTTTTTCAAAAAGGTGGAGCCAAAAACTTTTGGCCGGCAAAAACTTCTTCTAACCTGCGGGGTAATAAAGTCTTTCGTTCGGATGGTTTGGAATTGAGAGCAGCGCGGCGAATGGTATCTCGATCGGAAATCAGGAATATTTTCTTCCTGGCTCTTGTGACCGCTGTATAAAATAATTCTCGCGTCAGCATAATTCCATGTGCAGGAAGCATGACAAGCATCATCATGTCGAATTCGGATCCCTGGGCTTTATGGACGGAAACCGCATAAGAAAGAGTTAATTCTTCAATTTCATCACCACAATATTCAATATAGCGATCATCGAAATTCACAGTTAATGTTTTTTTATCCGGATTGTAATCGGTAATATATCCCTGTTCTCCATTAAATATTTCTTTCTCATAATTGTTTTTAAGCTGCATTACCTTATCATACTTTTTGAACGTGCATTTCTCGCGTTTCACGACAACCGGTTCGGGATTGAATGTATCCTGTATCCTTGAATTAAGGTTATCTATCCCGGCTTCCCCCCTGTACATGGGAACCATGACCTGGTAATCGGGTGAATTATAATTATAGTCATTTTTATGATATTCGATAATGCCGATGACTTTGTCCATAGCTTTTTGCTCGTTGTCCACTTTAATAAAAACAAAATCGAGTTCGTCGGAATATGGCTTGAAAATTAAATCATCACCATTATTGATGCGGTAAGCATTTTCGATAATGAGACTGTCTTCGTTCTGCCTGAAATTCCGGCTGAGATAAATCACATTAAAATACCCGCTCCCGATAATATCACGAAGTACATTACCCGGCCCAACAGACGGGAGCTGGTCTTTATCGCCAATAATTATCAACCTTGAATGCTGCGATATCGCTTTCAATAACGAATAAAAAATATAAAAATCGACCATTGAAAATTCATCCACGATTATAAAATCAGCTTTTAAAGGCTTTTGTTCGTTATGGACAAACCTCCGGGTTTCAGCATCGATCTGGAGCATCCGGTGAATAGTGGAAGCCTGGTACATTGTTGCTTCTTCAATACGTTTGGCGGCTCTCCCCGTAGGTGCTGCAATCAAAACACTTTTCCCATCTTTTTCAATCGATTCGATAATGGCGCGAATGATCGTTGTTTTACCTGTACCCGGTCCACCCGTAATAATGGTAATCCGGTTATTCACAGCGGCAATAACAGCATTTCGCTGTTCTTCAGTCAAATCCACCGAAGTACGGTTGAAAATATAATCGAAATCGATTTTTACCGGCTCCAGGTTTGTGCTGCTTCTGCTGAGGCGCAGGAGATATTCGGAGATTGTTTTTTCGATTGCATAGTTTTTTGCACTGACAATAATCGGTTCCGGGATATTTTCCCTGACAAGATCACCCTTTTCTATTAAGCGGTTCAGGGCAGCGGTGAGGTCTTCACGGGAAGCATTTAGAAGGGAAGCCGCTTTTACTATTAAATCGCTTTCGTCCATATAGATATCTCCGTTCCGTTGTTCCACCTGGGAAGCGATGAAATCGATTCCTGCGGATAAACGTTCGGGAGCATTGGCGGGAATTCCCATTCCCTGGGCGATTGTGTCTGCAATTTTAAATCCGATCCCGCGGATTTGATCGATCAGGCTGTACGGATTGTGCTCAAGAACAAGAAACGACCGTTCTCCGAATTCTTTGTAAATTTTGAAAATCGTTTCCGGGCCAATGCCAAAAGGGGAGAGTTTTACCGTAAGATCACGGATCAGGATGTTATCCGTTATATTCTTTTTTATATCAGCGACAACAGTTTTTTTTACACCCTTGATTTCGCGGAGTCGTTCCGGGTTTTCTTCCAGGATTTTGAAAGTTTCACTTCCGAAACGTGCAGCGATTTTTTTGGCAGTGCGTTTGCCGATCCCGTGGATTCGGCCTGCAAGGTAATTTGTTATCCCTTCGATATCCTGGGGCAGGAGTGGTGTGTAGGTTTTTATTTTAATTTGTTCACCGAATTTCGGGTGGACTGAGGGTTCGCCTTCGATTTCGAGGAAATCACCTTCATTAACATCAAAAAGGTTTCCCACGATCGTAATCGTGTCCTGTTGATTTTGAATCTGGGCTTTGCATACGGTATACCCGTTTTCCTCATTAAAAAAAATTTTTTTAAGAATTTTTATTTTAATTTGTGCCAAAGAAGTCTCCCCCTTGTTTTAAGGTTTTGCACACGGTCATCCGCATCGACTCAATTAAATACTCATTTGTCACATCCATAAAATCTCCTGGTTTAAGATTATACACAATTTGTTAGTAAATGAAAAGTAAAAATCACCCGTTGACAAAACAAGACTCCTATTGTAGAATGACACTTAAACAATTTGGTTGTAAATAAAGGGTTCGAAATTTATCCCCAGGTTCATTACAGCTCGATCTTGAAGCATGAAAAGAACTTTTGGGATTTGAGTTTCGGTCATTATTTATTTACTAAAGCTTTTATGGAGGAAATAATGGCCAAAGGTACAGTTAAATGGTTCAATGCCAAAAAAGGTTACGGTTTCATCTCAACCGATGAAGGAAAAGATGTATTTGTTCACCACAGTGATATCCAGGATGAAGGTTTCAGGACACTGAATGAAGGTCAAAAGGTCGAGTTTGAGATCGCCGAAGGTCCCAAAGGTGTACACGCCAGGAATGTAAGAAAAGTATAATTGCTGTTAATCCGTAAACGACTTATAAACGATCAATATATCCCATTGTGAGTTTTCGTATTAGCGGAAAATACCAGGATTTTTAAAGACCATCATTCCATATCGGTTTTTTGGGTACTTTCGAAAATCCTGGCAGCAATGCTGGCCTGAAAGTGGATTTTGTTTTTGATAAAAAAACAAAATCCACTTTTTTTTTTCAGCAAAATAAGGTATAATAAAACTTCTCCGGTTTTGTGCGACGGATAGACGCATTAGAGTGTAGGTTATCATGGAAAATGAAAGCGGTCAGGGCAAAAAAGCTGAAATATGGGCTGTCGGCGGCGGTAAAGGCGGCACCGGTAAAACTTTCGTCGTCTGCCAACTTGCGACAAGCCTTGCTTTGATGGGAAAGAAAGTCGTTTTAATCGACACAGACTTCGGGGGTGCAAATATTCACACCTTTTTCGGAATCAAAAGCAGTGAAAGATCTATCACCAATTTCTTCGATAAAAAAGAAAGCCTGGAAAGCCTCATTGTCGACACCCAGGTTAAAAACCTCTCTATTATTTGCGGAAATAGCAGTACGATCTCTCCTTCAAACGTGAATTATGCCCAAAAAATCAAACTCTTTAACCACATAAAAAACCTCCCTGTTGATTACATCCTCCTGGATCTTGGTGGTGGGACCAATGTCGATACAATCGATGTATTTCTCCTGGCAGAAAAACCCATCGTGGTTGCATTACCTGAAATCACCGCAATTGAAAACCTTTACCAGTTCATTAAAAGTTCGTATTTCAGGAAACTGAAATCGATTTTAAGTGCTCACGGTTTAAAGGATTCGGCAAAGGAGATCTGGCAGGACCGCTCAAAATACAATATCGTGACGATTTCGGACCTGGTTACTTATCTTAAAAATATGCCCGGTCAGATCGGAACGATCCTGGAGCGGGAGCTGTCCGGGTTTGCAATTAACATTGTACTCAATAAAGTCCGAAATGTCCGTGAACTCCAGGAAGGCTTCTCCATTCGAAGTGTCTGTATTAAATACATCGGAGTCAATGCTCTTTATTCCGGGTATATCGAATATGATCTCCAATTTTGGCGAAACCTCAGCCTGATTCATGCCGCGCCTCGCTTTATTGTCTCCCACAGTACCGATAACGAAGTTCAAAAAATCACCAATCATATTATTTCCGGTGATCAAATGAAGATCGATTCCATTAAATTCTAACCAAAATGAGAACGAAACCATTTAAATTGATATCATAATGAGCAGCGAGAACATAACACCCAAAGAAAAATATTTTGAAATCCTGGAACTCAATCCTAATGCTTCCTTTTCTGAAATCAAAAGTGCGTATACGCACCTGAAGAAATTATATTCATCCAATTCTCCGGTTTTATCTACGATAATTGATGATATCACAGAACACAGGCGAAAGGATTTTCTTGCCAGGATTGAAGAAGCGTATCGGGTTTTGAAAGAAACCTATTCCCACTGCGATACCGAGAAAATGAAAAAGAATGCAGATGTTCCACCGGAAAAGAATATCCCTGAATTTGAAGTTTTCAGTGGAAATGCTTTAAAACTTACCCGCGAAGTCCTGGGAATTGAACTCCAGGAAATTTCACTTGCCACGGGTATTCCTGTCCGTCACCTCCAGTGTATCGAATCCGAACGATTTGAAATGCTTCCTCCGAGGGGTTATGTTTATATTTATGTTTCAAAATACGCCGAATATCTCTCTTTAGACCCGAAGCACGTAGCCGACGACTACATCAAAGCCCTTGATAAAAAAAAGCCCAAACACGAACGCGACCGGTTTTAGTTACTTATTACTCTGTCTATATATAAAATTGATTTTTATTCAATTCCAGAGTCACCTTTGATATTCAAAAATTTTTAATCCCTGGAAAGGATTTTTCATGCCTGTTTTATTTTTACTAACAAAGAAAATTCAAAATTCCTTATTGAAAAAATTATTTTCTAATACGAAAAACACCTGATTCCTTATTAGAAAAAAAATTTTCCTTATTGAAAAATAGAAATTTTTGCACTGATATATCAGGAAGACGAAAAAATTTTGAAACGCCTATCTAATAATGGCTTTAGCCTCACGTGGCTTTCGTGATATATCAGAGGTTGGTTTTGGAATTTCTCGTGCGAAATTGATCCAAAACTCATGCGAAAATTAACCATTTCTCGACTGGAAATTCGATTGTTCCCGGCATCAATCTTCCAATTCGAGTTCGGCAGGATAAATAAACGGTTTATTATCAAGTATACCATTGCAGATGACATCGAGACCGGGATCAGATCCTGGGGCGAGTTCATCAAGCGATGTAACTGAGAGTAGGTAGGGAGGCCATCCTTTTCGTACAGTTAGCGAATGGATGGGGATCATGCGGCGTAAAAAGAAATGATACGCATATTTCCTGGCTGTATGAATGGTATCCTGGTCCATAGGGTCTTTAAAGGGGAGACGATCGAGGTAATTAAAATACTCTTCCGGTGAGGAAGCATCAAGCGTAATTCCTTTATTCCTTACCCAGGCTTCTCCACCGACAATAATGGGAATACCCAAACTTGCCAGTTCAATCCCGGTTTTTGTCCCATAAATGATAACTGAATTACATTTTTCCATTGCAGCGTAAGTACTGGAATTACTTTCCGGTGGAATTATAAAAATATTAGGAGGGAGTTTATTGAAATGTTTTTTTATTTCAGGGATTAATAATTGCCTGGATTTGAGAGTCCCACGAATTTCAGCCGGATGAACCCTGATAAGTAATTGGAGATCAGGACGATTTGCAAAATAGCGAATCGTTTCAATTACCCAATTGACCATATTGGAAAAAATACTTTCATTAAAATGGAGCTGGGCATCCCATATCACATTGGTCAACATCCCAATAACCGGTTTGGAGAAATCAATTCCGATTTTTTTTTCTATACTGGTAATATCTTCGGTAGGATTTTCATGGAACCAGATCCAATCGAATGTTCCGCACCTACGGCTTTTGAGGTATTCCATGATTTTGTTTTCCATTCCAGGAGTCCAGGGAAGAGTTTTCCAGTATTCATCGGATTCGTTCATGAGAGTAAAATGATACGAATTATTGTGACTGAAAATAAAACAGTGTTTACGGTATGCCGGGTTCCAATTTACGATCCTGACGTTGTTTTTTCGACAGACTTCGCCAATAATTCCCATTGGGACATATATTCCATGATGAACAACCACGCAATCGAATGAATTTTTTTTAAGAAGATTCTCCATCATCGAAGCGATGATAAAAGAGGATTTAAAGAATTTCAAGAGGACATCAGGGCCATGCTTCTCGAATTGGATGTCCCCGATGGCAAAAAAGCGAAACGCGCCTGCCATCGCATGTTGACCGATAGGAAGTCCATTGTATGAGAAATCCCCGAATTGATCGAGAGGGATGGTAGAGAACAGTTTTTCCGCTGTATGTTCAATCTCCTCAATCCTATTTATGTACTGGCTATACCAATGAATAGGAAGTCCCAATTGCTCAAATACCTGGTTTCCATTTTGCCGACAAAAAGTGCACAATTTTTTGGATATTTCACAGTGTAAGAGTTCATTAGTAGAGATAGTGACCTGGATATTGCAAAAAAAACAAGCAGGGAGAGGAAAATCACACAGCAAAACATGTACTTCGGTATCCCGTAACGTTAATGCGACGGACAGGAGACTTTCGATTATCGTTCCGGGAAGATATGCCCCGACACTTGTTGCGATTAAAACCTTTTTTTTCTTTTCTTTTTTTAAAGCGTCACCCCAGGCAGTCTTATCCTTTTCGATAATGGGAGTCCAGTCGGGTCTGTTCCTTTTCAAACATCTCTTTTTACTAATACGTTTAATTACAAAGCTTTTTAATAATAGTTGCTTCAGCATTTGATTTTTATAATCCTATCGTTTTCTCTCTTTAATTGATCTCTCCGGCTATTTATTAAAAATAATAAAGAGCAACTACTCTACCCAAAATATTAACAGGAATTCCTCAAGACGGAATTACCATTAATATCATAATTAATTCATATTTATTGAATGGTGACTGGAATTTCTAGCGGAATGGCACCCTGTTTATCGAAAAAAGCAACATCCTCCTGTACCATTGAGATAAACAGTGTGTATTTTCCAGGAATATCGGGAGCTTTTATCTTCATCTGGACGAGAACGGATTCACCTCCGGCAACGGGGTTAGCAAAATATGCATTCCCGGTACCGACATTTTTTTGCTGGGAATCTATCCATCGGTAAAACGGATGAACACCTTTTCCCCAGGTAACAGAGCTGGTGTTTTTAATAGTTAAAGGTAAAACAGTTTCTTCTCCGACACTCATTTTTTTTAAAGAAACCACTTCAGTAATTTCTTGTTTGAATTCAGCAAGCTTTTCCGGTTTGATTTTTTCAGTTTTCTTTATCTCATCCTTTTTGACAGGAACCTGTTGAATTGGATTGGAAGTGTTATTCGCGGCGTTAGGTTGAGGTTCGCGTTTCCCACATGAATATACAAACATTACCGATACGATAACCAATAAAAAAAATTTTGCCATAATTAACCTCCTTTATGATTAACTTATATATGCTTTATTCAAATAAATGTCAAGTGCCAGACATACTAAAAATAATTTCAGCAAACTTAAAATCGAGAGGTGTATTTATATCCACGGATTCTGTTTCATCCATGATAAAAGGTATGATGAGATCCCCTGTGGGTGATTTCTTTTTTAAAATAGTAGAGGGCCGGGTAATATAAATATTGGCATTCTGAATATAAATAGTCGGTAGTACCTGGTATGATAACGTATGAATATTTTTATCTTTTCCCTTCACAAATGGGTAAAGACGCCCATTTTCAATTTCCCACATTTTATAAGGATGTTCTCTACACAAACGAACTGAGCGGAGTGAATCGGCTTCAGGGTGTTTGAGTATTTCCTCAACAGCACAGTCAATGGTTTTCGATTTTCGAAAAGGAGCCGTAGGGTAAAGCAAAACAATTAGATGAGGTTCATAATTTTCATTAACTTTAAACCAATTGAGCATGTGTTCAAAGAATTGCATTTCAGTAGAATCACTTTGAGAGATATGATCCGGGCGCAAAAAAGGAACTTCAGCACCGTACTCAATTGCAACCCTGGCGATTTCTTCCGAATTGGTAGAGACTACAACCCGGTTGATGTGGTTTGCATTCAGAGCCGCATTAATGGTGTAAGCGATTAAAGGCTTGCCTCCAAGTTGTTTGATATTTTTGTTTTCAACTCGTATTGATCCTGCTCGCGCAGGGATAAAAGCCAATATACTCATGAGATACACCTTAATTTTTTTTTTCTTCCTTTAGAATCGACAGATATTCTCTTTCTCTCTTACTTATCGATTGAACGAGGTGATATTTTTTCCCCAGGTTGAGCACTATATCAAGAAGGCTTATGTATTTTGCATTTACAATATTGTAAATATCACGGGTTAGTTTTTTCTGGTTAATGAGTTTTACCTTTTTCCCGTTCACCAGGTATCGCTTAATTCTTCTATTAATATTAGTTATCGATATTCCGTTATTCCAGAGCTCGGAATAGGGGGAATATTTCTTTTCATAGAGTGCATAATACCGCTTATGTTTTTCATTAAGCCGTTTGGTATCTTCTGACTCTTTATCTTCGTTCCAGTTCCGATGGTGCAGGAGAGCGATTTTTTTTGTATAAACAATTTTGTATCCTTCAAATAGAATTTTTGCAGTAAGATCAGGATCAATCCCATAGTCCAGGAATTCTTCGGAAAATCCCCCGATTCTTTTCATCAAAGCAGAGGGAAGCACTCCCTGGTTTACATTCAATATCCCAATCGAAGAAATCCCTCCGATATAAGGAGCAGCTATAAACGGTCCCCGGACATCTTTAATTTTGAGTCCGACGAGCCCGATGGAGGGATTCGCTTCCAGGATTTCTACTGCAATATCAAGACTTGAATTAACAACCTCGTTATCATCGGAAAGCCAACAAACAAAAGGAGTATCAACTATTTTAAATACCCCATTGTACGCTTTCGCCTGGCCGATCTTTTCCCCTACAAACAGAGGAATGAGATTCCCGGATTCGATGGAGCGCAAATACTCGATGGTTCCATCTGTAGACCCTGCATCGGTGACATAGACTTTGACCGATAGAGTCGTCCCATTGAAAATACTATCGATACATCGTTTCAATTGTTCCAGGCGATTAAATGTCCCGATGACGATTGATAATTTTGTACTGCTCATTTCTTTCTTTATCCCAAAATTTTCCGATATCCGTGTAAAGTCTCTTGTGCAGTTTTATCCCAGGAAAAACATTGGGCTCTCAAACGGCCATTTTTGATGAGGGTTTCTCTAAGCGAATTGTCTTCAACCGATTTTAGCAAAGCGTATGCAAGTTGTTCAGGGGAGCTGTGTTCAAAAAAAATAGCGTTTTCGCCGACCACTTCCGGGAGTGATGAATGACGACAGCAGATAACAGGGCATCCGGATTCCATGGCTTCGAGAGGAGGTAATCCGAATCCTTCATAATTACTGGTATAAGCTAATGCGGCTGCGTTCATATAAAGTGTTTTAAGCAGATCATCCGTCCCATTCATATAAATAAAATTGTCTTTCATATTGTCACGGGTCATGGATTCGATTTCAGGTTTCACGAAATCACCGGTCCCGCCAAAACAAATAACATTGAAATTATTTTTCAACCGGGGTTCCAGTGCGATTGCATCCATGAGAACTTTAAAGTTTTTGTATTTGGAGCGAGTTCCAACGTACAAGAAATAAGGTTTTTTTGTACATTCGGATGGAATCGGAGAAGGAGTAACCTGGTCCAAATTAGAAGCAAGATATGTGCATATAATTTTAGCCGGATTGACTGAAACATATCGCAGTAAATCCTCCCGGGTACTTTTGGAAATAACAAAAATCAAATCGGCTTTTCGGATGAGTTCAGCTTTGGATTTAAGGAGAGGCTGAAACCGTTCAAGCTCGCGAAAATAAATTTCAGGGATCATATCGCATACAGTTATGACAAGCTTTTTCGATTTTACATTGGAAACAGTTTCATGGTCATAGTAAGTGGGATGGTAGACATCGGGAGTAGGATGAAATTTAGAGAACAGTTTCAATCCGAGACGATTGAGTTTATAGCTATGTTTGGATACAAAAGAGGATTGAGAATTGAATGACCAGTAACTGTTGAGTTTATTTCTGAATCCGTCGGTTTCGTATTCATCAATATGGAATCCACGATACCAATTTATTTTGCAATCTGGATCAAGAGAAAGCCGTTTCATAAGCTCGATGAAAATCCGTGAAATACCCCCGAACTTCTGGATAGCAAACATTTGGTGATCGTACAGGATTCGCATTATTCTTTATCGACACATAGTTTTTCAGCCGGATACACGAATGGGGAGCCGTTAAGGATTCCATCGCAGAGAATATCCAGGCCCGGGTCAATGCCGGGCATTAATTCTTCGAGAGATGAAATATTTATGTTAAAAGGAGGCGTTCCTGTTGCGGGTGAAATGGATTTGACAGGAATCATACGCCTGAAAAAGAAGTGGTAGGCGTATTTACGAGCACGCAACATTTGTTCGGGGGAGAGTCGTTGCTTGAGAGGTAGTTGATCGAGATAGTTTTTATACTCTTCCGGGGAAGAGGCATCGATAGTAAGCCCTTTATTTCGTATCCAGGCTTCACCCCCGACGATTACAGGTATACCCATGCTGGTGAGTTCCAGGCCGGTTTTGGTCCCATAGATAATGACAGAATCGCAAGAAAGCATTGCTGCATAGGTACTGATTTGGTTTTCCGGTCCTATAATAAAAACATTAGGAGGAAATTGAGTAAATATTTTTTTCAATTCTTTAAGTAAAGGCTGACGAGAAGGTAAGCCTCCACGGATTTCGGCAGGATGTATTCGAATAAGGAGTTGTAAATCGGGTCGAGCAGCAAAATACCTGATGGTTTCTACTGCCCAGGCAAGCATGTTGGGAAATGCATTGGCACGGTAATGGAGCTGGGCATCCCACATGACATTGGTCAGCATTCCAATTACGGGTCGATTAAAATCAACCCCGGTTTCGCGAGCAATTTCATCCAGGTTTTCATTAGGATGTTCATGGAACCAAATCCAATCGCGTGAACCACTCCACCGGCTTTTTAAATATTCCATGATTTCTTCTTCCCTGTTTTGATCCCAGGGGATATCGTCCCATAAAGAAGTAGGTTCGGTGAGCATAGTATGGTGATACGTATCAAAATGGCTGAATATAAAACAGCGTTTGCGATAGGCAACGTTCCAATTTACCACTTCGATACCTTTTTCGCGGCATACTTCTCCGATGATTCCATGAGGGGAATAAATTCCATGGTTAAAACATGCTGTTTTAAATTTGTACTGCTGAGTAAGCCTGGAAAGAACTTTTTCTGTGAGTAAAGCTCCTTCGAAATAACGACGTAAAACAGTTTCACCGTCAGGTTCATCGTGTAAGTTTCCGCTGGCAAAAAAACGGAGTGCACCGGCAAAAGCGTGTTCACCAATCTTTTTTTCTCCGATTTTAAATAAAGAGATTTCTTCGGCTGGTATATTGTGAGAGAGTTGACGAATTTGGATGCGGTCATCCTGTGTAAGAAAATCACTGTATTTATGTATTGTCAGTCCGAGGGGTTTGTAAAAGAAATCTCCTATTTCTGGGCATAGGCGACAAATAGGGTGTTGCGGCAATTCATATTTAGCAAGTAATTCAGCAGTTGGAATATCGGTCTTTACAATATTCAGACATGCCGGGAGCATTTGATCGCAAAGGAGTACATGAACATTTGCTCCCCTCAGAGTTAATGCAACAGATAGCAGGTTTTCGATTGTTGTAAGTGTGGTTAGTCCGCCCACAGAGGTTGCCATTAGAACATTCGGCCCGGATGCGGCTTTTTCTTTCGCTTCCTCCCAGAGTACTTTCCCCTTATCCAGTTCCGGTTGCCAATCGAAAAGGGTGTGATCAATTTTTGGAAGTTTTCGACATGATAGGGTATGCCGAACTTCAGGGGATATTTTCCCATTAGAGAATCGGATGTTCATTGGAAACACTCCCGATACACTACAGAAGTAATGGTTGTAACGGAACGAACCACAACCCGTTGAGAAATAAAATTGATGTTATTTTTAGTTATCATATTCTATTTTAAATCCTATTTTAAGGTCTCTATTGACGGGAATAGAGGCAATGGCAAAACAACGGTTGTCCTGTTTTTGATGAATTAACCTGGTTTTTTATCCCTGAAAATCGAAACCCGAGTTTTTTTAGTTGATCGTGAACTTCCTCGAATAGCGGTTGGCCATTATAGAAAGGAACAAATGACATCTCGATCAATAATAATTTTGTTATTTCAAGAATTTTTTCACCACCCTTAATCACTTTGTCTTCGAGGCCCTGGACATCTATTTTCATAAAAATATCTCTTTTTAGTTGCTTTGCATCCAGGATATCGTCGAGTCTTGTTACTTTTACGGTAATTATTTTCTCGTCAGAGGTCTGGGGGAATTCATCCTTGGAATGCTTACTGACATTTAAAATAGAGGAAGCAGGTGGATAGGAATTAAGGAAAAACTGTGTTTCGCCATTATAATCCGATAAGGCCACATTGAATATTTTTATATTTGGAATTTTTAGAGATTCAATTTGAGGGATGCAGCCAGGAATAGGTTCGAAGGCGAAAATATCCTCGGCAGAGAAAAACCTTGCCAGGAATCGTCCGAATTTTCCGTCATTGGCACCGATATCGATCAGGGTTTTTACATTTTTTTCTTTCCTGAGCCAGGTCCAGATGTCAGTGGGAGGAATCGACATAGGGCTTTCATTCGCAGTCGATTTGTTTTTTATGATCGTGTATCCAAGTTTGTTGATCCCGCTTTTAATTATCCGTTTAATCATGTGTTCTCCATTTTATTTTGATTATATCTGTCATTATTCCAGGTTCTTTCAGCAATATTTTCGGGATCTTTATAAAGAGACAGTACACGTCCCCGTTCATCCGGTTTATCCTTAAAGTAAAAAATACCTTCCCACCGTTGGATATATGCATGTTGATCATCCTTCAAAACTGCATTGTTACTAATTCTTACCACCTCGTTTTCATCATATAAATGCTCGACTATAGCACCGGGGCATTCTATAATAGAATACCCCGCTTCCCATATTCTCAAGCACAAATCACCGTCTGCTTTATAAAATAAATAACGGTCTTCATCTACCCAGCCTATTTCCTCTAATGCTTTCCTGGAAAAAAGGCCGTGGTTAACCATGAGTTTGCCTCCCAGTGTTTTTTGAACATAGTACTGTTTATCAACCGGCCAGTTTCTGAAATAGAAAGCGACTCCTCCGAGTTTTATCCCGGATTCCTCCGCTTTTTTGGCTTCGTCCAGTCCAGTATTTATAGTCCCGGGTATAAGCAGGCAGTCATCACTTAACATTAGGATATATTTGCCTTCTGCTGCTTTAAATGCCAGGTTCATAAAGTAACCCCAACTGCGGCGTTCGATAGGTTTACCATCCAATTCTCCACGATTATGTTGTACTATAGTAATGATATTTTTTTGAGTAATCAACCATTCAAGTGTACCATCGTCCGAACCGCCATCTATCACTATAATTTCGTACGGTACACGGATATTTTGTGCAATAATACTATCAATTGTGTTTTGAAGATAACATTTACGATTAAAACTTCCAATTACAATAGATAGTACATGTTTCTTCTCCGTAGAAGCAGATACATTTTGGGGTACTACTACAGCGCGATCACAAAGTTGCTTTTCCAGTCGTTTAATAAGTTCAAGCCTTTTTTCACTGTCTTCATGGATTCGTCTAAACGATTCTTTTAAATTTTGTATTTCTACATCACGATTTTTGATTAACTGTTCCAGGCTCTTTTTTTCCATAGAAGTCCGGTTTATAATTTCAGTAAATTCGGATTTTGGCAATTCCAACAGCGTCTTTGCATTAAGAAATGCTTCAAGACGGGTTCGCCCATCCTTCTCATTTTCTATTAAAAGTTGTTCAATTTCCTCTTTCTTTTGCTCCAGTTCTTTGATTGAGATTCTCATATTGATAACTTCGTTCTCTGCATCTTCATAGCATTGATGGATACGTTTTACATCAATCAGGTTATTGAAATTTATTTCCGGGGAGATATTAAATCCGGCTTCCGAATAACCATATTCGGAAAGAAAACGTGGACCCAAACGTCTAAAAGATTTGTGGACTGCCGGGGTGAAATCTTCCTTCCACTGTCCGATCTGGCCTTTAACAAACAGTGAATGAACCGGCGAAAACGATTCGGAAACACATTTGTAAAATTTCGATTTATCCGGTTCAATCCCGATATGCGCCATCATTTCTTCAAATGCTTTATATTGCATAAACCGGGACCCTTTTCCCCTGGGGCCGATTATTTCTTCGAAACGCATTTTAAATACTCGTTTATCAAAAAGCCACCCTTTGAAAACCTTATAATTCAACTCCAGAGGGGTAACAGAATAAGAATCTTTGTTTTCTTTAATTCCCTCTATTAATGCGAGCAATCGTTCCTCGGTCGAAGACATGGAAAGGAACCGAAAATGATGCTTGTGCTCCGGGTGACGCAATATATGGTTGTTCATGCTGATTATATAATCCCTTGGATCACGAAAAAGGAATATACTCGGTATATTATTCCGAGTAAGCATTTCGACCAATTGAGGATCATAGATAAAATGATTATAAACATACGAACCATCAGGTATAGATAATATTTCTTCGATGACTTTTTCTCTGCAAGTTGATAACCTGCTTTTAAAAGTCTCTTCGCTGTCGATTCCGAGTGTTTGAAACTCAGAAAGCAAATCTCTATGGCTCGCAATAAATTTGTTATTTATTTCATAATAATTGCTAATAATAGACAGGTTTCGATAGTTTGCATCATTTACTTTGAAAGACGGAATCCCATATTTATAAAAAAAATCCGTCAAAACATGAGTCCCGGATTTAGGTAAAGTTGATAAAAAAAAGCGCGACATATTCCTCCCTCACGGCGATTTCTTGATTTTTAGAAATTCACTAACCTTATTTTTTATTACTTCAAGCGCCCCCCGAATGGGTTTTTTGTAAAAAGAATCCAATTGCTGTTGTAAGTTCATAATGCGTTCATTTGACTTCTTCGCTGATAAATCGGAGTTTTCTTTTTCAATCGTGAATTTCATTATCCATTTGTTTAGTTCTTGTTGTTTATTATCCAGGCGCAACTGTAATTGTTTAATGTATTCAAGCCGTTTTTGACTGTCTTCCTGGTTTAACCTGAATGCATCGTTCAATTTGTTGATTTGCTCATCACGGGTTTTGAGCAACTGTTCAAGGTTTTGTTTTTCTATAGAGAAATGGGTAGCAGATTCTATATATTTATTTTTTCCTGTTTCAAATTCCTTCTGCAATTCTTTGATGCGCTCAAGCCTGGCTTGACTGTCTTCCCGGTTTATCCTGTACGCATCGTTCAATTTGTTGATTTGCTCATCACGGGTTTTGAGCAACTGTTCGAGGGTTTGTTTATCTTTAGAGAAATGGGTGGACGGTTCTATATATTGAT
>Ga0074198_1001255_pt1 | contig 17994 bp, 18 predicted proteins | sample EPASupsiteSAE323_FD_64527 | JGI IMG/M metagenome (GOLD analysis project Ga0074198, IMG submission 64527) | Bioremediated contaminated groundwater from EPA Superfund site, New Mexico - Sample SAE3-23 | ecosystem: Environmental > Aquatic > Deep subsurface > Groundwater > Contaminated ...
CGTGATGGTTATCGCCCCGTAGACGCTTGAAATACGCATGACGGCTGAAGCCGTGAGAAATCCACTGATATGATTTTCTTCTGCCGCTTCCAATTTATTACCATCTATACGCTGCATTTCCCGACGGTTTCTTACTGAAAGGAAGCGGGGCAGGTCCCCCAGCTTGACTTTACCCTTTTCCATCCAGACCAGATAAATATCAGCATCAATTAATCCTGTTTTCCAAACATCATGTATTTGCTGATCGGATATGGAAGACAGTCCCATGCCCAACAAGGCAGTTTCTACATAAATAGGAGGTAAAATCATAAAACTCCTCACATCATTCATAATTACAGCGCTGCTTCCTCAACCCGGTTGCTTCTCAGTTCAGAGATCACTACCGCTGCCAGTATAATCACCCCGACCAGAACCTGCTGGTAGTAAGAAGCTATGCTGTTTATGGTAAGCCCGTTGCGAAGAACTGCCAGCAGCAGCCCCGCGATCACGGTTCCGGCCATACTCCCTTGTCCGCCCCGCATGCTGGTTCCCCCCAGCACCGCTGTGGCAATCGCGTCCATTTCCAACATATAGCCCGCGGTCGGATCAGCACAATTGAGGCGAGCGGTCAATACCAATCCGGCCAAACCAGCGCAGAAGGCCGAGAGTACATAAACCAATATTTTATATCGGGGAACCGAGATGCCACTGCGGCGGAGGGCTTCCTCGTTTCCTCCCATGGCTTGAAAATAATAACCGCTCGGCGTCAAATTCAACAAAACACTGCCGGCTGCTGCCACCAAGGCAGTAAGTACCACCGGCGCGGGGAAAATACCCAGCGACCCACTGCCCAACCCGGTGAACGTGCTGGGAAAACTGGAAATGGGAATCGCGCCGGTGATGATCAGGGTCAATCCCCGGATAATTGACAGGCTGGCCAGGGTGACAATAAAAGGGGTAATACGAAGATATGCAGTCAGCCCGCCGTTTACCAAACCGGATAAAACTGCGACCATCAATCCTGCCGCAATTGCCAGGTAAGGAGAATAGCCAGCGTGCATGGCCAGACCCATAACCGCGCCCACCAATGCTGCCACCGCTCCCACCGATAGGTCGATTCCTCCCGCACAGATGACCAGGGTCATACCCACCCCAACCAGGATGTTTAAGGTGCTCTGGTCCAGGATATTGCGCAGGTTGTCCCATTTCATAAAATACGGTGAGCTGAACGACATTATTATCATCAATCCTGATAACGCCAGCAATAACAGGCCCTGAGTGCGAAATCGTCTATAGTTTCCTGAGCTAAACATCAGTTGCCCGCCGCCTTCCTGACTTCGCTGGGCGGACCGGCCTTTAGTCCGGTCATTAAAGCAACCACCTCTTCCAAATTAGTCGACCCGGTCGGCAAATCAGCCACCAGGCTGCCATGCCGCATAATGCACAGGCGATCGGCCACGGCAAAGACCTGTGGAAGATGATGGCTGACCAGAATCACGGCATAGCCCTGTTTCCTTAAATTCCCGATCAAGGCCATAACCTGCTGGCTTTCGCTTATTCCCATAGCGGCAGTCGGTTCATCAAGAACAATGATCTTTCCGCCCTGGTGAATGGCCCGCGCTACCGCCAGCGCCTGGCGCTGACCTCCCGACAGACTGCCCACCGGAACTTTAAGTGATGGGAGATTGATATGAAGCTGATCGAGCAGGCGCCGGGTATCTTTCTCCATACGCCGGCGATCTATAAAATATCGCGCTTTGCGATATTCTTTGCCCAAAAAAACATTGCTGACCACATCGCGGCCATTTACTAAAGATAAATCCTGGTAAACCGTGGTAATTCCGCTTCGCAAGGCCCGGCCCGGAGTCAGGTGTTTGAAAACCTGACCCCTGATGTGTATCTCCCCCGCATCAGCCGCGTAAACTCCGGATAATATTTTAATAAGCGTGGATTTACCCGCGCCGTTATCCCCCACCAGCGCCAGAACCTGTCCGCTGAAAACCTCCAGGCTGACCCGGTTCAATGCTTGAATATTACCGAAAGATTTACTTATACCGAATAGGCTTAATACCGGTGCCGGTCCATTTGTTTCCACTGGGGAAGCCTCCTCACACCATTATTCTTCTTTATTATACATATTATTATCAAATATAAGAATAGTCTTGTGACGGTGCCTGTTCTGCATTCATCTTTTATAACTCATAATGATTTTGTCCATATGAATAAACAATATTATATGCTCTGAAGCTGGGAGCCAAAAGCTGAACAGCCACGGCAATGGCCGTCAGATAAATTCGGCAACGAATCTGTCTCTCCTTATTGTGGAAAGAAGCCAACGACACTCACTCCTTCCGAACTTTAGGTAAAAAGGACATAAAAAAACTCCTAACCGTGTAGGAGGAAGGTTCAATAATTATATGCTTGAGTATTCGCGCACCTTTCCGAACGCAGGATTTATCCTTTCCTCTTGCGGGGTTTCGGCACTGGCGTTACTGGCAATAACGCAGCTACAACATCCAACGTCAAATCCCTATTTTCAGTATCCAGTATGTAATGCTCCTTTGCGCCGCTATATGGGCATCCACGCTCCGCATCCATCATTAACGCACCAATGCACGGCAGGATTTTGACGTACACGGTATTGTCACACACGAGCAGGATTGGTTTATCGTCAACATAGATCATATACTCGCCGAACATCTTCTTGTGCCGCACCGAACCTGTATCTTTCACCCGCTCGCAGACGTATTCGATAAATTCAGCTGTTGTCGCCATGGCAGACTACTCCTTCCATCTCTGAGTTCACTTGTGATACGGTTCACCGTAATGATTTAATCCGCTGAGCAACGATTTTCCGTTTCTGCATATTTGAAAATGATAACAGCGCGCGGAACCTGGATTATGTCCAAGCCGATAAAGACTACTTGCCCGTTTTCCTTCAGTAGTTCATTGGCTGGGTCCAGTCCCTGATTCCCCTGGTAAACTGGCAAGGCAGACCATTCCTGTTCGTTCAGGTCCCGCCTGATTTCTTCGCGTGAGGTCCAGTTGCCCATGGACTGAGGGGTTTTCTTCAGCCATTGCGCAATGCGGGGCATAAGGTCAGCGACGTCCAGAACCTGGGTGGCCTGGGGGTATATTATGGCGAAGATGTCTTCGGAAAAAATCTCTGGCGGCTGGTTAGCATAGATCCGGATAGAATTGATCCCTGCTACCGAGATCTTTTTCATATCGTCACGAGAAATCGAGGAAACGCTGTGAGTGCCCAGGTCCTTCATGGTTTGCGCCGGTGTTCCCCAGAGCATTTCCCGGCTCTGATCCGAGAGGGCGCCCACATTTTTCAAGAGATAAATGGCGCTTCCGGTACCATCCAGGGTAGCGTGTTCCGTTTGAGGGTAATAGACGAAGGCGCCTTCCTGCTCCCGATAGAATTTTACATAACGGTTGATTACCAGTTCGGTCATTACCGCCCGGGCCCGGGCACGATCCTCGGAACTGGCCCCCTTCCAAAGATCCAGGGTCATCATCTTTACGGCTTGAGTGCGCGACAGGTTCCAATCATGGACCTCGGCCGAACTCAGGTCATCCGGCATGGGCCGGGAAAGCTGCTGCAGGATCGTAGCAAATAGCTCGCTTCTATGCTGCAGCGGAAAAGCGGCATAGCGTTCATGGCCCCGTTCATCTATAAACAGCTTGATGACCCGATAGGTACAATTGAGATCGGGATAAATGAGAAGGCCGGTCTTGCGATCCCGGGGTCCCCAGGTCCCGGTGGCCGGATCCTGATTGGCGGAAAACCAATTCAGCAAGGCACTTTGGCATCCCGGAGCCAGGGAGTACCGGCCCAGATCCTCATACTCACTGCTGGAGATGAACTGGGTGGTCAGTACAAAGTTGGTCTTGGGTAATTTAGCCCCGATCCAGCCGACCCGAGACAGATCGTCCAGGCAGGATGTTAGTTCTGCCGGCGTATCAAACTGCTCCATAAAACGGAGCGGATAGCGCAGGTGCAGGGGCTGACCGGTCGCTGCCGATAGTTCCTGCAGGTGATTGATAATGTTCTCGGTCGGTTCGTAATAGAAAACGGCCGGATAGCTTTCGTCCATAAAGGCGCCAGTCCGCGGATTCTGCAGGCCCAGATAAAAGTCCATTTCCGCCTTTTTATCTTTAAATGTGGGTACCTTGATCAGGCCCTGCCGGGTCTTTTGTTGCTCCTGCAGCTGGGCAAGGCGTTTAAACGCCGTGACATATTGCCCATGATCCAGATAATAGGCGCAAGCTAGCATTTTGAACTCGAATTCACCAGTATAATACCCCTCGGTCTGCAGCTGTGCGTTGCGCTCAAACATGTCGGGGATAGCGGCGAAGACCCGGTAGATCCATAAACCACCGGCAATAAGTACGATCAGGATGATCCCCGCCAGAGTTATGATAATATTTCTCTTCATTTGGAATCCCCCTTAGCTTTTAATGGCAAGGGCTGCGATCGATATCCCGTGCGACCGCCAGAAAAACCCACGCCCCCGCTTTTATAATAAAAAGTGCGGGCGTTTAGCACATCCCTCTTCAGATAGAATCTTATCTGTCTCAGGTCATATTCTTCTGGGCCAGCAGGGCCAGTTGGGTCCGGTCGCGGAGCTGGCATTTGGCCAGGAGGCTGCTCACGTGGTTTTTTACCGTCCCTTCAGTTATGTATAATTCGGCGGCGATTTCCGCATTGGACAGCCCCCGGCCGATCAGTCGCATGACTTCCTTTTCCCGGCTGCTCAATTGGTCCAGCTTATCCCCATACCCCTCGATGGCTAGTGGTTCAGCACTGTTACAGACAGCCTGCTCCATGACGATTCGGGTCACATCCGGATGCAGGACAGCACCGCCGGCATGCACCTCCCGGATAGCCCGGCACACATCGTCGGGTTGCATATCCTTTAACAGAAAGCCGCTGACCCCGCTCTGGATGCTGTTGACCACCAGCTGCCGCTCGTTAAAGGTAGTAAGCATCAGCACCTTGCAATCCGGGAACAAGCGTGTGATCTCCCGGGCTGCTGCGATGCCGTCCATTACCGGCATGCGTGCATCCATCAGCACGATGTCCGGTTGGAAGCCCCGGCAGCTTTCCATGGCCTCCTGACCGTTGGAGCAGATTCCGACTACCTCAAAATCCTCTTCCAACTGGAGGATGACTTTCAATCCTTCGCAAACAACGGGTTGATCGTCGGCAATCAAAATGCGAATTTTTCTCATGATCTTATGCCTCGCTTGTCCAGTCGTCCTTCTATGCAAAATCCCTGGCCGGGAGCGGATGTAAATTGGATCGTGCCGCCCAGAGCCGACATCCGGGTCATCATCCCCTTGAGCCCGGTCCCATAGTTGATGTCGGCGGTGCCGATGCCATCGTCGGTATAGCTGAAGCAGACCCCGTCGGGTTCGGCGTTGATAACAATCCGGGCCATATGTGCCCGGCCATGCTTCAGGGTATTGGTGACCGCTTCCTGCAAGATCCGGTATAGATTGAACTGCTCCTGGACCGAAAGCCCTGGAATCGCGGCCGGTATATCAAGTTCCACCTGCAGTCCGGAGATATCCTGGACCTGCCTGGACATATTGGTTAGAAGAGGGCTCAATTCAAAGTGCAGATCCGGTTCCTTTCCGGTTACTGCTTCCCGGACGGACTGCATGGCGGAACGCGCCGTGTCAAGGGCCTTATCCCAGTACCCACCGGCCGTTTCCGGATCACTTTTCACAAGTCTTTTGCCGGCTTCGAGAGTCAGGATCAGCCCGGTCAGCTCATGCCCCAGGCTGTCGTGGATCTCCCCGCTGATGCGCTGCCGCTCGGCGTCGGCCGCCAGCTGATCGCTCCATTGCAGGCTGTCCACCAGCTGCAGGTTCATGTAGCGGAGTTCTTCCGCCATTTTCTTGAACTCCAGCCGCTGCTCACGCTGCCTTCGCTCTCCCCATACCAGCAATATGATAAGTGCATACAAAAGCAGCTCCGCCAAACCGGGCGGCTCGAAATATCCTATATACCGCAGGTCATAAAGCGTGGTGGCCCCGATATAGCCGGCCAGGGTGATCAAACCATAGATGATTGGGCCTCGTGACGGCAGAATGGCTACCCCTTCCAGCATATAGACGAAAAAGAATTTATCGAAACTACCGGTTCCGGCAACCAGCGAGAAGAGAAAAGCCAGGACCAGGTCGAGACACAGAGTGACCAGGTTCACCCTTGGGCGGCTGTAATTATAAAGATTTCGCCAGAATCCGCTGATGACCAGGGCTGCCGACAAAAGGATCAACAGCAAGTCCGGCGGCGTTTGCTGGAAGGTTCGATAAAACACGATCCCGTAGATTATGGCCTTAAAAACGCCAAGTAATTGAAACATTTATTTCCCCCGGTTAATAAATCATCTAATAGTTGTACATTGATTTTAGTTCCCTACCTCGTTCATGTCACTTCAGGGTGTCAAGGGGACGGTTCTCTTGACACCTCCGCGTTTCTTTCGCGTTCCACCTGCCCTGGTTATTTACCCGCCTTTACCTTTTGCACCAGCCCTCTATTAATCCCAAGCAAGCCGGCTATTTCCCTGACGGATAACCCGGTGTTCTCCTTTAGATCAGCGATAACTTCTGTGCGGGTGCTCTTGTTATTCATCAATTCTCCTAAACCCTTCTCTGACCAACGACTTTTCAAATATCCATCTAAATAAGCTTTACCTTCTTCCCATGTCCAGGTCCTGCTGTCCTCTATATCTATGAACCTGCATTCTTCTTGAACCAGTGAGAATGCTTTGAATTCCTCTATTGCTGTTTTTAAATCACTGGCCATGATGGAGAGAATCAATGCCGTCTCCACCCTGTTTCCGTTAGGGTTAGACTCCGACAGGTATTCATGATAGCTGCTCCATTTGTACTGATCCGGTTCTTCTACGATTCCTGCTTTGACCGGGTTATTGTGGATGTAGCGAACAACCGCCAGAAGGTATCTGTCATTCTCTATCGGTTCACTTTTAAAGCGGTCCTGGAAGAGGTGCCCGGTCCTTTGGTGTTTTTCATTGAAGTAGTAGGCATAGCTGGTATTGATTCGCTTCATCATGCTTGCCAGACCTTCTGGAGGCTCTTTCAGGGCCATGTGAACATGATTATCCATAAGACAATAGGCATAAATATGAAAACCGGTTTCCTTCTTCTTAAAAAACACGGTTTCAATAAACCTCTGTTTATCTGCCTCATCAAGAAACAGGTTCTTTCTCTCGTTTCCCCGCATCATTACATGATAGATTCCGGTTTCGCTTAGTATACGTTGTTGTCTGGGCATGATTGTCTCCTAACCCAACAAGATAGCTATTATCAGCTTATCCCATAAATTGTAAAGGTGTCAAGAGAACCGTCCCCTTGACACACCTTGACACACCCCTATCGTCCAGTAAATAGACTTCTGGGACAGCTTCTGCTGGGTTGCCTAACTGAAAAATTTACGCAGCAGGCCTGCCATAAGGTCGCGGGTCGGCGTCCATGTATCGGCATCCGTCGGTTCGGGATCATCTTCAAGCCAGGTCTCGTCCGCTTCCGGATGCGGTCCGCATACGATGACTTTGCCTTTGCCGAGTTTGACCGCCAGTGCTGCGGCCATGCCGTCGTCATAGCGCGCAAGTACGTTGATGGCTGAGTTCTTCTTTACCAAAAAGGCGGGTCCGTACTGGTAATATATCTGACGTTGGGCCCCGTTCCAGGTAACGGTGATAATCATCGGGTCCGGGTCCTCTACCCACGCTTCGGTGAGTACCGGCGCCAGACCAAATCCTTTGACAATTCCGCTTTCTTCTTCCCAACCTTGGGAGGCAATATAGGCACCGCCGCATATTCCCAAATAGCTACCGCCGGCGCTGACCCAGTCGGCCAGCGTTTTCCGAATGGCCGGTGTAAATTGGGCGAGCAGCGGGTTCAGATCATCTTCGGTTCCGCCGACCATGCAGATGGTGGCCCCATTCAGTAAAGCGGGCAGCTTGGCCGGGGAATCAAAGTAGGTGACCTTCATTCCGAGAGATTTGGCAGCCACTGCCAGTGCTTCCGGAGCTCCTTCCGCAGCCGTCTTGCCGTTGTAGATCAGAGCAACCCCACCGGAAGGTCCGGCTGGCGGGATAAAGGGAACCGGAGCAGCGGTTTTCGTGACTTTGGCCGGTTTGACGGGTTTCGTTTTGGTGGCAGCCGCAGCCTGTTTCGCGGCAGGGAAGCAGAATGTGACGAGCAGGACTGTCAAAACCGACATAAGGAGCAACCCCGCCAGGCTGGCCGGCATTAGCGGAAACTTTCTCTTTTCCATCGTCTTGTCCTCCTTTTTTTGGATATACCATTCATTTACTTCTTCGTCGCTTACGCTTTTCCTGCTGGTTCACAAGTTGCCCGTGGTTTACGAGTATTAAAAGAACCGTCCCCTTGACACTTGTCTTGAACCAGTGAGAATGCTTTGAACTCCTCTATAGCTGCTTTTAAGTCACTGGCCATGATGGAGAGAACCAAAGTCGTCTCAACCCTGTTTCCGTTAGGATTAAGCTCCAACAGGTATTGATGGTAGCTACTCCATTTGTACTGCTCCGGTTTTTCCACAATCCCAGCTTTTACCGGATTATTATGAATATAGCGAACAGCCGCCAGAAGGTATCTGTCATTGTCTATAGGTTCGCTTTTAAAGCGGTCCTGGAAGAGGTGCCCAGTCCTTTGGTATTTTTCATTGAAGTAGTAGGCATAGCTGGTATTGATTCGCTTCATCATGCTTGCCAGACCTTCTGGAGGCTCTTTCAGAGCCATGTGAACATGATTATCCATAAGACAATAGGCATAAATATGAAAACCGGTTTCCCTTTTCTTAAAAAACACGGTTTCAATAAACCTCTGTTTATCTGCCTCATCAAGAAACAAGTTCTTTCTCTCGTTTCCCCGCATCATTACATGATAGATTCCAGTTTCGCTTAGTATGCGTTGGTGTCTGGGCATGATTGTCTCCTAACCCCACAAGAAAACTATAATCAGCTTATCCCATAAATTGTAAAGGTGTCAAGAGAACCGTCCCCTTGACACTGCCCTTGACACTGTTAGAAAAGGGTTTGCCTTCTAGGCTACCGGCAGGGGGTTAATTGCCGAATAACTGGTTGACAGTAATTCTCTCATGCAATATTATTTGTATATACAAGTGTCGGGTGGGTATTATGCTTGATATTCTCTTAAAAGATTGTCTATATTTTACCGTCAGCCATCTGTCTCGCACGATTAATCGGATGGCCGAGGAGGCTTTTGCCCCTACCGGCTTGTCGCCGACATACGCGTTTTTGTTGATGTTAGCCGCGGAAAATCCCGGCATCTCCCAGAAGGACTTGTGTTCCGCCTTGAACCTGATGCCCTCCACGCTTACTCGCTTCGTTGATAAACTGGAGGCTAAACATCTGGTGTTTCGGCAATCCGAAGGCAAGAACTCCCTCATCTATCTGACGGATGAAGGACGGGCACTGCAACCTGCTATTACTGAGGCCTGGGGAACTCTGTACCACAAGTATTCGGCGGTCTTAGGTTATGATAACGGGAATGAACTGACCAAAATCATCTACGAAGCGGCACATAAGCTGGATCGAGTATAGGGAAAATTTTTTATCCAAACATTTGTATATACAAGTAACGAGGAAAGGGGGCCCGCTCTATCGTTCCTGATGGGAAAACGCCGGCATACGAAAGAATTTAAAGGAGGTTACCAGGTGAAGTTATTGGTTATCATCGCCCATCCCAACTTGGCAGGGTCCCGCGTCAACCGGCGCTGGATGGAGGAATTACATCAGCACCACGACCAGATTACGGTCCATTCCCTGTATGATACTTATCCGGACGAGCAATTGGATGTTGAACGAGAACAGAAGCTGCTGCTCGAACATGATCGGATCGTCTTACAATTTCCTTTATATTGGTACAGCACACCCTCATTGCTGAAAAAATGGCAGGACACCGTGCTGACCTACGGCTGGGCCTACGGTCCCGGCGGTACCAAATTGAACGGAAAGGATTTTATCATGGCAGTATCTACCGGCGGCCCGGAGGTTAGCTATCAGGCAGGCGGTTTCACCAACTATTCCCTGGGTGAATTATTGCGCCCGCTTCAGGCAATGGTCAACCTGGTCGGAGGTAATTATCTCATTCCGTTCCGCCTGCACGGCGCGGTAACCGCTGGTGAAGACGAGATCAGCGAAAGCGCAAAGAATTATGTAAAATACATTCTAACCCCCTAAGGGGCATAAGCCTGCTCTAGACAACAGACCAGAAACACCCGGCTCCTGCCTCACTACCGGGCAGGAGCCGGGCGCTCCCAGCTTTCTTCATGTGCGCAAACCTCTTATTTTTACTTGATAATATATTGCTGCTTATTTATGGTACGGTTCACCCTTTAATATCTTGAACCCCCGATAGATCTGTTCGGTGAGGATTAGCACGGTCATCTGGTGCAGAAAGGTCAGGGGGGAGAGGGATATCAACTGGTCAGCGCGGGCCTTGACCGCCGGGGCGATGCCAAAAGAGGAGCCGACCACCAGGTTGATCCGGAACTTGCCAGAGAGGTTCCAGCCTTGCATGGCTTCAGCCAGGGCTTCGGAGGACATCTGCCGGCCCTTGATATCCAGGGCCACCAGGATCTCGTTGTCGCCGATCATGTTAAGAATCTTCTCGCCCTCCTTGTCCAAGGCGCGGGCAATCTCCTTATCCCCGGCCTTGGGACTGAGCTTTTCCTCCAATCCCTCCACCAGTTCCATGGTGGCATAGGGAGTCAGGCGCTTCAGGTATTCCTGCACGCCGGCCTGGTAGAAGGGCTCCCTTATCTTGCCTACGGAAATGATCCGGTACTTCAATGTCCGACTCCATTCACTTATTTGCTTTTGCCTATCTTATATCTTTTCCCGGACGAAATCCATATGAAGTATTTCATTTTACCGGAATATAGACCTCCAGCCGGCGATGATCCAAACTATACCCGGTAAAATAGGTGTCTGCGTAATTGAAATCAAGCGTAAAATCCCCGGCCGTCTGCAGTCCTTTCATAGGCAGCCATTCACCGTAGGCAAACAGCACTATCTGCCCGTATTCGTAAACGGTGGGCGGCCGGTCCGGAGTAAAAACCGCATAGCGGGAAGGCGGCAGGGTCTTGGCCTGCCACCCCGCTGGGGCCTCCGGGGTGACCGTCTCCACCGCGGCCAGATGATAAAGCATGTCGCTCTCCGGGTGGTGTATCTCATAGCCGATAGAGAGGTTCGGGGTCTTGATGTTATTTATGGCCGGTATCCGGGGAATAAACTCCTCCCGCCAAAACCGCGGGATAACGTCTTCCTCAATGGTACCGACTACCGAGGTATATAGCTCTCTCCCCACCAGATACAGCTCATCCCGCTCGGTGATTTTTCCCTCGATGTGTATCCCCGGGTTGTCCGCCGGGTACCTGAGTTCCAGTTCCCGCCCGAAATGGGCATGACGCTCGAAGTGGACCATCTCCCGGCGAGCCTGGCGGTACCCGGCCGGGGTTGTCCCATACAGCCGCGAGAAGGCCCGGGTAAAGGACTCCTGTGATTCAAACCCCGCCTCCAGGGCGATATCGATGATCCGGCGGCGGGTGGATACCAATTCCCGGGCCGCCCGGCTCAATCGCTTGCTGCGGATATATTCCTTGAGGGTGAAGCCGGTGGCCGCCAGGAATATCTTATAGAAATGCGACAGGGAAAACCCAGCTACCCCGGCAATGGTGGCCAAATCAAGATCTTCTGCCTGATGATTATCAATGTAGTCGATAGCTTTTTGAATACTCTGTTTCAGCGCCATGCTCTTGCTCCGTTATCATGTTGCTTATATTTTAATAGAAACGGTCAAAACCCCGGTACATAATTTTCGTAGTATGATGGAAAAGACAGAGGGTAGGTGTTTTTATGTGTACTGGCTTTGCTTGTTATAAGGGCCGCCCGTTGTATGCCATGAACTTCGACTGCTGGGAAGTGCCGATGCGGATGCGCCTCAGCTGTGCGGGGGATGTAGATGTTTTATGGTTTGAGGCCAATATGGGCGGCGCTTACCTGGAAACCGCGGCCATGAACTCAAAGGGCGTTTTCGGCAACTTTCAGGGCAACCTGTCCCGCCACCATCAGAACGTGCCGCCGGGGCCGGGGACTATAAGCATTGCCCATCTTTACCGGGAATCGCTGCAAACCTGTGAGAAAATCACCGACCTGAAAAACCTGCTCGGGGATCGTATCGTAGTATACCCGCCGGTGCCTCCCGAATGGAATATGCTGCACAATCTCTTTGCCGATAAATACGGGGATTCGCTGGTGCTGGAAACCTCCCAAGGACATAACGAGATAACCGGCATTGACGGCCACTACCAGGTCATGACCAATTTCCCTGTCCATGAATTCCGTAACCGGCCGCCGGCTGAAATAGCCGGGGCGGGCGATGACCGCTATAAGCTGGCTGACACCTATCTGGCAGAAGGTGAAAAGATTGGCGTAAAGGATGCCCTGGAAGTGTTGCAAAAGACCGCCCAGAACACCACAGGCTGGAAGACTCTGAGCTCGATGGTGTTCGACCCTATCGAGCTCAAGGTTTATTTCGCCTTAGATCAAAAATACGCTGATATCTATATGGTTGATATGAACGAGCGCAAGCTGGTTTCCCCGGGTAATATTGCTCAGCATCCCGACAACCTGATATTTGAGGGGCTTTCTCATAAACCATAACAGGTTTCGCTTCTTGGTCACAAGAATTAAAAGGCCACCATTCGGTAATGGTGGCTTCGAAATAAGTTCATATAAATCTTTGTCTATTTAGTCTCTCCCCGTCCCTAGTCCGTATAATCGTCTTCAATATAGCCCTTCTGCACCTTGGCGCCGAGGGAGGTCAGTTTTTCGACGATGTCTTCATAGCCGCGGAAAATATGGATGGCGTCTTCGATCTCGGTCTCGCCCTCCGCCACCAGGGCCGCCAGTACCAGGGCCGCACCGGCTCTGAGATCGGTGGCCTTGACCCGGGCTCCGTAGAGGCTCTTGACGCCTTCGATGACGGCGGTGTGTCCCTCCACCTTGATATTGGCTCCCATCCGTTTCAGTTCATCGACTATCTGAAAGCGGTTCTCAAACACATTTTCCACGATCATGCTGGACCCCGGCGCCAGCGACAGCAGGGCCATCATCTGGGACTGCATGTCAGTGGGGAATCCCGGGTAGGGCAAGGTCTTGATATCCACCGGAGAGACACGGTGGCCGGCCCGCACCAGGAGGCCCCGGTCGTTCTCCTCCACCCGGGCACCGGTCTCCTGCAGCTTGGCAATGACCGGATGCAGATGGGTAGGAATAATGTTCTCCACCTGGACCTCGCCCCCGGAGATGGCAGCACCGATCATGTAGGTGCCGGCTTCGATCCGGTCAGGGATGATGGCGTAGCGCCCGGCCTTAAGGCTGGCGACGCCTTCGATCTTAATCAAATCGGTACCAGCGCCGCGGATGCGCGCCCCCATCGAATTCAAAAAATTAGCCAGATCGACGATTTCCGGTTCCTTGGCGGCATTCTCGATAACGCTGGTACCCGGTGTCTTGGCCGCCATCATCATGATGTTCTCGGTGGCGCCCACACTGGGGAAATCCAGGTAAACCCGGGAGCCGGAAAGCTTCTTCGAGCTGGCGAAGATATAGCCGTGTTCAATTTTAATATCGGCGCCCAGGGCCGCTACGCCCTTGATATGCAGGTCCATGGGCCGGGAGCCGATATCGCAGCCGCCGGGCAGCGAGACTACCGCCTCGCCCTGCCGCCCTAGCATGGAGCCCAAGAAGAGATTGGAGGCCCGCATCTGCTTGGCCAGGTCATAGGAGGTATGGTTCTTGACCTGGCCGGACGGCGGACAAATCGACAGGCTGCCGTCCGGATTCCAAGCGGTATCCACCCCGATATCGTTCAGAATCTCTATCATTACCTCAACATCGCGGATGCGGGGCAGATTGTCCAGGATGGTCTCTCCCTCGGCCATAATGCTGGCCGCCATCAAGACCAGGCCGGCATTCTTGGCCCCGCTGACCCGTACCTTCCCCTGCAGGGGATGTCCTCCCTCGATACACAAGGTCTCCTTCAAAGGCCCACACCTCTCGCTGACGTTGATTTGCGCGGTTTCCTTCCTGGTTTGGTCAATGATTGCTGTTGTCATACTATCATTTGTTCTCCAAATAGTTATAAAATTCCTGTTCCCAGGTGCTGTAATTAACTCCCAGGGTTTTTTCAATCGCACTCGGCAGACTGCGGCCTTCACCCAGCTCGGCCATGATTCGGAACAAACTATCCTCACCGCCTGTTGCGGCGATATACTCGGCGGCCTGCAACGACTGCCAATAGGCTATGCTCTGGTCCAGTTTATCGAAATTGCGGTCCAGACTGGCGAGCTGGTAATAGCTCGGCTCTTGGCCCCCGGCAAAGGGATCGGCAAATTCGAAACCGGTCGTCCGCTTTTCAACATACTGAGCGATTCCTTCGGTCCACCAGCGATTATAATTGCCCCGGGTGATCTCGTCAACCATTAAATGCGCAAACTCGTGCGCCATGGGACCTTCTTTGGCGAATTTATCGGCGCTATCGTCCGCTGTCATCCATTCGCGCGGCGACAGTACCCGGATGGAGCCGGCCCAGTACACTCCCATCGCTTTCTCGTCCCGGTCCCAGCCGAAACTGCGGGCCAGACTGCTGCTGTTGGGGTAAATCACTATAGTGGTTTTACTGGTAGGCTCTTCGCCAAACACCTGGGTAACCGAGCTGTAGGCATCCTCAGCGGCACTGGCCACCAGGGGCACCCATTCGTCATCCCAGGAGGTATATTTAATATTGTAATGTTCAGTTTTAATCTCATTAAAGCCGCTGGTGCTCAGGCTGATCTCCTGATCCACCATGAAGCGCATGATGCTCTGGCTGTTTTTGCTGATCAACAGAGTGACCGTCAAAATAAAGACCAGGATCATGCTGACGGACTTGAATGAGGCATGAAACCTCAACCCCGGCATGGTTCTCCTCTCCCCTCTGCCCCCCATTATACAATGGTGGCATCAGCCGGGGTTCAAGTAAATAGTGGCCCTATTCCTTCAAATATTCTGTAACGGATATTGCTGCCATGGCGCCGTCTCCGACTGCTGTCGCCACCTGGCGTCCCACCTTGGCCCTTATATCTCCCGCGGCAAATATGCCGGGAACCTGGGTAGCCATCCGGGCGTCGGTCTTGATATAACCGTCATCGGTCTCTAGTATCGACTCGATAAAGTCGGCAGCGGCTACCAGGCCGATGCTGACAAACAGGCCTTCGACCTCCAGCACCTCTTCCTGGCCGCTGAGCGCATCCTGGAGAATCAGGCGCTGCATCAGCCCCTCACCTTCAATACGCTTGACTTCCTTGTTTAATTTCAGCTCGATGCGTGCATCCGCCTTCATCTTATCCACCGAAGTCTGATTGGCCCGGAACTCCTCGCGCCGGTGAATTAGATATACCTTGGAGGCAATATCGGCCAGATACAGCGCTTCCTTGACTGCCGAATCGCCGCCGCCCACTACCGCTACCGGTACGCCCGAGAAAAAGGCGCCGTCACAGGTGGCACAGTAGGATACCCCCCGCCCCAGGAATTCTTTCTCACCCGGGGCCTTAAGCTCGCGCCGCCGGGCGCCCATAGCGATGATAACCGCCCGGGTCTGGTACTCACCAGCTTCGGTAACTACCTTATGTCCATCGGTAATGGTCTCGATGCCCTTGACCTCTTCCATCTTGAACTCGGCGCCGAAGCGTTCGGCCTGTTTATGAAACAGCTCCATCAGCTCCGGTCCGTTAATCCCGAAGGGAAACCCGGGATAGTTGTCGATCTGATCGGTCCAGCCGGCGTTGCCGCCGATATTATTGGCCTCCAGCACCAGTGTCTTCAGCTTGGCCCGCCCGGTGTAAATAGCTGCGGTCATTCCAGCCGGTCCGCCGCCGATGATTATTACATCATACACAGTTGCAACCCCCTTCATGACATTATTTAGAAAACCCTGCTGGTACCCTGTCAACCCTAATTCCATATATTCTCGGCGGTAAATTTTCCGTATGACTGCGTTGTCGTCAATCGCAATACTTCCAGTATTACTCATTCCTCCGCCTTGTCCTACGAAAATTTTCCTCGCCGATTTATACACAGAATTAGAATTGACAGGGTACTCATATTGTTGGCTATTACTCTGGGTATAATCCCTGAATTTGGCTGTCCTTTGCTTTCATACCCCTATTATATTACTAGTTCTCGCCCGGTGGGGTGTATACTTACCGGCCTGTCCTATAAAAAAACCCCGACCCTTGTGCGGTCAGGGTTTTCCTTATCAACGAAGATAGGCAATCGGGTTGGTTTTAGCGCCGCCACTCATTACCTCGAAGTGGAGGTGGGGACCGGTACTATATCCGGTGTTGCCGGAATAGGCGATAATCTCCCCCTTCGCCACCATCTGGCCGGAACTTACCACTAATTTGGAGCAGTGGCCATAAAGCGTTTCCAGGCCGTTGCCGTGGTCGATCTTCACGCAGTAACCGTATCCTCCGGAATAACCCGAGTAATACACCACTCCGCCGTCAGCGGCATAAATGGGTGTGCCGTTATGTACGCCAATATCAATGCCGGGATGACCGCCTCCATAGTACTGGGTCATCACGCCGTAAAGCGGCCAGCTCATATTACCGGTCCGGCTGGTCAGACTGCGGGAGGCGATCTTTACCCCGCTGCCCTTGACGATAACCCGATCCACCGCCGCCTGGATGATCTTTTCTTCGAGTATCTCCCGCTTGGCGGTTACCCCATTGCGCTTGCTGGCGATATAAACTATGTGTTTCTGCCCATTTTTGCCGTTCTGTTTGATAGCCACCCGGCTGGGCGATTTCTTGTCGGTGATTACCTTTGTCTCATAAGGGATCTCCTCCATCTTTTCTCCCTTGACCCGGGTCACTACGTTTATATAGGGTTTGCTCTTGACCAGAATCAACTGCTGGTCCAGCGCCAGTTTATCCGTTTCCAGGTGGTTGGCCTTGATGATATCTTCCACATACATATCGTTCTGGCGGGCAATCTGCCATAGGGAATCGCCCTCTTTTACAGTGTACTTTTCCGGATTCCTGGTGCCCGTTGTGATCAGGTCATAAGCCTTCTGCCGCGAAGCGATTTGCCTTACCGATATCTGAACCGGTTTGACCTGCACCTTTTCCACGAAGGCCAGGCTCAGTACCTTCTCGCCTGCCTCTACCTGCGAGTATTCCTTTTTCAAGTCGGCCAGCAGGCGTTCGGCGCCCTGGGGACTGGAGACGTAGGTCAAGGCCTTCTTGTTTATGATAATAGCCCCGGCGGTAGCTTTGAAGTCCAGGTTGTCAGCCAGTTCATCCTCGGCCGCCCCCGGTTTCAGCAGGGCGCTCTTTCTTACCAAACGCCACTTGCATTCCAGCGGGCTAGCCAGTATCAGCTTCTGATGGTAATGCTTCTCCTCCTGCTTTTGGATCTGCATGGCGGCCTTTTCGACGGCGGCCTTATCCTTAACGGCAAATACCTGCTCCCCGTTTATGTATATGGCATAGCCTGGTGTACGGGTAAGCAGCACACCCCCAATTAATAAGAATACTGCAAATACTGCAGCAATCGCTGCAAAGAAATAAGCCTTGTCTCTTCTTATATAACTAAGCATAATTACTCTCCATATAGATTTTTTGACTAAACATTTTCTAATTCTGCTTTTTCTCCCAAAATTCCTCCTTTCAAGGCCGAGATTTGGCCCGCTACATTTATTAATCCCCTAAATTTCGGGTATTTGCTACGTAAAACAATAACGGCCAGCTCAATTCCAAGTCTGTCATTGTTATGAATACTCTACTATCGGGTCGCACTTAACTAAGGGTGGTGGTTAATAACACCCTACAAAAGCTCTCATGTTGAGAGAATATATATTAGGTAGCCAATGAAACGGGAATTG
>Ga0074198_1001256_pt1 | contig 17982 bp, 15 predicted proteins | sample EPASupsiteSAE323_FD_64527 | JGI IMG/M metagenome (GOLD analysis project Ga0074198, IMG submission 64527) | Bioremediated contaminated groundwater from EPA Superfund site, New Mexico - Sample SAE3-23 | ecosystem: Environmental > Aquatic > Deep subsurface > Groundwater > Contaminated ...
ACTACTATCTTTTATAACATCCATTGTAATATTTTTCATTTCCTTAAAAGTTGAAAGCATATAGTTCCAATGTTTTACCCCAATTTCTTCGTCACCAGTCCAAGCAGCTAAAGTTGTGCAGAATAAAAGTATTAAATATTCATCAAATATTATAACTCCCTTTTTACTTGCAGGTTGAGCTAGAATAGTTTTTAATTCTTCGCCAAATGCGATACTTCTACTTCTGCCCATATTTTTTAATATTTCGGCAATTTGTGGTTTAAATTGTTTAACATCATAGGTATAAAAATTAGCATCTGCGTTTATTAAATCTATTGGAGGACAATTTACATAAAGTAAACGCCTAGCCAATCCTCCAGCAAAGCTACTTTCATATTTTTTTTGTACATGATAATCTTTCAAAAATTCATTAGTTGATGTAAATATAAAATTTGCGCCAATATCAACTTGACTTTCAATAGATTCTGTTTTGGATACCATAGATTCACCCATACCGCAAAATCCATCAAATAATTCGTTTATCGATTGATAAAATTCTCTTGCGCTTATTGAAGGAGTTTTGCTAAATACGTCTTCAAATATTTTTCCAGCTTCGTCTACGTTGAAAAGTAGATTATTAACATTGTATCGTTTGCAACTAGCATAAGTATTACATAAGCTTTTAGATGTAGCAACATTACGATATATGCCCGCGGCTTTTCTGCCATATTGAATGTAAAAATCGTCTATTTGTTTTTTTTCTGAAGAGTTAAGGGGAATCATAGAACGTTCTAAGGAACCTATTTTTACTTCTTTTATTTTTTCATATCTTTTAACTCTCTCAAGCTCTACTTCGGAAAATAGTTCCTTAAAAAGACTTACTGCTAAACTTTTACCGGTCCCTTTTTCGCACAAAATTATGCAACCACTATTGAGTCTTATATTTCTCCCAAGAAAACTATTGCGATATTTTAAATCATAAGTATTAACGCAATACATCCAATATGATAAAAATAAAACTTTTATACATATTTTGGGTAAATTTATTTCTCTCGCTTTTGCAACTTCATTTACTATTTCATCTATAAGTTCTAAATTTGCCAAGTTTCGCCCCTGTTATTGTTATACCCCTAAGGGCTGGAGGCTAGACGGTGCGAATGTTCAAGCCTCCATAAATCTTTTTTCTCGCACCAAGAAATTTTAATTTTTTATTTTTTATGCTTTTGCATATTCAATATTACACGATAAGTTTATTTTTTGCAAAATATTAACCACTTTGCTAATTTTTTCTTTTTTAATTATTTTTTGTAATCTTTTTGGAATAATAATTTTTTCAGGTTTTTGATAAAAAATCTCTATTGCCATTCTTTTTGCAAGCATTTCAATATCATTGCAGAAATAAAACAGTCTAACAGATACAAGGTCATTAATTGTTGTTATTTTTTTTTCAGGAATCCTATATTTTGTAAAGATATCATCTATAACTTTAGATTCTATTCTCAATGTTTTTATAATACTTTTTTTATTCATCCCGCAAGAAGCTAATTCAATTATTTTTTCTTCTAATATTTTTTTTGGAGAAACATTTAAAGTTTTTAATGCTCTCCAAATTGTTTGATAGCTAACATTTAATTTTTTAGCAATTTGTTTCCCATCAAAACCTTGATTTGTTAAAATTGCTATTTTTTCTTTAAATTCACTATTTATTTTTGTCATTTTGCACCGTCCTTTTATATTATTATCTAATAAAAAATATTTTTGTCAAGAAAATTATTAAACAATCATATTTTCTTTTATTTCGTCAATTTTAAGTAGTATTTCGTCAAGTTGCGCATTGCCTTTTTCAAAATCATCATCATAAGATTCTAGCAATTTACTCAATGCGCTTATAGATTGATTATTAGTAGCTTCAATAGTTGCTTTTTGATCTTCTGATTGTTTGAATGATTCCATTAATTCTTCGTAATCATCTTGTTCCACAATATTGCCGTCATAATATTTTGAGTTCATAAAGCATTTAATATCGCAAAATTCCATATCTTGAAAAATTATTTTTTCGCTATCATTCATTGATGTATTCCCACATTCTGCGCAACCATAATAAACATTTGCCATTTTATTTATTCTCCTGTTCTTTTTTTTAATTCTAACATTATTTTTTTGTGGCAATCTTTACAAATAAATTCTATTCTTTTTTCGTCTATAAGCAAAGTTTTCCAACCTTTATTTTTAGCCACTTTTGAGAAGGCCCTATATTGAGTATCGGTATTCGCTTTAATATCCGAACCACCTTCGATTATATTTTTTTCACAGATACAACACGTTTGTTTAAATCTCATTTTTTATCACCTCTAAATCTGAAAGTTTGTTAACATTAAAGTCGTAGTTTGTTTTAAAATATTTCGTATCTTTTATTGTAAAATATTTATTAAACTTTTTTATTATTTTTTTTATTTTTATTTTATCTTTTTTTATTTCATTTGATTCCAAGTAATTTATAATTTTTAATATATTTTCAAATTTTTTACCTGATTTATAGGATATAATTGTGTCTATTTCCTTGTCTTCGTCTTCTTCAAAATTAAAAATTATATCCCTTATTATGGTATTAATTTTTTTATTAGAATTTAAATTAGAATTAATGTTATAATATATTTTATCAAAACAACAATATAACTTTATTTCTTTTTGTAATGTTTTTAAAAAGTCGTTTAAATTTGTTTGTAATAATTTTAAATTATCCATTTTATATCCTTTATTTTAATATTTCATATTCGCCAACTAAATCGCCTTTTTTAGTATAATCCCATTCGGGATTAAATGAATCTTGAATCCTTAAAGGGAAATATACCCCAAAAGTATTACCCTCGCATTCTAACAAGGTAGCTCTGGGGAAATCAAGCCAACTGGAGTCCATACAAAACCCATTTGTTTGAACTTTTGTTACTTCTCTAATTTTACCTATTCCCTTAGTCGTTAATCCTTTTAGTTTTTTTATTTTTATTCCAAGTTTTATTTCTTTTTTTAAATCTGATAAGTTTTTCATTTTTTGTTTTCCTTTGTTCTATTTTTGAAAAATATTTATAGTATTACGAGTCTATATCCGTCATATATTCATTTTCTGAATATCCCAATAATTCTGTATAATATTTTTTTCTAATATTATTCCAAATTTCATTTCTCATCTGTTGCAATGGCAGCGTAAGGCTTCCGTATAAATCATGTAGCGAGTTTATATGCTTTAATTTTTCAACATATGTATATAACTTAAAATATTGACACAATAGCAAAAAGGCTTTTCCGTGTTGATTATTGTCTTCAAGTACTGCATATTGAGTTAGAATGTATTCTTGTTCTGTTAAATATGAATAAAATTTTAGAAAATCACACTTTGACATTTCGTGAAAGTCTTTCATTTTGTCTATATCGTTTGTAAAATCTGTATATTTCATTTTGCTTTTCCTTTATTTTTTATATAACTAACTAACTTTTATCCGTTTCGTCTTAATTCTTAAGGACTAATCAGAAATATAAGACCACGAATTTATTTTTGATAATCCGTATTTTTTTAAATAAGTATTTAATCTTTTTAAGAATTTTTGTTTTTCTTCCTCAAGAGCTTTTTTTAAATTCTCAATATCGCAATCGGTTAGTTTATAAAATTTTTGTAAGTCTTCGTCTTTGTAAAGCAATGTTTTTTCTGAAACAAGGTAACATCTTTTAGTTTTTTTATCATAGCGGCTTGAGGCTGCAAAAATACCATTCCATCCGCTATCAATATCTTTAAATAATCTACCAAAAAATCCAAAACTTTCGTCAAAATTTTCGTTAATAAAATATTGCGAATTATTTTTTGACTCTTGGACCATGGCGGATGCGCTTTCCTGCTCTTCGTCTGTACATCTACCATTCCAACCCGCCCCGAAACAAAAATCTTTTTTTATACTTGGTTTCGTAAACTCATAAATAAAACCGCCTTCAAATTTTACCGCGTTTGAAATTTGATTAACGCACCATTGCGCATGGCTCGGGCTTACTGGGTTTAGTTCGATGTATTCTTTTTTTAATTCCTCAATAGCATCGTTGATTTTTTTTGTTTTTGTTGTCATTTTTCGCACCGTCTTTCATTTTTGTATTTTTTATTCTATTGTAGCATTTTTTAAATATTGATTAATTGTTTTTTTGTATTGTGTTTTTTTACCATCAACTATATCAAATAAAGTATTTATAACCGTTGCAAATTCTTTTTTAGGATTAGAGTCATCTATCATTATCGCCATATTGTAAACGTGTATGGATGTTTTTAAATGACCAGTAAAGGCAATTTTATTAATTAAGTTGGCTAATATTTTTTTTGATTTTTCGTAATTATTCATTTTTTTAGACATCCAATTTTTTCTACTAATTCCCATGCGCAAGCTATTGCAATTATAGTAGTAAAGCCGAACAATACATATATTGACATTAGTAGTAAGTTAAATAATATTAAAAACATTTTTTGCACCGTCCTTTGTTTTTTCTACTTTATTATTATAATTTAAATTTATATTTTTTGCATTACCCAAAAGTATTATTTTTTAAAAATTTATCTAATACTACAGAACTATTTTTTTAATCAATTGGAACTAAAAACCGGAACAGCATTATCAAAACATCTAATAAAAGTATTTTGCGCTTTACAATCGGCTATATGTTCCCATTCGTACAATGTTTTTATTTTTTGATTAAGTAGATATTTTTTTAATTTTTTTAAGTTATTCTCGGCGCACTCTATAGTACAATTTTGAAATCTCGAATCGGGATTATTAGCATAGCCCTTTGTCGCCATTATTACCGTTTTGGATGTATGTTTATCTATGGCAATTAATGATGCATTACTCCAGTTATCGGTTAATCTAGTGTTTTTTATAACATATTGCTATAATTGTGATATATTGTGCCATTATCATCACAATAAAATCTATTATTCAAAGCTTGAATTAGTAGCCCTGAATTGTTATAATTTTCAATAAAAGTTCTTAAAAACTTTGTTTTATTTTCTTGATAACAAGCTTTTAAATATGCTTTGAAATAAGGGGTTAAAACTTGCCTTGCGTATATCGTACCATCAATTTTGCGAAAATTGTACAATGTTTTACCGTGATTATTTTTATCGTTTAGTATAAAAGTTAAAAATTCTTTTCGCTCTTGTTTCAGTTTTTTATAATCTTTAAGCATTTTTTATATCCCTTTCATTTCTAATATTCTATCAAGTTTTGATTGCATTATGGCATTAACTGGACTCTCGCAGCTACACGCATCCATTAGGAACGTAGCAAGCGAAAAAATACCGTCATTGCTACTAATGCTATTTTTATTAAATTTAATAGTGTAGTTTTTTGCTGTACGAACTTTTATACTTTTACCATTAACGGTTAAGATAGAATTATCATAATCAATATTGATTTTATATGCGGGACTTTTGACTTGATTATAAATATTATAAAAATAATAAGTTATATTATTTAATCTTTCGAAATAAATTGTATCTATTTTATTGTTAAAGATTTTTTGCTCGTTTAATTGTTTGAGCATAAAGTCTTTTTTAAATTGTGTAAAGTCGCGTCCGCAATATCCGAACGTTTTAACATTAGCCGCACCGCGTCCGTCGTTAGGTATTAGGGCTAAGTTGTTATAATTCCAGCAAAAATAGTTTAATTTCTTGTCACTTGCTGGGATTAAATCCCCTTTAACTGCATAACTTTTAATCATTTTATTATATCCTTTACTATTTTTAATAATTAAACTAATTCACTACTGATATTCTCGGTTTGTACCGCGACCGACTCTTGATTGAAAATAATTTTAAGAGTTTTAATCAGATCGTTGATCTTCAAAACATCATCAGTATTAAACAACAGTAGTTCAATTCGCAATGTCTTCTCAATAACGACGTGACCGTTATCGTGTTTATAAATGCCTTGCGCCTCGAATATAGTACCGCCGTCGAATTGATTAGTGATTAAAGCGTTAACCATTTTATAAGCCTCCAACGTGCTTATAATTTGTGTTTTGGTAGTCTTGTCATTTAATCCTAGATAGATTGTTTTCTTAATTGTCATTTGTCGCACCGCCTTTTTGTTTTATCCACATTATTACTTTATCATAGTATTATTGCTAATACATTACCTAAAAGTATTATCTTTTAAAATCAACATAGCTCTTAAGAACTATAGACAAGTACTAATGCGGTCTTATAGCTTATGTTTTGACCCATTTTAATAATATTAAAGCTTTACAAAGTTTACAATTTATTTTAAAATATTTCAAAGAACTTTTATTTTATAAAAAAAATCACAACTTTTTTACTATTTTTTGCAAGAAAAAACATAATAATTGTTATATTAAATAAACAATAATACTTTTTTTACTTTTTTCAATAGTATTATTATTATTGGTTTATATCTATACTATTTTTCAAAAGCATTACTATCATTGCTTTATATACACGCAAAAACATTTTATCAATCTATATTTATATTTAAGCCATAAAATATTAAGTTAGGTAAAATTTTGTAAAGACCTTATTATCTTTGTGTTGTTACTCTCTCTTTACTTTGTTAGACTATTTTAACTTTACAATCTCTGTATCTCTTGTGCTGCATTACTTTGCTTTACTTTTGGCACTTTTTGCATATAGAATATAATATTTTTCCTTTAAAAAAAAAAAAAATAAAAAAAATTCGTATTAACATACTATAGTATGTATATAAAGTAAAAAAAGTACAGCTAAACAATTGTAGCACAAGCGTTATGGAGTTTTAGTAAGGTTGAAAGTAATTCATACCCTGTTTTAAGGATATAAAGTATATTAAAAGTAATGCGGGACTTTGCAGCGCTTATGGGTATAATTAGTCAATATAAATGATGATAAAGGTTTTAGTATAGTGCAATAAATAATAAGCCAATAAGCGCAATACTTTGAGGGATATATGCAAGAGTGACAAGTGTAAGCGTTTAATATCAAAATAGGTACAAAATATCAATAGAGAGTAAGGTGTAAGCCTGTTTACATAATATATGTTATAGCTATATATCGATACGAAACAATGCAATAAATTAAAATAAGACACAAAAGCAACAAGGTCAAGCTATAGCCGGATATCCAAAACGTTGAAACAGTATTAAATAAAGAGTTTAGCCCCCCCCCCAACCCTTCAAAAACTAGTGAGAGTAGGCTAAAAAATACCGATAGTACCTCTCCAAAAAAATTTCAAATTTCAATAAATTTGCAAAATACCACACATCAAAACATAAAAACCACAACATTACCATACTCAAAATATTAAAAACCACGCATTAAAATGTAAATATCATAGCATTACCATATAGTAAAATGTATAAAAAAGTTAAATATCATCGCTTTTTTTGATAATAAAAATAAATATCACAACATTACCACAACATTACCACTTGACAAAATGTAATTATCACATACAATAGTTTTAAGATGATTAAATTTAATTAGGAGATAGAATAAAATGATCACAAATGACGATGACAAAAAAGTAACTGTAAGAAAAAAAATGACTATTAGAGATTATGCTAATTTGGCTCATTATTTAGAAACTGGAGAATTTGAAGCTGATTTAAGTAACTGCGATGGGGTTGTTTTGTCTAGGATTGAAACAAAAACTATGAGGCTTAACAAAAAAGATAAGGCTAAAATGGATAAGTTTTTTGGTAGATATGCTTTGGGTATTTCGGCTCAATCAATTATTGACTCTATTCCTAAAATAAAAAATTTACCGGCTCCAAGTAATATTGTTAGTCAAGTTAGCGGACCAACTCCAATTATTCCTGTTTTAGCAACTCCACAGGTGGATATTGAAGCTCCAATTATTCCTACTTTAGCTACTGATATGCAGGTAGCACAAACATATCCTTGGATAATTGATCCTTTTTCAGAGATAGAACCTAGTAATATTGATATTAGTATTGTAATAAGTATGGCGGAAGCAGGTCAATTGACTGAAAGTGATTTTTAGAAATCATTTGATATTCAAAAAAAATCTATAGTTATACAACCTTTTGAGGAGTTTTCTCATTCCACTCTACTTAAGGAATGCTATACCAGTACTCCCGGAACTTCTATATATCTTTTGATAGAACAAGCAGAGAATGCTTATCAAAAATATAGCTCTATAGTTACCGAAGAGGCAATATCGGAAGAGGAGCAAGCTGAAAGATATAAAAACTATATTCTAGAATGCCATTCCGGAACAGTAATTAATGATATGCTTTCAGAAATGTATATGCTTGATGAAACATTTAAAGTTTTAGATAAAAAAATAATAGCTGATGATGAATTTCATATTTATGAATATAATAACGCTTCCGACATGCAAAATGATGTATTATTTTTGGCTTATGCTAAAAAAATAGAACACGATGATTTGCTTAATATTTTTGGCAAAAAAACAACAGTAAATAAAATTGTACAAAAGTTTTATAAAAAATATCCAAATGGACTTGTAGGTAAGAGAAAATTTTATCATACATCAAGAGAAGCTCTTGACGATGGCGCAATAATTCTGTAATATACTAAATAAAGGTGTTTATAAAATATGAGCGAAGTTTTTGATTTACAAGACAATGATTGGACCCAAAAAGCAGAACAAAATTTGTGGGAAATTGCCAATGGAGCTAATGGAGAACAGGAAAAAATAGATAAAGATGGTAATGTTTATAATTTAAAGTATAAATTACCACCAAATCTAGATGCAAATAAATTTATTCTTAAAAATAAGTCAAAAGGTAAGTGGGTTGATAAAGTGGAAATATCCACAACTCAAATAAATGTAAATTTAACAGCAAGTTATAATGAAGTAAATCAAATATTGGAAAAACAACGACTTTTGATTTCAAAAAAAGAAGAAATAATAGATTTATCGCCAGTAGGTGACGAATAATGACCAATGTTAAGCCAACTATAGGGCAAATAGCTATTTATGCTAAATTTTGTCATTATTTAAATAATGACAAAATTTAGCATAAATAGCTATTTGCCCTATAGTTGGCTTAACATTGGTCATTATTCGTCACCTACTGGCGATAAATCTATTATTTCTTCTTTTTTTGAAATCAAAAGTCGTTGTTTTTCCAATATTTGATTTACTTCATTATAACTTGCTGTTAAATTTACATTTATTTGAGTTGTGGATATTTCCACTTTATCAACCCACTTACCTTTTGACTTATTTTTAAGAATAAATTTATTTGCATCTAGATTTGGTGGTAATTTATACTTTAAATTATAAACATTACCATCTTTATCTATTTTTTCCTGTTCTCCATTAGCTCCATTGGCAATTTCCCACAAATTTTGTTCTGCTTTTTGGGTCCAATCATTGTCTTGTAAATCAAAAACTTCGCTCATATTTTATAAACACCTTTATTTAGTATATTACAGAATTATTGCGCCATCGTCAAGAGCTTCTCTTGATGTATGATAAAATTTTCTCTTACCTACAAGTCCATTTGGATATTTTTTATAAAACTTTTGTACAATTTTATTTACTGTTGTTTTTTTGCCAAAAATATTAAGCAAATCATCGTGTTCTATTTTTTTAGCATAAGCCAAAAATAATACATCATTTTGCATGTCGGAAGCGTTATTATATTCATAAATATGAAATTCATCATCAGCTATTATTTTTTTATCTAAAACTTTAAATGTTTCATCAAGCATATACATTTCTGAAAGCATATCATTAATTACTGTTCCGGAATGGCATTCTAGAATATAGTTTTTATATCTTTCAGCTTGCTCCTCTTCCGATATTGCCTCTTCGGTAACTATAGAGCTATATTTTTGATAAGCATTCTCTGCTTGTTCTATCAAAAGATATATAGAAGTTCCGGGAGTACTGGTATAGCATTCCTTAAGTAGAGTGGAATGAGAAAACTCCTCAAAAGGTTGTATAACTATAGATTTTTTTTGAATATCAAATGATTTCTAAAAATCACTTTCAGTCAATTGACCTGCTTCCGCCATACTTATTACAATACTAATATCAATATTACTAGGTTCTATCTCTGAAAAAGGATCAATTATCCAAGGATATGTTTGTGCTACCTGCATATCAGTAGCTAAAGTAGGAATAATTGGAGCTTCAATATCCACCTGTGGAGTTGCTAAAACAGGAATAATTGGAGTTGGTCCGCTAACTTGACTAACAATATTACTTGGAGCCGGTAAATTTTTTATTTTAGGAATAGAGTCAATAATTGATTGAGCCGAAATACCCAAAGCATATCTACCAAAAAACTTATCCATTTTAGCCTTATCTTTTTTGTTAAGCCTCATAGTTTTTGTTTCAATCCTAGACAAAACAACCCCATCGCAGTTACTTAAATCAGCTTCAAATTCTCCAGTTTCTAAATAATGAGCCAAATTAGCATAATCTCTAATAGTCATTTTTTTTCTTACAGTTACTTTTTTGTCATCGTCATTTGTGATCATTTTATTCTATCTCCTAATTAAATTTAATCATCTTAAAACTATTGTATGTGATAATTACATTTTGTCAAGTGGTAATGTTGTGGTAATGTTGTGATATTTATTTTTATTATCAAAAAAAGCGATGATATTTAACTTTTTTATACATTTTACTATATGGTAATGCTATGATATTTACATTTTAATGCGTGGTTTTTAATATTTTGAGTATGGTAATGTTGTGGTTTTTATGTTTTGATGTGTGGTATTTTGCAAATTTATTGAAATTTGAAATTTTTTTGGAGAGGTACTATCGGTATTTTTTAGCCTACTCTCACTAGTTTTTGAAGGGTTGGGGGGGGGGCTAAACTCTTTATTTAATACTGTTTCAACGTTTTGGATATCCGGCTATAGCTTGACCTTGTTGCTTTTGTGTCTTATTTTAATTTATTGCATTGTTTCGTATCGATATATAGCTATAACATATATTATGTAAACAGGCTTACACCTTACTCTCTATTGATATTTTGTACCTATTTTGATATTAAACGCTTACACTTGTCACTCTTGCATATATCCCTCAAAGTATTGCGCTTATTGGCTTATTATTTATTGCACTATACTAAAACCTTTATCATCATTTATATTGACTAATTATACCCATAAGCGCTGCAAAGTCCCGCATTACTTTTAATATACTTTATATCCTTAAAACAGGGTATGAATTACTTTCAACCTTACTAAAACTCCATAACGCTTGTGCTACAATTGTTTAGCTGTACTTTTTTTACTTTATATACATACTATAGTATGTTAATACGAATTTTTTTTATTTTTTTTTTTTTTAAAGGAAAAATATTATATTCTATATGCAAAAAGTGCCAAAAGTAAAGCAAAGTAATGCAGCACAAGAGATACAGAGATTGTAAAGTTAAAATAGTCTAACAAAGTAAAGAGAGAGTAACAACACAAAGATAATAAGGTCTTTACAAAATTTTACCTAACTTAATATTTTATGGCTTAAATATAAATATAGATTGATAAAATGTTTTTGCGTGTATATAAAGCAATGATAGTAATGCTTTTGAAAAATAGTATAGATATAAACCAATAATAATAATACTATTGAAAAAAGTAAAAAAAGTATTATTGTTTATTTAATATAACAATTATTATGTTTTTTCTTGCAAAAAATAGTAAAAAAGTTGTGATTTTTTTTATAAAATAAAAGTTCTTTGAAATATTTTAAAATAAATTGTAAACTTTGTAAAGCTTTAATATTATTAAAATGGGTCAAAACATAAGCTATAAGACCGCATTAGTACTTGTCTATAGTTCTTAAGAGCTATGTTGATTTTAAAAGATAATACTTTTAGGTAATGTATTAGCAATAATACTATGATAAAGTAATAATGTGGATAAAACAAAAAGGCGGTGCGACAAATGACAATTAAGAAAACAATCTATCTAGGATTAAATGACAAGACTACCAAAACACAAATTATAAGCACGTTGGAGGCTTATAAAATGGTTAACGCTTTAATCACTAATCAATTCGACGGCGGTACTATATTCGAGGCGCAAGGCATTTATAAACACGATAACGGTCACGTCGTTATTGAGAAGACATTGCGAATTGAACTACTGTTGTTTAATACTGATGATGTTTTGAAGATCAACGATCTGATTAAAACTCTTAAAATTATTTTCAATCAAGAGTCGGTCGCGGTACAAACCGAGAATATCAGTAGTGAATTAGTTTAATTATTAAAAATAGTAAAGGATATAATAAAATGATTAAAAGTTATGCAGTTAAAGGGGATTTAATCCCAGCAAGTGACAAGAAATTAAACTATTTTTGCTGGAATTATAACAACTTAGCCCTAATACCTAACGACGGACGCGGTGCGGCTAATGTTAAAACGTTCGGATATTGCGGACGCGACTTTACACAATTTAAAAAAGACTTTATGCTCAAACAATTAAACGAGCAAAAAATCTTTAACAATAAAATAGATACAATTTATTTCGAAAGATTAAATAATATAACTTATTATTTTTATAATATTTATAATCAAGTCAAAAGTCCCGCATATAAAATCAATATTGATTATGATAATTCTATCTTAACCGTTAATGGTAAAAGTATAAAAGTTCGTACAGCAAAAAACTACACTATTAAATTTAATAAAAATAGCATTAGTAGCAATGACGGTATTTTTTCGCTTGCTACGTTCCTAATGGATGCGTGTAGCTGCGAGAGTCCAGTTAATGCCATAATGCAATCAAAACTTGATAGAATATTAGAAATGAAAGGGATATAAAAAATGCTTAAAGATTATAAAAAACTGAAACAAGAGCGAAAAGAATTTTTAACTTTTATACTAAACGATAAAAATAATCACGGTAAAACATTGTACAATTTTCGCAAAATTGATGGTACGATATACGCAAGGCAAGTTTTAACCCCTTATTTCAAAGCATATTTAAAAGCTTGTTATCAAGAAAATAAAACAAAGTTTTTAAGAACTTTTATTGAAAATTATAACAATTCAGGGCTACTAATTCAAGCTTTGAATAATAGATTTTATTGTGATGATAATGGCACAATATATCACAATTATAGCAATATGTTATAAAAAACACTAGATTAACCGATAACTGGAGTAATGCATCATTAATTGCCATAGATAAACATACATCCAAAACGGTAATAATGGCGACAAAGGGCTATGCTAATAATCCCGATTCGAGATTTCAAAATTGTACTATAGAGTGCGCCGAGAATAACTTAAAAAAATTAAAAAAATATCTACTTAATCAAAAAATAAAAACATTGTACGAATGGGAACATATAGCCGATTGTAAAGCGCAAAATACTTTTATTAGATGTTTTGATAATGCTGTTCCGGTTTTTAGTTCCAATTGATTAAAAAAATAGTTCTGTAGTATTAGATAAATTTTTAAAAAATAATACTTTTGGGTAATGCAAAAAATATAAATTTAAATTATAATAATAAAGTAGAAAAAACAAAGGACGGTGCAAAAAATGTTTTTAATATTATTTAACTTACTACTAATGTCAATATATGTATTGTTCGGCTTTACTACTATAATTGCAATAGCTTGCGCATGGGAATTAGTAGAAAAAATTGGATGTCTAAAAAAATGAATAATTACGAAAAATCAAAAAAAATATTAGCCAACTTAATTAATAAAATTGCCTTTACTGGTCATTTAAAAACATCCATACACGTTTACAATATGGCGATAATGATAGATGACTCTAATCCTAAAAAAGAATTTGCAACGGTTATAAATACTTTATTTGATATAGTTGATGGTAAAAAAACACAATACAAAAAAACAATTAATCAATATTTAAAAAATGCTACAATAGAATAAAAAATACAAAAATGAAAGACGGTGCGAAAAATGACAACAAAAACAAAAAAAATCAACGATGCTATTGAGGAATTAAAAAAAGAATACATCGAACTAAACCCAGTAAGCCCGAGCCATGCGCAATGGTGCGTTAATCAAATTTCAAACGCGGTAAAATTTGAAGGCGGTTTTATTTATGAGTTTACGAAACCAAGTATAAAAAAAGATTTTTGTTTCGGGGCGGGTTGGAATGGTAGATGTACAGACGAAGAGCAGGAAAGCGCATCCGCCATGGTCCAAGAGTCAAAAAATAATTCGCAATATTTTATTAACGAAAATTTTGACGAAAGTTTTGGATTTTTTGGTAGATTATTTAAAGATATTGATAGCGGATGGAATGGTATTTTTGCAGCCTCAAGCCGCTATGATAAAAAAACTAAAAGATGTTACCTTGTTTCAGAAAAAACATTGCTTTACAAAGACGAAGACTTACAAAAATTTTATAAACTAACCGATTGCGATATTGAGAATTTAAAAAAAGCTCTTGAGGAAGAAAAACAAAAATTCTTAAAAAGATTAAATACTTATTTAAAAAAATACGGATTATCAAAAATAAATTCGTGGTCTTATATTTCTGATTAGTCCTTAAGAATTAAGACGAAACGGATAAAAGTTAGTTAGTTATATAAAAAATAAAGGAAAAGCAAAATGAAATATACAGATTTTACAAACGATATAGACAAAATGAAAGACTTTCACGAAATGTCAAAGTGTGATTTTCTAAAATTTTATTCATATTTAACAGAACAAGAATACATTCTAACTCAATATGCAGTACTTGAAGACAATAATCAACACGGAAAAGCCTTTTTGCTATTGTGTCAATATTTTAAGTTATATACATATGTTGAAAAATTAAAGCATATAAACTCGCTACATGATTTATACGGAAGCCTTACGCTGCCATTGCAACAGATGAGAAATGAAATTTGGAATAATATTAGAAAAAAATATTATACAGAATTATTGGGATATTCAGAAAATGAATATATGACGGATATAGACTCGTAATACTATAAATATTTTTCAAAAATAGAACAAAGGAAAACAAAAAATGAAAAACTTATCAGATTTAAAAAAAGAAATAAAACTTGGAATAAAAATAAAAAAACTAAAAGGATTAACGACTAAGGGAATAGGTAAAATTAGAGAAGTAACAAAAGTTCAAACAAATGGGTTTTGTATGGACTCCAGTTGGCTTGATTTCCCCAGAGCTACCTTGTTAGAATGCGAGGGTAATACTTTTGGGGTATATTTCCCTTTAAGGATTCAAGATTCATTTAATCCCGAATGGGATTATACTAAAAAAGGCGATTTAGTTGGCGAATATGAAATATTAAAATAAAGGATATAAAATGGATAATTTAAAATTATTACAAACAAATTTAAACGACTTTTTAAAAACATTACAAAAAGAAATAAAGTTATATTGTTGTTTTGATAAAATATATTATAACATTAATTCTAATTTAAATTCTAATAAAAAAATTAATACCATAATAAGGGATATAATTTTTAATTTTGAAGAAGACGAAGACAAGGAAATAGACACAATTATATCCTATAAATCAGGTAAAAAATTTGAAAATATATTAAAAATTATAAATTACTTGGAATCAAATGAAATAAAAAAAGATAAAATAAAAATAAAAAAAATAATAAAAAAGTTTAATAAATATTTTACAATAAAAGATACGAAATATTTTAAAACAAACTACGACTTTAATGTTAACAAACTTTCAGATTTAGAGGTGATAAAAAATGAGATTTAAACAAACGTGTTGTATCTGTGAAAAAAATATAATCGAAGGTGGTTCGGATATTAAAGCGAATACCGATACTCAATATAGGGCCTTCTCAAAAGTGGCTAAAAATAAAGGTTGGAAAACTTTGCTTATAGACGAAAAAAGAATAGAATTTATTTGTAAAGATTGCCACAAAAAAATAATGTTAGAATTAAAAAAAAGAACAGGAGAATAAATAAAATGGCAAATGTTTATTATGGTTGCGCAGAATGTGGGAATACATCAATGAATGATAGCGAAAAAATAATTTTTCAAGATATGGAATTTTGCGATATTAAATGCTTTATGAACTCAAAATATTATGACGGCAATATTGTGGAACAAGATGATTACGAAGAATTAATGGAATCATTCAAACAATCAGAAGATCAAAAAGCAACTATTGAAGCTACTAATAATCAATCTATAAGCGCATTGAGTAAATTGCTAGAATCTTATGATGATGATTTTGAAAAAGGCAATGCGCAACTTGACGAAATACTACTTAAAATTGACGAAATAAAAGAAAATATGATTGTTTAATAATTTTCTTGACAAAAATATTTTTTATTAGATAATAATATAAAAGGACGGTGCAAAATGACAAAAATAAATAGTGAATTTAAAGAAAAAATAGCAATTTTAACAAATCAAGGTTTTGATGGGAAACAAATTGCTAAAAAATTAAATGTTAGCTATCAAACAATTTGGAGAGCATTAAAAACTTTAAATGTTTCTCCAAAAAAAATATTAGAAGAAAAAATAATTGAATTAGCTTCTTGCGGGATGAATAAAAAAAGTATTATAAAAACATTGAGAATAGAATCTAAAGTTATAGATGATATCTTTACAAAATATAGGATTCCTGAAAAAAAAATAACAACAATTAATGACCTTGTATCTGTTAGACTGTTTTATTTCTGCAATGATATTGAAATGCTTGCAAAAAGAATGGCAATAGAGATTTTTTATCAAAAACCTGAAAAAATTATTATTCCAAAAAGATTACAAAAAATAATTAAAAAAGAAAAAATTAGCAAAGTGGTTAATATTTTGCAAAAAATAAACTTATCGTGTAATATTGAATATGCAAAAGCATAAAAAATAAAAAATTAAAATTTCTTGGTGCGAGAAAAAAGATTTATGGAGGCTTGAACATTCGCACCGTCTAGCCTCCAGCCCTTAGGGGTATAACAATAACAGGGGCGAAACTTGGCAAATTTAGAACTTATAGATGAAATAGTAAATGAAGTTGCAAAAGCGAGAGAAATAAATTTACCCAAAATATGTATAAAAGTTTTATTTTTATCATATTGGATGTATTGCGTTAATACTTATGATTTAAAATATCGCAATAGTTTTCTTGGGAGAAATATAAGACTCAATAGTGGTTGCATAATTTTGTGCGAAAAAGGGACCGGTAAAAGTTTAGCAGTAAGTCTTTTTAAGGAACTATTTTCCGAAGTAGAGCTTGAGAGAGTTAAAAGATATGAAAAAATAAAAGAAGTAAAAATAGGTTCCTTAGAACGTTCTATGATTCCCCTTAACTCTTCAGAAAAAAAACAAATAGACGATTTTTACATTCAATATGGCAGAAAAGCCGCGGGCATATATCGTAATGTTGCTACATCTAAAAGCTTATGTAATACTTATGCTAGTTGCAAACGATACAATGTTAATAATCTACTTTTCAACGTAGACGAAGCTGGAAAAATATTTGAAGACGTATTTAGCAAAACTCCTTCAATAAGCGCAAGAGAATTTTATCAATCGATAAACGAATTATTTGATGGATTTTGCGGTATGGGTGAATCTATGGTATCCAAAACAGAATCTATTGAAAGTCAAGTTGATATTGGCGCAAATTTTATATTTACATCAACTAATGAATTTTTGAAAGATTATCATGTACAAAAAAAATATGAAAGTAGCTTTGCTGGAGGATTGGCTAGGCGTTTACTTTATGTAAATTGTCCTCCAATAGATTTAATAAACGCAGATGCTAATTTTTATACCTATGATGTTAAACAATTTAAACCACAAATTGCCGAAATATTAAAAAATATGGGCAGAAGTAGAAGTATCGCATTTGGCGAAGAATTAAAAACTATTCTAGCTCAACCTGCAAGTAAAAAGGGAGTTATAATATTTGATGAATATTTAATACTTTTATTCTGCACAACTTTAGCTGCTTGGACTGGTGACGAAGAAATTGGGGTAAAACATTGGAACTATATGCTTTCAACTTTTAAGGAAATGAAAAATATTACAATGGATGTTATAAAAGATAGTAGT
>Ga0074198_1001257_pt1 | contig 17966 bp, 21 predicted proteins | sample EPASupsiteSAE323_FD_64527 | JGI IMG/M metagenome (GOLD analysis project Ga0074198, IMG submission 64527) | Bioremediated contaminated groundwater from EPA Superfund site, New Mexico - Sample SAE3-23 | ecosystem: Environmental > Aquatic > Deep subsurface > Groundwater > Contaminated ...
GGTATTTATCAAAATCTTGATAAAAAAAGGGGGGAGGAACTGATAATGGCTGTGACATTTTAAAAAGCCCCGTCGCAGGAATCCGATTTTGTCCCAGTTCATCCTTCTGAACTTGCTGAAAAAAAACAAAAAGCCACTCTGCAACCTGCGCTAGTGTAAGATCGTGCTTCAATCGCTGCTGTCTCAGGCGAACCCCAATATAAACATCTAGCTCTGAAGATAAATCTTCTCTCATGCGCATGGCGGCACTTAATGGAATGTCTTCGGTTTATTATACACTGCATTTACGGTCATGACAGCCATGACTTTATCAACGATTAGGGACATTGCGTCGATGATATCGTCATCTAACGGATAGGTTCGTACAATATGTTGCATCTCTTGCAGTAGACCCTTCATTTCTTGAGAGGGCTGTCCATAGCCCATGAATCCAACGCGTTTTTCGAAATTATGAACTAAGATTCTCTGGTAATCCCGAGAGATTTGTTCTGTGCGCACTGGTGGCCACATAACACTTTATTGATCTATTTTTAAACTTTTTTTTATCTTTAAGAAAGTTAATTTTTAATATATTTTTCAACCAAATAAAAAATAAACTGCATATCCCATCCAAACAAACAAAGCACCCAGGATGCAAGCCTTGTAAAACAAGTGTAGCCACATTGTTTTTGAAATTCTATTTCGATTGAGTGGGGTGGGGGCGTAAGCCTGATAACGGACGATCTGATATGAACGCATGATTAGTGAATAAAAGTAGAGACACTTACTGTTAGGATGAACGCATATTTGTTAAAATTTTATTAAACTTAATGTTGCTTTTTATTTACATGATTCTATGAGTTTGCTAACCTGAAACAGGTGGAGAAATTTTGCGTTATTTTGCGGACACTTTATCTTGTGCGTCATGCTTACACACCAAATACATCTTCCGAGAATGATTTTGACCGTGCTATTAAACAAGAAGAACGTGCGCACATCCAAAACCTATCTCCTTCTATTAAAAATTGTTTAAAAAAAATAGATACTATCTATTGTTCAAAAGCTGTTAGAACAAAACAAACCTGTGAAATGTTTCAACCTTATTTTTTGAAGAATCCAGATATATTTTATTGTGATGTTCTTTATAGCAAGAAAGAAATTTATTCGGAAATCATATGGGATTTATTAAGAGAAGTACCTGATTCAAAAGAACATGTGATGGTTATAGGGCACAATCCTGGTTTAACTGATTTTTATAATAGTTTGCCTATTCCAAATTACGAATTTATTCATTTTCCAACACTGGGATTGGCGACAATTCAGTTTGTTAACACGTTGTGGCAGGAGATAAGCTCGGCCTCGGCTGTTGAAAGACATATTTATTGTGCTTAAACGTTAATCTGAATTTTTCTTATTAAACTTATCTCGCCAAAAAGGTCCCATGTAATAAAAAATCGTATAGAAAAACACGCCGAACCGATTTCCCAATGCTAAAGACATTAATGTTCTGACATCAACGACGTTAACGTTAGCAAGAACTTTCATGCGTTTTGCGATCTTTAACCAGATTGGAGTAAATGATAACGATAGAATTGTCAAAGAAATCAGCTGTCCTTCCTCTGTACTGGTTATCATTTGCATATCTTTTGCCATTTTTGAAATCAAAAAACTAAATTCTCCGATTTGGGCCAACAAAATTCCCGTATAAAAAGCATCAGACCAAGGCAGGTTAAACCACCTTAATACCATTACATTGATGAAAGATTTTCCAATTGTAACGGTAAGCAACAGGATTGTGAACGTACTCATCTGCTGCCAAACGAAAGAAGGATCTATTTTTAGTCCCATTGAAAAGAAGAATACCATGACAAGGATTGTCTGAATGGGGCGGATGGTGTCGATCATGAGTTTTTGTTGTTCTGTATTTCCTAAAAACAGTCCAACCAAGAATGCGCCAAAAGCTTCTGATAAACCAAGCCTGCTTGTTACGCAGGCGGCAGCAATGCACAAAGCGAAAGCCATCAGTGTAACAAGTTCTTTATCTTTAAACACAATGCGTGAAAAGGGTAAAGAGATAACATTTTTTGCACTTAACAAAGCGATGAGGCCAACAATCAAACCAAATGATAGCAATAGTTTGAATAAGACCATAAGGCTAAAATAACCTGTGTGTAAGTTCTGTAAAACGATGATCATAGGAACGATGGCTAGATCTTGAGCGATCAATATAGCAATAGCACGTTGTCCGTTGTCACTTTGTGTTTGCCCCAAAGCCTCCAATAATTTAACGACAGCTGATGTTGACGATAATGCTACAGAAAATCCAATAAGGAAAATATATTCAAGAGGCCAGCTCCAGAAAAACCCTAATATGCTACAGAGAAGAAGTCCTACAAGAATTTGTGCTAATGTTGTGCCAACAGCCAGCTTCCAAATGTCTTTGAAGTAAGCCAAACGCAACTCGAATCCAATCACAAACATCAAGAAAACGATGCCCAAATCAGACAAAAATCCGACAAATTCTGGATTTTCAATATGACCAAGTCCTGCTGGGCCTAATAATAGTCCACACAAAATGTAGCCAAGCATAGGGGGCTGTTTAAATCGTGCGAAAATAATTCCGGCAATCATGGTAAACAGCACGATTAATGCTAATCCTGATAGCCCTAAATTTTGCACGCTATGACCTGACGAACTGCCTAATTTCATTGTATAGATGATACAAGATGATGTCACCTGATGTTATTGTTATAATTATTTATTGATTTTTTAATTAAAATTATTATAAATTAATAGTAGATAGTAACAATTGGTGACACAAGATGATTAACTCCACGAAGCCTCAAGGATATCGTAAGAGAGAAGATGCGATAATAGATCAAGAGCTTCAGGAGCAAGAAGTTATCAGTACAGTTACAGATACATTAGAAGCTCAGGCAACCCCGATTACTTTAGGAACACAAGAAGTGTCGGAACGGTCTTTTTTATCAACAGCAGTAAGTTGCGCACCCTATGTGATTATGGTTATGGGTGTTTATATGATTTGGACTCGTGCGCGCAAGCTCTTTAAACCCACAAATGGTGACAACAGAAAAGAAGCGCAGGGCTAAGCAGAGGCGGTAAGAGGTAGTTTTTGCAAGAAATGCTGCCAATAGGTGAGCAGTTTTCGATTGAGTTTGGGGGTGCGAGTGGTTGGTATAGAAAGCTGTTCGACAGGCACATCCAAAAACAAAGAAGGATCCAATTTATCCTGAAAACGGTGCGATACCGTATTTGGGATTTTAGAATGTTCAGTAATCGCTATAGCATTTTCGTTATCTAAACAAAAATCAATAAATTCTTCAGCTAATTTTATAGAGCGTGCCGTCTTAGGTATGGAAAAACAATCAATGTACATACCTTTTTCTTGTGTGGGTCGAACAAAAACAAGATCAATTTTGTTGTTTTTGGCATCAATGATAGCCCGAGAGGACTCATCTGACAAAGCCTGAGTATAAATAATTTCTTCAACAAGAAGATCATTGATGTATCGATTGTTACTAAAACGTCTAATATGTTTTCTGATGCTGGTTAGCGTTTTATAAGCGGCATGCAAAACCCGTTCATCTTTTGAGTAAGGGTTGTGACCCAGATAGCAAAGGGCTGCACCGAAAACTTCTTGCCACTCATTGAGAAGCCCTATGCCGTATTGTTCCCATTGGCAAACAAGAGTTGGATCAAAAAAATATCCATAATGCGTAGGATAAGAAGATAATTTTAGACGATCGATCATTGTTTTATTATATAAAATTCCGAACGTTCCGTATCCGAAGGGGACTAAATAATTATTTTTCAAATCGATTGCTTTCATTTTTTCCCAGAAAACAGGAGCGATATTTTTATAGTTTTTAAAATTTTTAACCTGGATGGGATGCAATAAATCTTTATCAATGTAACGTATCAAAAAAGAAGTCGCTGTCGGCGTGATTAAATCGTAGCCAGAAAATCCACTATCTAGTTTTGTTTCAAGAACTTCTTGAGAGTCAAAATAATCGATGACTAAACGAACATTCTTTTCTTTCTCAAATTTTTTTAATAGTTCTAAGGGGAAAAAATCAGACCACGTTAGTATGCGCAATTCTTGTTGATATGTTTTGTGGAAAAAAAAATTAAATCCATAGAAAAACAACACAAGGAAAATAATAAATCGAACAGCTTTTATATCTAAAAAACGCTTTATTAGAACAAGCAAAGATAACAGTTTACCGGCCTTTTTATTACTCTATACCACATTAAGCACGAAGGAAAATCAATTATTTTTTCAGATTGAGTAACCACGTCATTTGTCTTTTGGCGTATTGGCGTGTTTTAAGTTGTCCTTGTTCAATCATCTGTTCTTTTGACAGCTGTCCATCTAAATACGCCCAAATTTCTTTAAATCCCAAAGCGCGAGCAATTGGCAAATGAATTGAGTTTGGTTTTTGCTCTTTCACTGTTGCAACTTCTTCAATGGCTCCTTGTGCGATCATTTGCTCGAAACGTTTGTTGATCCGCATGTGTAAGGTCTGCTTGTCTATAACCATAGGGGATAAAGAAAACTGATAGGGTAGGTAGTTCTTAGGTGTGTTTTGCCAATCGAATATTGACGTGCCTGTTGCCAAATGCACGCATATAGCACGAGCAATACGTTGCGGATCTTTTAATCGCTGTAAAATATTTTTATCTAGCTGATCGGCCTTTAATCGTAATTCTTCCTCTGAAAGAGCGCGTACTTCTTCAAGAATATTGTTGGGGATGGGGGGGATAGTAGCGATCCCATTAATTAATATATTCAGGTAAAATCCTGTTCCTCCAACGATAACAGGTGTGCGATTTTTAGCGTAAGATTTATCGATTTGTTTTGCGACGCGTTCTCTCCACGTCATGACATTGTCCTGAATATCAGACGCTAGGAATCCATACAAATAATGGTGCGGCAAATCAGTAGCGGGACGTGCCGTTAAAATTTCTAGATCAGCATAAGACTGTAGGCTGTCACCGTTAATAATATCTGCGTTGGGAATACTTAAAGCGTAATCAGATTTTCCGCTGGCAGTGGGGCCATAAATGATAGTACAGGTCATATGGAGCGACAAAAATGACGTTTATAAATTTTATCCCAATTTAAACGTTTGGTCTTATAGTGGGTTTGATAACGTCTAATGTATTGAGCCAGTTGAGCACTTTCTTTGGGAAGAGACGTGACATAAACATGACCAAGCCCAGAAGAATGGGTTCCTAATTTTTTAGCAGCACCTTTTGATAAATCAATAATTCTTTTGTGTGTATCAACAAAAGGTCCGCGATCGACGACTAAAACTTTAATGCTTTTACCATTTTTTACATTTGTTACGCGTACGATGCTAGGCAGAGGTAACGTGCGATGCGCGGCGCAAATAAAATTTTCATTAAAAGCATACCCGCATGAATTTTTCTTACCATGAAACCCTGGGCCATACCAAGATGCATAACCAACAGCATGATATTCATAGTGTTTCTGAGGTTTATACCAACGGCCTCTAACTTTGTACGGTTTTGTTTTTGTTAAAGGATCGACAGGGGTTTTGATAGTACATCCAACTAATATGCTAAAAGTGACACAAGTTAGGAGTACTTGTTTTAAGAAATTCATCTAATGTCGTATTGTGTTTTCTTCCAATCTAATCAAAAACAGACATTAGAACAAGTTTTGTAACATTTGAAGGGGAAAAGAAAGATATTTGCGCTGTTGTTCTAACTGTGCGAAAAGTTTTTTACTAGCTTGTCATTGTCAGACGAGCTAGTACTTTACATAACGGAGCAATTTGGACGTGATCCCCGCCATGATTCCAAAATTGATCCTTCAAGTGCTTCTATTGCGGGGATATCAATGGGTTTTTGAGATGCAAGTTCATCAAATTTCGCATGATATTGTTCAAACAATTCTTGACTCATAGGCTTCTTTATGCCGTTTTTCTTGCCATATTCATCTACGGCCCATCGCATAAACTTCGGACCAAATACAATCAAACTATTAGTTGCAACAATTGCATCGCACCATTCTTTCCAATGCTTTTCTGGGATATTTTTCAAGTCGTTGTTGACAATCTTCGATAAGGCGGTAATGTCTTTCTGAAAATATATTTTTTCGGGTTCAGGTGATGCATCATACGCTGCTTTTACGTCTTTGTTTATCTGGAGCAATTGTTGCATCACCTGGTTATTCGAACGAAATACCTACTGGGACTTGAGTTACTACGGGAACAATTCCATGAGGTAAAGAAACCGGTTTGTCTGGAGTGTTTTTAACAGGTTGAGCAGGAGGATTTGTGTTTTGCGAAGTTTTTGCTGATGCTACAGAAGTCGCTGGGGCGTCTCCGTTAACTTTTCGTTCCAAATCATTGTACAATTTCGCAAATGTCTCAATGATCTCTTTGGTAATTCTGTTGAACGAAACGTTAGATGCAAAAAATTTCCAGCTCTCGGTACCATTGTTAGCGATGAACAAAGAGCCTTGTAGATGATCTTGGCCTGTGATGGTCCATGCTTGATCAATGGTACGCTTATTTGTTCCTATCACATTACCTAGTTGTTCTATGTATGTTCCTGCCGTGGCTTCGTCCGGCGCCAAAGCTGCTGCCGGGGGTGTTTTTTTGCCAATAGTCGTGTAAATGTTCACCGTGAACGCCCATCTCACCACAATCCACGAGATTACCACAAAACAGAAAAAGGAAAACTCCTAACATCAAAAAATAATTGATCGGGAAACATGACAGAAACATAGCATGTTTATAAGAATAGAACAACCCACAAATTCCTAACCAAGTATAGGTCTTTATAAATTTTTGATATAAAACAAAAAAGAAATTGTTCAGGTCATGAAAGAAGCTTGTTACGTGTCTTCAGAATATAAAATGGTGATTCGTTTAGGAGAATTGACGGCGCGACGCAAAGTACGGTTAAATGATTTAGCTGATAAAATTGGTTTTACAGAATGTAGAAGAAGTTTTTTAGACAAAATGATCTAAAGGTGTTTTGAAGAAGGACTCAAAATCAATTCCGCCTGTTCCTACTAACAACAAAGCATCCGGAGAAAATTTTTCTCGAAAAATTTTTAGTCCTGATAAAGATGTTACTTTTCGGCCACTTTTGACTTCGATAGCAATAAGTTTTCCTTTTGTTTTAACGACGAAATCAACTTCTTTATTATCTTCTCGCCAGTAGTAAACTTCATTTTTAGAATCATTAATCAGGTGTGCTCCTACGATACTTTCGATTAATCTACCCTTCAGTTCTTGGTTGTGTATTGTTTGGGTAAATCCTGTTATTAATGCGTTGTTATAGACTTGAAGTTTGGGAGAGCTTTTGCGTTGGTGAAGAATTGTAGGTGAAAATTTATTAAGTCCTGTAAGAACATTGGCTTGATTTAATAAAGTTAAGTAGTGTGCCAGTGTCGTTGTATTGCCAGCATCTTGCAGCTGTCCAATCATTTTATTGAATGATAGAATTTGTCCTGAATGTTCGCACCCTAAATAAAATAGACTGCGGAGTAGTGCGGGTTTGTGAATAATGAATTGCGATAAGATGTCCCGCGTGACAACAGGTTCGATGATAGAATCTTGTATATAAGCCAAAAATCGATCTTCGTCATGGCGGTAGATCAAGGATCCCGGGTAAGCTCCGAAATATAAAAATTCATCTAAAGATGTACCAAAAGCAGCTTGGCATTCTGAAAAAGACCAGTGGGAGATGGAAATAATTTCATACCTTCCTGTCATGCTTTCTGTTAATCCTCTTTGCAATAAAAGAGAAGATGACCCCAGCAAAACAACTTTTAAAGAACGGTTTTCTTTCGTGTCTTCGTCCCAAAGTCGTTTTATACGTTCGGACCAATTTTCAATTTTTTGAATTTCATCGATGACCAGAACTATTTCATTGGGGTGATCGTGTAATAAAGCGCGCGCTTTTGCCCATTGTTGATCAATCCAATTTACGCTAAAACCACTTTCTGCAATGACATGGACATTGGGTTGCTTTGTTTTATCAAGAGCTTGAAGGCTTAGCGTTGTTTTTCCGACTTGTCTGGCACCAGAAAGAATCTGAATTTTCCTTCTAGGTTCACATAACCGGCGACAATTGTTTTTAAAATGGGACGTTCAAAGGTGATTTCCAAAATCTTTCAATACACTGAGTATTTTTACTCAGTGTATTGAGTATTTTTACACAATGCAAGTTGTCCCTTTTAAAATCAGTATTTCCCCTGCACTTTTTCATAGAATCAAATTTTTTAGCAATTGCGCCATTTTCTTCATCTGATGTTAACTTTTATTTTTTATATTAAATCATCAGAGGGACGCTCTCGGAGGGCATGTGTTAAGCGTGACACGTGGGCGACAGACCGAAGGACGATTTTACGATCGCACTTCTTAATTCCCTCGGGACCTAGGTAGAACAAAGACTTCGTATACAAGTCATTGTAACGCCTATGATTGGGTTTGAAAACCTGTCACAACCTGCTATTAACGGTTTCTTAATCGTGAACGGAGGATGGGTGGTCTGTTGCTTAGTGGCGGTGGAGGTGGGGGCGTACGCTGGCTCGAGACCCAGACATGGGGGTCCCGAGCCGCAGGCGAGACGATTGCCTTTTCACCGATTAAGTTCGCTTATTCTTCAAATATGATTAAAATTGGCTCTATTGCTTTATTTCCTCGAATCAGAATCTTTTATTTCCGTTTTGGCATGTGTAGCACCTGACCAAAAGCATCTAGTGCTGATTCGTGGATCATTTCTGACAAGGTAGGGTGGGGGAAAACGGTATTCATGATTTCTGCCTCTGTCGATTCAAGTGTCATAGCCAAAGTCATGCTGTGAATCATGTCGGTGACTTCTGCACCAATCATATGTGCGCCTAGCAGTTCACCTGTTTTGGCATGGAACAGCAATTTAATCATACCCTCTTCTTTGCCAATGGTTAGGGCTTTTCCATTGCCCATAAAAGAAAATCGTCCAACCTTAACATCATTGCCATATTTTTCTTTAGCTTGTACTTCTGTAAGGCCGACGCTGGCTATTTGGGGGTAACAATAGGTACAGGATGGAATGGGGCCCAAAGAATGTGATTTTCCTGTAGCGATATAATCCATAACGTTTACGCCTTCATGAGAGGCTTTGTGTGCCAACCAAGGGGGAGTAACGACATCACCAATGGCGAAAATATGAGATTCAGCTGTTTGATTTTTATCGTTAATAACAATATGTCCTTTGTTAAGTTGTATCTTTGTTTTTTCAAGACCTAGATTTTCCGAATTGGCCACGATACCAATGGCAATAAGAACAGCATCGAAAGTTTCAGAAGATCCATCATTGAAGGTAGCTTGGACAGATTTATCTGTTTCTTTTAAGGCTATAACTGATTGTTTGGTCCGAATCTTTATTCCATTTTTTGTAAAGATTTTTTCGGCTAGGGTTGAGATTTCTGTATCCTCTTGGGGCAAAATACGATCTAACAATTCAACAACGGAAACCGAAGATCCCATGTGGTGATAAAAGCTAGCAAATTCCATCCCAATAGCGCCAGAACCAATAACCAATAAGCGTTCTGGAACTTTTTCTAATCCAGGGTTCATGGCTTCTTTGGCGGTCCAAATTCGTTTTGATAGTTTTACATCAGGAAGTAATCGGGCTTTTGCACCCGTAGCAATAATATAATTTTTACCGATGACTTCTTTTCCATCCACGTCTAACGTCTTAGCATCTTTAAATTTTGCAGTACCCTGTATCACAGTGATATTGTGGCTTTTTAAAATAGCAGCAATGCCTGATACCAGTTTGTCAACAACACGGCGAGAACGTGCTATCACAGCAGGAAAATCCACTGATAGATTATCAGCTTTTACACCAAAAGCCTCACAGGTTTTGATGGAGTGAACAAGTTCAGAAGTTTTTAATAATGCTTTTGACGGGATGCATCCCCAGTTGAGGCAGGTTCCCCCCAGTTGTTCTTTTTCAACGATAGCAACGCTCAGTCCTAATTGAGCCCCTCTAATGGCAGCCACATAACCACCGGGGCCACCGCCGATCACGACGACATCGTACATTCAATAACGCATACTACATTTTCCTTATGGTACCACCAATATTAGACATGTGTCTTAACGCTTTTCTTCTAAATTTTGAAAAGAAGCAGATTCAAGAAAAAGGGTGAGTTTCGGTAGAGAACAGCCCTACAAATTAGAATACAATGCAAGGATCTTTTGTAGTTCTTCGAGCGGCCGTTGTTGATTAAATCCTGAATTGGACAGTTTAATCTCCTGTACGCGTTCTTTGCCCGTTTCTCTTATGTACTCAAGAACTCTTTCCTGTTTTTTTGGAGGTAAGTGGTGAAAAATCTTTTCAATAAAATATCGTGAGTTACGTTCTCCAAGTGGCCCGTTTGGATAGTCGTTGCTTGGGTTTAGGGATAGAAGCTGGGCTACGTAATTGGGGTCAGGGGGGCAGAGGAGGGCTTTGAAGTGTTCCTCTGCTATTGCAGCATCAGAATATGATTTCTTGGTTTTAATGGCATCATGTACAAATATTCTAGTAAGCTCTTCTATCGTGGGATAGCTGCTGGGGGTTGAGGCATAAGTCAAACCAGGCAAAAAGGTTGTTGCCAATAGCGCAAATTTAATCCAGTTTAGTTGCGAGTTGCGATTAGACATAATTATACTCAGGGTCCTGTCCATATTCATGTAAAAACTTACGGTATAGGGTAAATTTTAAACTGTCCCAATTCTGCGCCTTTTTAACCATTGGTAAAGCGTGGATGGTGAACAATCCACCAACTTTGATATGGCTCTTTTGTTAATACCTTTTTTAACATATCCCGTAATTTGTTCTCGCTGGTGATCCAGTTTTAAATATTCAGATTTTCCTTTAGGTCTACCTAGCTTCTTGCCATTCTTTTTACAAAGTGCCAAAGCTTCCTTAGTACGCTGAGAAATGAATTCTCGTTCAATTTGAGAAGCAAGCCCTAATATTGTTGCTGTAATCGTAGATTGCAAAGAACCATCCATACGCATCTTATTTTTTGTGATGTGAACAGAGATACCTTTCTTAGCAGCGAACTCAAGTACTTCAAGAACTTGCAGTGTTGATCGTCCAATCCTTGACACTTCTGACACAACGATATGGTCTCCTTCTTTGGCCTGATCAAAGATTTTCCCAATTTGTCGTTCTTGCCATGGGATTTTTCCACTTTGATGATCTTCAATAAAAGTTAACGGATGAAAACTCTGGTGATGACAATATTCCAGAATGCCTAATTTTTGATTTTGTGTGTCTTGCGTGTCTGTAGAAACTCGTAGATAGGCAAAATAGGTCATAGTTTGATAAAAACCTAAAATATATTTTATTCAGTCATTATACGTCTAAATTAATAGATAGAAAAATGAACACTAATCGTCTAAGAAAAAGGAAGGTTTTTTATGAACACATCTCTTTACGTCCCTCAAGAAATACTTACAAAACTTGGTAAAATCACAGATCAAGAACGGTTATGGATTAAACAATGCCGTTACAAAGCAACTAAACTTGGATTTTGCTATCAACTCATCTTCGTTAAAGTTTTTAATCATTTCCCTAAACAAGAACCGCTTGAATTATATGGACCCGTCCTTGCTTATGCTAGCCTTCAAACACATATAGACACTAAAGAAATTGAATACTACAAAAAACGTACACCGACTATTTCCGAACACCAACGAACAATTTCAGCTAAACTTGGACTTAAATATTTTGACGAAGAAGCCAAATTTCAACTCAGTGATTTCTTACATCAAGAAGCTTTTCAAATTGATCAGGACAGTATTTTGATGACTAAAACGCGTCATTTTCTCAGAACAGAAAAAATCATAGAACCTGCAGAATATATATTGAAAAGGCTGATTGCTTATCAGCGTAAAATGGTCAAGAAACTCATTTTTGAAAAAATCTCTTTTTTATTAACACCTCATTTAAAAGAGCAAATGAACAATCTTCTCCATCAACCAGATCAAGGAACTTCGCTATTCCAACAATTCAAATTTCCACCTTCTATCCCTTCAGCTCATGGTCTTATCGCTTTAGGTAAAAAACTAGATATTCTAGAAAAGATGGAACTGTCTACTGTTGATTTATCTTGGTTTAATAACAACTATCAACGAACTTTGTCAAAGTATGCACAACAAGGTTCTATAGATCGTTTAATTCAGCTTAAACCAGAGCATCGTTATGCTATTTTGATATGTTTTTTGAAACAGACGTATCAAGATACGCTTGATCATTTGGTCGATATGTATTTCAAGCTTATGAATCGTATAGAAAATAGTGCTGAACAACAAGCCAATGAAGCTTTACAATCTAGCAAGAAGATACTGAAAAAATCTTTACAACATTTTCAAGTAGTAACCACCCTTTTGCTTGATGACAGCATACCGGATAACCAATTACGAACCACTTTGTTTGAATATATTGAAAAAGAAGAGCTTGAACATAGCTTACGCCAAACAGAACATTGGTTAGAAGGGCCAGCACAACATAACTTGTTTTTTATAATGAAGCGATTTAGTTATTTACGACAATTTACACCACATCTTTTAAAGCATCTTGCCTGCAAAACGCAAGATAAGGATAACAAAGTTGTTATTCAAGCAATAACTCTGTTAAATACATTGAATGTTGAGAACAAACGTGAGTTGCCACAGGACGCTCCTATTAAATTTATACCCAAAAAATTATTACCTCATGTTGTCAAAGGCAATGTTATTCATCGTAAAGCGTGGGAATGTGTTCTTTTGTCAAAACTCAAATACGAAATCAAATCTGGTAATATTGCTGTTCAGGGTAGTAAAAGATTTTGTACACTCGATGAATTTTTTATTGATCAACAGGAATGGGACCTTTTGCGACATGATTTTTTTAAACGTGCTCAACTTCCCTCTGATCCTCATAAGGTTAGTATTTACTTAAGAAAACGTCTTCATAAAGCCTTTGAGAATTTTTTTGATAAAGCAGAGAACAATACATACGCCACGATAGAAGATGGTCAATGGGTTATTTCAACTGATAAAGCTGATACTTTTTCTCCAGAAGAAGCTCAAAATCTATTAAAACTAAAGACTCTGCTTGGTTCTTCTATGCGTTCTATCAAACTTCCTCATTTGCTTATTGAAGTAGATAACGATATTCGTTTTACCAATGTCTTTATGTCAGATTCAACTGATCGACGACCTGATGAAATTTGTAATATCCTAGCCACTTTAATGGCTCATGGTTGTTTTATCGGTTCATACACCATGGCACGTTTAACACCAGTTAGTTATACCGATATTAAAAGAATTACAGATTGGCAAATGACAGAAGATGCGCAAAGACAAGCTTTATCCCATCTTGTTCATGCTATATCAGAACTTGATATTACCCACAATTGGGGATAAGGTCGCACGTCAAGTAGTGATGGACAACGTTTTTCATATCGTCGGAAAATCCTTACGAGAACCTACAGCACAACATTTAGAGACTTTGCTTTAGAATTTTATACCTTCGTAGCAGATAATTATGCACTTTTTTACAGCAAGCCTATTGAAGCGACAGACCGAGATGCGCCTCATGTGCTTGATGGTCTTCTTTACAATACAACAGACTTACCCTTGGAAGAGCATTATGTTGATACTCACGGTTATACCGAAATCAATTTTGCCGCTTTCGCTATGTTTGGTAAGCAGTTTAGTCCTCGTATTAAAGGTGTCAAACACCAACGAATTTACAAAATTGATCGGGATAAAGATTATAAAATGCTTACACCTTTATTAACTAATACAATCAACATGTCTTGCATAGTTGAACCATGGGATCGTATAGGATATTTTTATGCATCTCTTGAGAAAGGTCATGTTACAGCGTCCATTGCCTTGAAACGACTCAACGCTTTTAGTGCACAGAACCAATTTTATAAAGCCAATAGAGAATTAGGAAGAATCTTTAAAACTGAAAATATTTTGAACTACTTATCAGATCCTAAATTACGTAAAAATCAGCGCCAAGGATTGCTTAAGGGAGAGCAGATTCATCAATTAGCACGCCATGTAGCTTATGGCAAAAGAGGGAAAATTACCATTGGTGACTTTCAGGAACAAAAAAACACGTGCAGCTGTCTAACGCTCATAATGGCCTGTATCATTTATTGGCAAGCTAAAGAAATTAGGCGAATTATTGAAGAAAATATTGATGATCTTACAGAAGACGAGCTTGCTATGATTGCACATATCAGTCCTATCGGTTGGGATAACGTCATTCTCTATGGTGAATATGTCCTTAATAAGTTGCTTATTAAATAGTTCTTTCCTTACCGTAATTTTTTACATGAATATGGTTAGTACCCTTACTCCTTAAATTAAGAGGGTTAACGAATACTATCGGATGGTAGCAATACTAAATAAAAATTACAAGTTAATTATAAGTTAACAAAAAACAGCGAAGCAGAAAAATATAAGCAATCAATAACGTATAGTTGGATCTGTTTACCTGTATTCCAAAACAAATCATCTTCCATGAGGGGTAAATTTTAATGAGGAAGATTTGCTAGTTATCGTTTTTGTTGAAAATACTGGGATAAAATTTCTCCACACTCCTGTTCCATAATTCCTCCTATCACATGAGGTAAGGTTGTTTTCCGTTTGTGATCTAGTCCTCCATTTTTCGTGTCGTAAGCGCCAAACACAACCGATTTAATATTGCATAGGGATAACATAGCTGCGCACATCGTGCAGGGTTCTAACGTAACGTAAAGCGTTGTATTACGGATTTCTTCTCCGATTAAGCCATAGGCTTGGCGGATGGCTAGATATTCTGCATGTTCGAAAGGTGCTTTTCCATTACGCGCACCGGCGATGATAAGGTGTTTATAAACAAGGACGCATCCCACAGGAACACAATTTTCTTCTTTTCCTTTTTTTGCGTAAAGCAAGGCTTGTTTCATAAAATCATTATTCATAGGGATATCTGATAATATTTAGAGATACGGCCTTCTTGCTGTGCCTTTATTTCATATTTTGTAGAGATCCAATGGTCAAATGGTTGATTCGATACATAATTAATTTTTCCTAAATCTTGCAGAATTTCTTCAATCCATTCTTGATAATCAGCATGATCTGAAGCGATATAGATTTTTCCGTTTGGCTGAAGATGTTGAAAAAGTTGTAATAAGAAGTCTTTTTGGATGAGGCGGCGTTTATGATGTCTTTTTTTGGGCCAAGGGTCGGGATATAAAATGTAAACCGCTGATAATAAAGGAAGTTTATCCATAATCTCATGAACGACGCCGTGGTGAATGGCAATATTTTGAATATTATCCTTTTTGATTTTTTTTAAAAGGCTAATTAGGCCTGTCTTAAAAGGTTCTACCCCAATGAAATAGGTATGTGGGTGCAGGAATGCTTGATGTATCAGAAAATCTCCCATGCCAAAGCCAATTTCAAGGACATCCCCCGTCCCATCGAATTTTAATAAAGGGTAGCTTTCTTCATATAGTTTTTTCATGTCTAACGTTAAGGCACGTGCGCTTTTTCGCCCATAATATCTACTTTGAATTTCCATTGTATTGTCAGTGGTTGTAGCCGTGCTTTTACAAATAGGCTACCATAGGAAAGTTCTTCACTGTGAGCATCATAATGCTGAAAACACGTTTTTATTCTGCTTTAGCGTTAATTTTCCTAACCATCTTGGTCGTTATTGGACCAAGATTTGGTGGGGTGTTATTTGCTTCTGCGATCTTTATTGGTAGTTTATATGAACTGCACAGTATCGTTAAACCCTTTAATTGCAAGATGTTTTGTCCTTATGCTTTGTTTGTTTTCACCTCTTGCGTGGGTGTGGTTTGGCTGAAGTGGCAATTGTGGCCAGGGGATATGTGGTTACTGCTGACTTTCTTGATGACATGGGCTCATGATACGGGGGGATACGTTTTTGGCAAAATTTTTGAAGGCAAAAAGATTTGGCCCGATATTAGCCCTAATAAAACCTGGTCCGGTTTGGTAGGGGGTATCATTTTTTGTTTGTTTGTAAATTGGGTATGTAACTTATATAACGACAGTGGCATGCCAACTTTAAGTTTGTTAACAATCGTATTTCTCAACCTTATTGGATTAGCTGGAGATCTTGTCGAATCAAAAATAAAGCGTTTGTATAAGAAAAAAGATTCTGGAGCGACAATTCCCGGGCACGGAGGAATTCTCGATCGATTTGATAGTTTTTTTGCTATTAACCTGTTTATGTGGATTTTATATTGTTTATAAACACAATCAAAAAATAGCTTATCCCCATCATTGTGATCATGGGGATGGATGTCTTTTTAAAAAGCACCCATAAGATTCCTAGTCCTCCCGTGAGCAAATAAAAGTAACTAGCCAAACTTATGTCTGCCAGCAAACCGGTATAAACACCCAAAAAAGTAGTGTCGATAAAACCTATTTTATTTTTCATGGCGGGGCACAGAAACAAAACGGAGGATGACAGACTTGTTAGCACTACAAACCCACCTCCAGAAAAAATGGCAAAAACAATAGCGATCAAACACACTGATGGAGAGATTGCTCGAAATTTAAAATCCTCCCACATCAAAAATCCTTGGCATATTTCAAATAGCATATTCTTTTGTTAACAACTTTATCTTTCTAGAATGACAAATTTCTGTGAATATTTTGTTAAGCCTTTTGTGTGTTGGTAGTGTATCTATAAATTATATAACTTCCCAGAAACATAACACCAAGAACGAAAAAGAGCCCATAATTCATGAGCAGAAAAGGGCGTAAAGAGGAGTAGTTTGTAAAATTCAAAGAAAAAAAACTCATAATCATTGTGGGAAGCACAAACATTGCAGCAAAAGACGTAAGCTTTGATTGTATATTGTATTGAGAAATATTGACGTAACTTAACAAGGTACTTTGTAAAAAAGAAACTTGATTGTTCATAAAATCTGTATGTTCTATTAACACATTGATTCGTTCGGACGTAGATTCTGAAATATTAAAATCATGTTTAGCTGCAAAATCTGTAATTAACTTCAGATTAACAAGACGTCTTCGGTGATTTATTACGGTCGTGAGTATGCTGTTAATTCTTATAGAAATAGTTTTTTTTGTTAAAGTTTCACATGTTCTGTTTCTGACTTCTTCTTTAACACAGTTATTGACTGTCTGTGATAGCTGAAGCACAAGACTTTCTTGAATTTCCAGATTTTGAGCAATCTCTTGTACTGATCTAGAGACAAAAGACGACAATAAATCGGTTATATTTGTTATTGGATTTTGAGGAACCTGAAGAAGATATTCACCACTATGTACAGTGATGAATGTTTTATTTTTAATAATAATTAAAACATTTTTTTCTTCTGACATCAGCAAAGTTAAAAAATAAGTTTGATTGTCTTGATAAAAACGGTTGGCAATACTACCGTCGTTTGTGTTTTCAAGGGGTAGAATCAGCCCATAAAGATTTTCAATTGTTTTTATTTCATCACTTGTGGGGCCAGTTAGATCAATCCAAAAATAAGACGTGTTTTTTTCAAAAAAATCTGTTTTTGTTATTTTTTCATTTTGTATGATGAATGCGTCAATCATAACAAAAGATGATAAAACAAACTAACTATATTATAGCATGACTATATATTTCTGCGAAAACTTGTTTTTAATGTCAGTTGTTTTTGTGTTGTTTCGTCCATTCACGGCCTTGTAAGTCTCGGTGGTTATGTATGCTCTTAAGAACAGCGATAAGCCTGTTCTTTAAAATGTCTTAACATTTTAATTGATTCTATACTGCTTTAATTGTAAGAAGTAGCCATGATTATCTCTTCACAGCAATTCTCATTTTGGGAAAAGGGTTGAATAATAAAAACAAATCAGGCGAAGATTAATTTTTCATGAGTGCTAAATTCATCCAAAAGGTTATCGAATTCAGCAAAACATTATTGGATCCGC
>Ga0074198_1001258_pt1 | contig 17963 bp, 20 predicted proteins | sample EPASupsiteSAE323_FD_64527 | JGI IMG/M metagenome (GOLD analysis project Ga0074198, IMG submission 64527) | Bioremediated contaminated groundwater from EPA Superfund site, New Mexico - Sample SAE3-23 | ecosystem: Environmental > Aquatic > Deep subsurface > Groundwater > Contaminated ...
AAATAATTTAAAAAAAAATGATAAATGTAAAAAGTTACATTGCAAACCCACTATTGGAACCAAATCCAAAAAATGAATGGGAGAGTGTGGCTGTTTTTAATGGAAGTGTAATTAAAGACGGGAAAAAATATGTGATGGTTTATAGAGCAATTGGAAAAAATAAAATGTCAACAATTGGGATGGCTGAAAGTGAAGATAAATATAATTTTAAAAACAGGAAGCAATTATTGGTCCCGGAATATGAGTGGGAAAAATTTGGTTTGGAAGATCCAAGAATTACTAAAATAGATGATACTTTTTATATTTTTTATACGGCAATTGGAAACTATCCAACAGATGCTAATGGAATTAAGGTGGCAGTGGCCAAAACTAAAGATTTTAAAACTTGGGAAAAACATTTGGTAACCGATTTTAATGCCAAGGCAATGACTTTTTTCCCCAGAAAGATTGATGGGAAATTTGTGGCAGTTTTGGCAGTAAATACAGACCGGCCACCGGCAAAAATTGGTTTAATAACTTTTGAAAAAGAAAGTGATATTTGGAATTCTGATTATTGGCGAAAGTGGTTTTGGAATCTAGACAAAAATACCATTAAATTGGAACGGGTTAATAGTGATTTGGCAGAAATTGGAGCGGTGCCAATTGAAACTAAGGATGGATGGGTTTTGATTTATTGCCACATAGAAAATTATTTTGCCATTAATAAGGCAGCTTTTGGAATTGAGGCGGCTTTACTGGATATCAATGATCCTTTAAAAATTTTAGGTCAAACAATCAAACCATTTATGTTACCGCAAGAAGATTTTGAGTTGTCAGGAATTGCTCCAAATATTATTTTTCCATCTGGGGCAATTTTAGAATATGGACAAATATACATATATTATGGTGCAGCGGATACTTATTGTGCAGTGGCAACTGTTAATTTGGACGAATTAATGGTTGATTTAAAAAGAAATGGGATTTTAATTCCCCAATTAAAAAGGTATGAAAAAAATCCAATTATTCAGCCAAGACTAGAAATAAAGTGGGAAGCTAAAGCAACTTTTAACCCAGGGGTAGTTGAAATAGATGGAAAAATTTATATTATTTATCGGGCACTATCGAATGATAATACTTCATCATTTGGATTAGTAGAAACAACAGATGGGCTTAATATTGACTGGAGAAGTGATGAGCCAATTTATGCGCCAAAAGAATATTTCGAAATTAAGGATGGTGGTAATAATTTTTCAGGATGCGAGGATCCAAGAATAACTCGTATTGGTGATCGAATTTATATTTGTTATACCGCCTTTAATAGTAAAGGTCCTCCAAAGGTAGCTTTTACTTCAATTTTGGTGAGTGATTTTTTAAAAAGAAATTGGAATTGGAAAAAATCGGTAATAATTTCTGATGAGGGAAAAGATAATAAAGATGCTTGTTTATTCCCTGAAAAAATAGGTAATAAATATATTTTTTTTCATCGAATTGGGGGGAAAGGGATGACAATGAGTTTTATGGATAGTATTGATTTTGATAATAATGAACATTTGAGTGATGATTTTTGTTTGAACACAGGGAAAAGACCTTGGAAGGGTGATAAAACTGGAATAGGAACACCGCCATTAAAAACTGATAAGGGATGGTTTTTGCTGTATCACGGAGTAAGTGATATTGATCGTTTTTATCGGGTGGGAGCGTTGTTATTAGATTTAGAATCTCCTTATAAAGTTATTGGTCATACCCGTTTCCCAATATTAGAACCAGACGTTAGTTATGAAAAAGTTGGTGATGTAAATAATGTTGTCTTCCCTTGTGGAATGGTGGTGAAAAATGGTGAATTGTTGGTTTATTATGGAGCGGCTGATAAAGTGATTGGAGTGGCGATGGGAAATTTTAATGAATTAATTAATGAGTTGGCTAGATGGAGACAAAAAACTGATCAAAAAGAATTGTTGATTTGAGTTTGTGTTACAATAATTAACTTTAAATATGAAGAAAATAATCGAAAATACTAACTCAAAAATAAATGTTCCTTTTAATAAAAATGTTTTATTAGAAAAGGCTTTAGAAAATATTAATAACAATGAAGAAATTTTAACTCTCTGGAAAGTGATTAATGTGAATGCAATTGACCGATTGAAAATGACGGACCACGGACTAGTTCACTTTCAAATAGTTGCCAATATATCGGTTAAATTTGTACGAATGTTAGTATCTAGCGGAGTGGAAATGTCGATGACTAAGGATTATAAATTATCAAGTCATTACAGTGAATTAGTGGTGGTTTTGGCTAGTGTTTTACATGATTTAGGAATGACTATAAGTCGTAAAGATCATGAAGCTTATAGTTTGTTTTTAGCTAATAACTTACTTCATCAAATTGTTGATTTCTTGCCAGTTTATGAAAGAACAATTGTAATTTCTGAAGTTTTACATGCAATTATTAGTCATAGAAGCGATGGTAAACCATTAACCTTAGAGGCTGGAATTATTCGAGTGGCTGATGCTTTGGATATGAGTAAAGGCAGATCGAGGGTAGTTTATGAATCGGATAAAATAGATATTTATTCGGTCTCATCAGCGGCTGTTGAAAAAGTCGACATTGAGGAAGGAATAGAAAAACCAATTCAATTAAATATTTCGATGAATAATTCGGCTGGAATTTTCCAAGTTGATGAATTATTAAAAAAGAAAATAAATGGTTCTGGTATTGAAAAATATATTGATGTCCATGCTTTTATAAATCAAGAAAATGAAAGTAAATTAATTAGAGAATATAGACTTTAATTTTATCTTGAAACTGAAATAGTGGTTCCTTCGGCTAGACAAGCAGTGACGGTAAATAAATTGTTAGCGTCTTTGGAAACGGAATAACCAGTAGTGGCGGCTGACCCTGAAGGATCAATAGGGTTGGTTTTAAGATATTTGTTTGAACTTAAAGTTGTCGCTAGATCAATACAACCAGCACCAGCACCAGCACAAGAGGTATTACCACCAGTTGTACACGAACCAATTTGAGCTGCACTGATTCCAATTCCAGCAGGCATGGATCCACCAGTATCAACGATGTATTGATGAATAGCCCCTAAAATAGTATCCGTATCAGTAATTCTTCTGGCATTTCTGGCATCTTTAAAACGTTTAGCTGGATCAAGAGCGACAAAAACGACTGTCGTTAAAGCAGCAATAATACCAATAACTACTAATAATTCTATTAAAGTGAAGCCATTTTTTGTTTTCATTTTATTTAAAAAAAATTAATTAGTGGTTGTAATGAAAATCACATCATATGTAATTTTATTGTCAATTGAGATATTATCATCTTTAATTGTTAAAAATTCTTTAAATTTGTCTTGATAAGTTGTTTGTAAAACAGTATCTTTGAAAATTAATTTGTTGAAATTGTAATTGGAGTTATCAGCATTACCAATATCAATTTGATTGATCCCATTGGTTTTGAAAATAACGGCGATTTTAGCGGCTAAACCCGATTTACGAGTTCCATTTTGAATCATGATATTTAAATCTGACCACTTTTTTATGGATGGGGTCGGGGTGATGACGGTGGGAGTGATAATAAAAGTGGGAGTGGGAGTCAATACTGTGGAAGTAGTGGTAATCGATTTTTTAAATTTGGTTATTAAAAAAACGGAGAATAATAAAATGATAAAAATTATTAAAATTAAAAATATTTTTTTAAAGAGTTTTGGCGAATTTTTTGAGGACAAAGTTAATGACAGATTTAAAACATCTTCATCTTTTCCTTTAATATCGGTTTTTTTATAAATTCCGATTACGGGATTTGGGTCTCTGGTTGTAGCAATTGACTCTGGTTCAATAATGTCAAATTTAATAACTAATTCATTTGACACATGACTTATTATTTCTTGGAATTCTTTAATTGGAGCGAAAATAATTACTTTTTGTTTTCCGTCAGAATCTTTTTTAATTTTAAAATCCCAAAAAAAATTAGAAAAATCTTCTGGAATGTCCGGTTTAATTATTTCCAATAATTTATTTCTAAAATTATTGTCAACAATCAATGGTGGATCAATTATTTTTTCATAAAGATAACAAATAGAGTCAGCTAAAACTAATAAAATATTTTGACCATAAAGATAATTAAGCCCAATTTTTATTTGTTCAAAATCAGAGGATTCTATTTCCTTTTCCAATTTGGGTAATAATTTTTTATCAAGACTATAAATTTTAAGACCGAATCGATGCCAATAAATTATTTTTTTTGTATTATTCATGACAATTTAATTGTATCAAATCATTGATCTAACCAACTAGAAATGTTAATGGTTGATTCACGGTTAAGAATAATATTAGTTTTTAAAGGCGATATGGTGTCGTTGGTTTCTAGGGTAAAATCCCAACTATTACCGACTTTGGAATTAACAGTAATATTACAAGAACCTAAATCAGTGACGACAGTGGATGAAATATTATTATTTTTATTAATATTAATAAGGGCATTTTCGGCACAGGCATCGAGTAAAGCTTGATTTTTTTTGGCTTGAGTTTCAGTGATAATAGTTTGACCTTCAGAAATTGAGGTTAGAGTCATAGTGGTACCAATTAAGACTAAAACGGCTCCGAGAATGATAACAGTGATGATGGCAGCAATTCCTTTGTTCATTTTGATCTGACTTCGATAGAATCTTTAATAAAACCAGAAGCATTAAATTCTTGGCGACCAGATGGATTAATATAATTCCCAGAAATAGTGTAATCGATATTTTGGGTTTTACTGTCGCCAGACGATAAATTAATGATGGTAAAATCGGAAATATTAATTAAATTACTATTAAGAACACAGGGGTTGGTGACAGGACAGTTGCCGACAGCGCCAAAGCCCATTCTTATGTTGCCATTATTTAGGTCAAAAACAGTTGTGTTTCGAGAATTATCGAACGAAACTAAAGTTAAACTGGAAGCAGTGGTGGAAGAAATTGACTTGGCATTTCTGATTTCATAATTTATTTTTTGAGAAATAAAACGAAGGTTAGAACTAATTTCTTGCTGTGAGATTGATTTAGTTTTAAGAGACATTATATTAATAGACATCGTTATAAAAGCAGTGGAGATAAGACTGAGAATGGCAATATATAAAATTATTTCGATAAGAGTTATACCTTTGTTCATATTATTTTTGCCAGTAGGCAAACCCAAACGGATTAACGATTGGTTGGCCTAAATTGGTTTCAATAGCAGCTCCCCCATCAGAATTAGTCCAAGTAAAAGCGGGAGTTGAAGTCATAATTAGTCTTTTGGCAAAAAGATCAGAATTATTATCTGAAACAACAAACATTAGTTGGTCTTTGTTTTGTGGGTTAATGGTAATTTCATACCATTTTTGAGGTTTAGCAAAATTCGGAGAGACAGTAAAATCGGATTGAGGAGTAAAAGTACCTAAATTACCGACATACCAACCAATATTAGTGGTATTGCTGTCATTATAGGTGATAATACTGCGAGTAGTAGTTCCAGAAGTTAACCAGCCGGTGGCGACTAATTTCGTTCCTGCTAAAGGAGATTGGGTAGAAGTATCTACGTTGGCCATGTTGGTCCAACTGGTTCCACTCCAATAACCAATTTGCAAATCAGCCCCAGCATTACCAATTGAAGCAAAAACCATCTCGTCACTGTTAGGATTGGCGGATAGATCTAAATTAGTGGCATCATCGGAAAAGGTAGGTGGAGTGGTAACTGATCCCCAAGTGCATGTGGCTGAATTACTAGAACAAATACGATAACGAGCTCCATTAACCCCATTTCTACCGGAACTATTGGCCCAAACCAGCATTAAATCACCAGAAAGAGATTCATAGGCCAAGTCAAAATCATCGACATCTTGAGATGTGGAAATAAATTCTAATGAAGACTCGGTAATAGAAGAGGGTTCGTTTTGAAAAGTAGAACCATTCCAAATGGAAGCAGAAAGATCAGAATTAGAATCTGCCCAAGCGGTGGCAATTAAATTATTTTGAGGATTACTGGCCATTTTTACCCATTGAACTACTCCAGAAGTTCGAAGCGGATCATAATTGGTGGATGCTGACCAATTACCACAACCATCGGAACCTTTTTTAGTTTTGAAATTTAACTCATTGGTATTTGAATTATTAGTGCTGTAAAGAACTACGGCATTACCACTATTAGTTTCATAAGCGATGTCAAAACGACGAGTATTAGCAGTGCCGCCAACTGAGACTGACCAATCTTGAGTCCAGGTGCTACCATTAAAACAATAAATATACAGAACTCCGCTGCTGGTGACAGTGCCAGCAATAGCTTCGGTTTTTTGAGGTGAAGTTTTAATAATAAGATTTCTAGGACTGTCAATTGAGGTAGGCAGGATAACTTTGGTTCCAAAAACATTACTGGAATTGGTATAGGAATTCCAAAAAGGAGTGGCAGCAGAATCATTACCATAAACTATTAAACCATCATAATTTACACCGATACTTTTTCGCCAATTGGTTAGTATTGTTTCTAAAGAAAACTGTTTGGTTTCGCTAGGGTTATAATTCCAAGTAATTAAAGATTTAACTTGCCAAACGTCTGGGTCGGTGGTGGAAACTAAAGAAATTTGACGGGTAAATTTTCCAGTGATATCACTGACACCACTAAAATTCCATAAATTATTGCTAATACCAATACCACTGTTTCCTTCCGATAATAAGGCAAAATTACGATCTCGAATGGAACGAACAGCTTCTAACCCTTCTTCAGCCAAACGACTGGCTTGAATAACTTCAGTTGATTGCCGATTTTGATTTAAAACTGGAATAAAACCAGTTAGACCACCAGCAACAATTATGGAAAAAATAGCGATGGCAATAATAATTTCAACCAGAGAAAAGCCGGATTTATTGGTAAACATTTAAACCTCCAGCGGAATTGATAATTAAATTATAAGTTTGATTGTTACCACTTAAATTAATGTTTTGAGGATTATTGGGTTCGCCTCGAAGTGAACTAAAAGTTATATTGGATAGACCATTAATGTTGACGTTGGCTGGTAAATTATAATCATCTTTGATGGTGGGAGCATCACAACTGCCACCAAACATCCGAATTGTTTTTCCAATTAAACAAACTCCCCAAGTTAAGCCATTTTTTTGATAAATGGAATAAGATTGGGCTTTATGGATAGAACTAACCAACATATTTTTAGCACTTTCTAAATTATTTTGAAGATACCATCTGGAGTTAAAAACAGTAGCTGTGGTGGCGATAATTAAAATTAAAGCCACAACTAAAATTAATTCAATTAAAGTAAAACCAATTTTTTTATCCAAGAGAACCAGTTAACTGATAAATAGGACTAATAATAGCTAGAGCAACAAAGGCCACAACAAGACCAATGATTAATAAAAGGGCTGGTTCTAGAATGGTGGTTAAATTTTCGGCAGTATCTTCGATATCATCTTCATAAAATTGACTGATGTAATCTAATGATTGGTCAACTGATCCTGTTTTTTCACCAACTGCGACCATATCAGAAACCAGAGATGGAAATAAAATAAGATTGGAAGGTTTATTTAAAAATTCACTGATATTACTTCCTTTTTCCAAATTTTGAGAAAGTTCATTTATGGTTTTTTTATATTCCCAATTAGATTGAGAAGGGCCACAAATTTTAAGACCTTCAAAAATAGGAAGACCGCTTTTAATTAAAGTGGCTAAATTTCTGGAAAAAGTGGCTACTTCTTTTTCAACTAGAAGTCTGCCAATAAAGGGTAAATGTAAAATTTGACGATCCTTCCAAAGTCGAATTGAAGGAACTTTAAAAAGAAGGTAAAGAATAAAGATAAAAGTGAAAATAGAACTAAAAAATAAAATTCCATAATCTTTCATAAAACTAGCTATGGACATGAGAATAATAGTAGTCATGGGCAATTTAGTGTCGAAGGCAGCAAAAAAATCAACTAATTTTGGCAAAATAAAAAGAGAAATGAAGGTGATTAAAGAAATTGTGGCAACCAGAATTAGAGCTGGATACATCAAGGCTCCTTTGATTTTTTTTTGAAGAGTATAATTTTTTCCTAATTGATCAGCTAAAAAATCCAAGCTATTGTCGAGATGCCCAGTTGATTCCCCTACTTTAATAATTCCTATATACAGTTGATCGAAATTATTTGGGTGAAGAGATAAGGCATTGGCAAATGATGAACCATTGTCAACTTTATTTTTTACCTGAGTTAAAACTTTTTTGACTTCAATTGAATTCGATTGATTTGATAAACTACCTAAAGCTTCAGCTAGAGGAATTCCCGCTTTAATCATAACCGATAAATGTTTTGTTAAAGTAATTTTTTCGATTTGTTTAATGGCCATGGTTAGATTTTGGTAGCTCTAAGAATTTCTTCGATAGTAGTAATTCCCGATAGAACTTTTTTAATGCCATCGGAAAGCATGCTTTGCATACCAGATTTGACAGCTAAATTATTAATAACATCAGCTGGTTGTTTGGAAATTATGGCTTCTTTTAGATTTTGATCAAGAGTCATAACTTCAAAAATTCCAATCCGACCAAGATAACCTGTTTGATGGCAAATATTGCATCCTTTGCCTTCATAAATGCGAATTTTTTCATTATCTCCAAAAAGTTCTGTTAGAACTTTGGTTTCTAAATTTAATTTAGAAAGATCTTTTTTGGTAATTTCTTTTGAAAATCGACATTTTTGGCAAATTTGACGAACTAGTCTCTGGGCAATAATACAGTTTATTGATGAAGCAATAATAAATGGTTCAATCCCCATTTCGGTTAACCGAGGAATGGTGGTGGCAGCATCATTAGTATGTAAAGTTGATAAGACTAAATGTCCGGTTAAGGCGGCTTGTGAAGCTATTTGAGCGGTTTCTTGATCACGAATTTCACCAACTAAAATAATATTTGGATCTTGACGAACAATTGATCTTAGACCTTGGACAAAAGTTAGATTGGTAAGCGGATTGACTTGAATTTGATTTATACCTTCGATTTCATATTCAACTGGATCTTCGATGGTCATAATATTAACTTCTCGAGTGTTAATTAATTTCAAAATGGCGTAAAGAGTGGTGGTTTTGCCTGAACCGGTGGGACCAGTTGCAAGAATCATACCAAAAGGTTTTTTATGAGCTGAAATGATTTTATTTAGATCTATTTCATTTAAGCCTAATGTGGTTAAAGAAAATTGTCTGGAAGATGAAGACAGTAATCTTAAAACTGCTTTTTCGCCGTTAATAGTGGGGGTAATAGAAACGCGAACATCAATTTTATTGTCGCCAACCTTAAATTGAAATTTACCGTCTTGAGCCGATTGCTGTTCGTCTATTTTAAGTTTAGACATAACTTTGATTCGAGAAATTAATTGGGGGTGAATTTTTAGGGGAATAATGGCAATATCATGAAGAATACTGTCGATACGAAAACGAATAATAGATTGATTATCTCCTGGTTCAATATGAATGTCGGAAGCATGATTTTTTTCAGAATATTCTAAAATGAGATTGGTTAGAGAAATTATAGGAGTATCGACTGAGTTGATTTTTTCGGAGTCTGAAATTAATCTCTCGATTTCTGTTTTAAAGTTAGAACCTGATTTTGCTTCTCGATTTTTCCAAAAATTTTTAATATTTCTTTCAGTAGTAAAATAAATTTTTAGAGGTAGTCCAGTTTTTTTAGCAATAAAATCTAGGGCGGTTTTATTTAAAGGATTGGAAGTAGCTAAAAATAGGCCTGTTTTATCTTTTTTGAAAGCGATAATATTTTGTTTTCTGGAAAAAATTTCACTAATAGTGTTTAAACAATCATCGGTTATTTCTTGTTCTTCTAAATTAACATAAGGAATAGAATACATATCACCTATTGTTTGGCTAATTTGTTGATCCGTGATTAAATCCATCTCATACAATAAATCTGCTAGATTTTTACCTTGACTTTCAGCGGTTTCAAAAGCTGACTTTAATTTAGCTTCATCAATAACACCTAGCTCTAAAAAACGATCAAATAAATTTTTATTGTTGATTATCATCTTGGAATATAAGTTTGTTAATTTTTTCTATCAAAGCATCAAGGGAAATATCGCTTTTGACAATAAAATCATTAGCTCCTAATTTTAGAGCTCGATTAATATCTTCCATTTGGCTTAAATTTGAAGCTACTAAAACAGGAAGTGTTTTATATTTTTCTTGAGATCTAATTTCGGTCAAAACTCCAAATCCGTCTATTTTAGGAATAATCAAATCTAAAATAACTAAATCAAAATTTTGGGATTTAATTTTTTCTAAAGCTTCGGTACCATCGACAACTATAATTACTTCGAAACCAACTTTCTGTAATTTTATTCGATAGGCATTGGCTAAAAATTGATCGTCTTCAACGACAAGTATCTTTTTCATTTGTTTTAATTAAATTACTAACTTCTTTAATAATGTCTTCAAGTCTAAAGTTGGCTTTTAATAGATATTTGTTAACACCTAAGGCAAGCATACTGTTAACTTTTTCAGTGCTAGCAGAATTACTAACAACAATAATAGGAATATCAGCCCATTTTTTATTTTTTTTTAATTCGATGACAAAATCCAAACCAGTGAGGTCTTTAAGGTAATAATCTAGCCAGATGGCATCTGGTAATTTCTTTTCGCTGGTTAAAAATTTGAAGCCTTTTTTAGCACTGTCAGCTAAAAGAACTTGGATTTTTTCCTTTTCTAATTTTTTACCAATGGCTTCAAGCAACATTGGTTCATCTTCAACTACAAGTAGTTTCATTTTTTTTATTAATTATTAATAGACACTTCCCCTTTTTGTTGATTGACTCCTTTTAAAGGTAATTTAAACCAAAAAGTAGTGCCTTTATTTTCTTCACTTTTAAACCAAATTTTTCCACCCGAAGACTCGACAATGGATTTGATTAAATACAAACCAAGCCCGGTTCCCTCTGTTTCTATTTTTAAAATATTTTCTCCTCTGTAAAATTTAGTAAATACTTTGGATTGATCTTTTTTTAAGATTCCATAACCATTGTCAGTAATTTGACTAATAACACTATCTTTGTCTGAAGACACAAAGATTTGAATTTCACCTTTTTTTGGCGAATATTTAATAGCATTACTAATTAAATTTTTATAAACTTCAAAAATTAATTTTGGATCACAATTTACTTTTTTTAAATTTGGATTGATGTTAATAATTATTTTTTGATTTTTTTCTTTTATTTTTGATTTAAATTCACCAACAACATTGGAAATTAATTCTTTTAAATCGGTTGGTTTAGGGTCGATAATAATTCGGCCGGATTCAATCCGAGAAATGTTTAATAAGGTATTGACTAACTCGATCATTCTTTGGTTGGAAATAGAAATGTTGCCGATAAAATTACTTTGTTCAGGACCTAAATTTCCAGCATCGCCATTTAAAAGCATTTCGGTATACCATTTGATGGCCGACAATGGAGTTCTTAATTGATGTGAGGCTAAAGAAATAAATTCGTTTTTCATTTTATCAACTTCAATTTCATGGGTTATATCTCTGAAAACATCAATGGCTCCACTAAACTTTCCATTCAATTTAACTGGAGATGCAGTAATAGCAACTGGAAATTTTGATTTATCTTTACGAACATAATAAACTGGATTGATAATCGAACTGGAAATAGTTTTCCCAGATTTGACGGCTAAACTCAAAGCTCTTTTTTTCTTGGCGATGGTTTTATTGGTGCCATCCTTGACGGTGATGTTGTCATAAACATCTTTACCAATCAATTCTTTTGAAGTCCAACCGAGCAATTTTTGAGCGACATTATTAGCATAAGTAATTTTGAAATTTTGGTCGATTGCCAATACACCATCGCCTATACTTGAAAGTAGCACTTCTGTTTTTTCTTTTTCTTCTTTAAGACTATTGGTTTTTTGGATCAATAATCTTTCATGTTCTTTTCTAATGGAAATATCTCGAATAATACCAAAAGCAGAAGTTTCATTTTTGGTTTTAATCAGAGCTACTGAAAGTTCTATTGGAATAATTTTTCCAGTTTTACTAATGGTTTCTAGTTCTAAAATTTTACCAAAAACTGGACTTTGGCCGGTTTGTTTAAAACTTTTAAGATTAATAGAGTGATCAATATTATATTTTTGGGAAGGGATAATTAAATGATGAAGAGATTTTCCTAGGGCCTCTTTTTGGCTGTAACCATAAGTTTTTTCAGCAGCTTTGTTCCATAAAGTAATATTACCCTCCTGGTTCATCATAATAACTGGGTCGATGGCAGCGTTGACAGCAAGACGAAAACGTTCTTCGCTCTCTCTGAGAGCATCTGTTTGATTAAGCTGACGAAAAATTAGGAAAGAAATAATAAGGTAAAAAATAAAGATAAAAATAGTGGAAATTATTGGGGAAATAATTTGATGATTAACCTGAGATTGTATATATTGATAATCGATATCAAAACCAATAACGGCTAATAACTCACCAGTGGAAAAATCTTTTATAGGAATAAAAGCAGAAACAAATTCACCCCACTCGTCTTGATATGGTTGACTAACAATGGATTGTTGGTCTTGAAAGACCTTTTTGAGTTCTAGTGGCGGATCTTTATAAATGTCGCCCGGTTTTGAATAACCAGGGTCATCGGAAGAGATAGAACTGGCAGAAAATAAAAATTGATTATTTTTTTGGAAAACAAGATAAGACCAACGAATACCTTGGGTTTTAAGATAAGTTTGAACTTGCTGAAGTTGTTGATTGATACGAATATTATCAGGATTATTGTTGTCTAGTGAAGAGGCGGTAAGAGTTTTAACTCTTTGGGGATTAATGGCTGCAGCGACTGATTCAGAAAAATGAAGAAGATTGGTGGTAATATTTTTTTTAGTATTTTTAGCAATATTAAGAGTGATAATGGTACCAGAAATGATAATGATAAAGCCGAATAATAAAAAAACAGATTTAAAAAAAGAAATTTTTTTGATCACCTACCGGAGTCTACGGGGGAATTATTAGAAAATAATTAAATTTATCTTAAAAAACGGGTAAAACAAAAGCCCTCCTTTTTTACGAGGAGGGCTTTTGCGAGTAACATTTCTGAACTCTGGCCCTACAGCTTTCACCATAAGGTTAATTAACTGTAATCTTTATTACAATTATTGTCAATGGGGGAAAATTATATTAGAATTTTTCATATTTAGAACCATTTAGATCTCCGTTTTGGTTGTAACCAGAACTTTCCCAATATCCCTTATAATTTGGATCGTTAGAAACTTCGATTTTAGTAACCCACTTGACCCATTTGTAACCCCATTTATTTTCGGCAACCACTAGGAATGGGTATCCTCTTTCGGGAGGAATAACAACGCCATTCATTTTGGAAGCTAAAATAATGTTATTATTGGTAACGTAATCTAAAGAAAGAGAAGAAGAATAACCATCAACGGCATAAAAAATAACTATGTTTGTTCCCGGTTTTATCCCCGCTTCAGTTAATAAATCTTTTATTAAAACTCCCTGCCATAAAATTTTGGCTGACCAGCCTTCGACACATTTAAGAGTAACTACTTTTGTATATTGATTGTGATTTAAAACTTGATCATAAGTTAGAGATAATTTTTTATCGACCAATCCATCAATATTTAAAAAATAATTTTTAATATCGATGTTTTGCGGGCCCTTGATAGAATTTTCTCTAAAATCAGATATGGATGATAAATTTTCGCCTTGGTATTCATTGATTTCTATACTTTTTAATTTTTTGATATTTTCTGATGGCTGAAAAAAAGATTTATTAATTAGAAAATTTAGTGTAAAAAAAATCCCAACAGTGATTAAAATTAAAAATCCTATTCTGGTAAAAATTTTTTTTAAAATTTTATTTTTTTTAGCCACACACCTTTCTGTCTTCATATTTACATCCCCAGCATTACATCATATTTGCCATAAACTTCTTTCATTAATTCTGGCACTTTTGGGTTGGTCCAATCGTGCATCCACTCTGAGGTGATTGTTTCCCAAGTAATAGGAGTAACACCGGCTTGCAACATGCGTTTAATACCGTATTTATGGGCATCGTAGGTGGAATCCCCGGCGGCATCCATTAAACCATAAACATCCATTCCTTCACGTAAACCATGAAGAGTGGTAAAAGCAAAACACATGCTAGTCCATAAACCGGAAACAATTAATTTGTTGTGTCCTGTGGCTTTGATGGCAGCTAAAACTGCCGGTTCTTCCAGAGCATCAAAACTTGGTAGTTTACGAGAAATGACTTTAATTTTGGGGAAAAGATTTGTAATTTCTTTAATGAATTCACCGTTTCCTTCTGGATGAATTGAAGTTAAAACTGTTGGCACATTTAAAATGCTAGCGGCTTTGGCGGTGGCTATGGCACAATTTTTAATTAGAGTTCGATCACCAGAACCAACGCCTTTAAACATGGATGGTTGGTAGTCAACTAATAAGAGGACACTGTTGTTAGGGGTTAGAAGATCTAAATTGTGTTTATTCATAAAATTAAATAAATATAATTTATTTATTTATTTCAGACTTGATAAGCATTAAAAGTTCATTAATAGTGGCTTCTTTTTTTTCGGCTAATTTAGTGAAAAATAATTGACATTCGGAGCAGTCGGTGGAATCGGCCAAATATTTATTTTTAATTCGCCAAAGACTTTTATTTTCCTCAACCATTTGAGCCATAAGATTGTAGATATGATTTTGCAACATTTTATTTTCCTTATATTAAAAAATAATTAGTTAAATTTTGGATACCTTTAACTGGTTAGTTGTATATTATTTTTTTTAAACAATTATTAAAAAAATTTTTTGGGATTTAATAATTTTTTAATTAATACTTTATAGATTAGTTTAGATAATGACTAAATTTAAAAACAGATCTGATGCAGCTAAACAATTGAGTGAGCTTTTAACTAAATTTAAAGATACTAATGCTGTGGTTTTGGGAATACCTCGAGGTGGAGCAGTGACTGCTAACATTGTGGCAAAAGAACTTTCGTTACCATTTGGTATTGTGATTGTTAGAAAAATTGGTCATCCAAATAATCTGGAATATGCAGTGGCGGCAATTTCTGAATCGGGAATGATGGTTGCAAACAAGGAAGAGGTTAAAAAAATAGATAAAACTTGGTTTAATGGAGAGGCGGAAAAGCAACTTTTGGAAACAAAAAGACGACGAAAAGAATATGGCGGTAGTCGACCACAAATTAGATTGGAAGGAAAAACGGTAATTTTGGTTGATGATGGTTTGGCGACTGGTTTGACAATGGAGGCAGCAATAAAAGAAGTGAAATTGGCAAAACCAAAAAAAATAATCGTGGCGGTGCCCGTTTCACCAAGAGATACGGCAAAAAAAATTAAAAAGGAGGTCGATGAATTTATTACATGCTTAGCACCAATACTTTTTGAGGGGGCGGTGGGTGCTTATTATGATGAATTTGCTCAGATCGAGGATAAGGGGGTAGTTGAGATAATGGGTAAAAATAGGCCAATTATTTTTTGTATGCCTAATTTTAAAGACTTGGGCCAGGAAATTTTAAAATTTTCAAATTTTGAACAAGGTAGTTATGAATTAATTCATTTTTCTAATCAAGAATTTCAAGTTCTAATTCATTCAAAAGTAAAAAATTTACCAGCTGTTTTTATTGGAACGATAGCTCCACCCCATGACCAAATGTTAGAATTTTTTTTGACTTGTCATACTTTGAGAAAGGAAGGGGTTAAAAAAATTTTAGCAATTGTCCCCTATTTGGCTTATATGCGCCATGATCAAAATAATCCAAAGGAGGATATGGCAGCAAGTTTGATGGCTAGATTTTTTGAAACTTCTGGAATAACAGAGATTTATACAGTGGATATTCATAGTGATGATGCTTTAGGATTTTTTAAAATTCCAATTACATCTATTTCCCCGATAAATTTATTGGCTCAAAAAATAAGGCAATTAAAATTTGAAACTGATTTAATAGTGTCGCCGGATAATGGAGCTTTGAAACGAGCGATGGCATTAAAACAAGAATTAAAAGTTAAAAATAAATTGGTGGTTTTTGCTAAGCATAGACATTGCGGCTCTGGCCCTGCTTCAGTACTTTGCAGTGGAAAAATATCTGGGAAAAAAGCAATTATAATTGATGATATTTTAGATACTGGCCAGACTTTGATTAATTGCGTTAAAAAACTTAAAGAAAATGGGGTAAAAGAAATTTTAGTGGTGGTGACTCATGGAATTTTTTCTGGGGAAAAATGGCAACAACTTTTTGATTATGGAGTGACTAAAATTATCACTACTGATTCAATACCATCAACTAAACAGATACATTCTGATAAAATAATAATAGTTCCGATATCTTCATTATTCATAGGAATGTGGGATAAATGGTAGATTTTAAAGTAGAACCAATTGAAATTAAATTAAGATCAGTAAAACTAAATGGGACTTTTTTTAGATATTTTGGGTCGAAAAAATTAGTAATTTTTACGCATGGAAGTGGTAGTAGTCGACTAAGTCCCAGAAATATTGCGGTGGCGAATTACTTTTTGACTAGAAAAATTTCATCTTTTCTTTTTGATTTATTAACTGAAGATGAGGATAAACTTTATCAAAATAGGTTTGAAATTGATTTAATTACCAATCGATTGGTTGAGGTGACACAATGGTTGAGAAATCAAAAAAATACCAATAAAATGGAGTTTGGTTATTTTGGATCGAGTACTGGGGCGGCAGCAGCATTGAAAGCTGCGATCAAATTGCCTAAAGAAATTAAGGCGGTGGTTTCGAGAGGAGGACGACCAGATTTGGTTATTTTAGAATTACCAAAAGTTAAAATTCCAACCTTATTAATTGTGGGTGAATTAGATAATGAAGTTTTGGAATTAAATAAAAAGGCTTATGAATCTTTGGATGGAATTAAAAAATTGGAAATTGTCCCTGGAGCGACTCATCTTTTTGAAGAGCAAGGAAAAATTGAAAAGGTGTCGAAATTAGCAGCAGATTGGTTTGATAAATATTAAAACTATTTTTTGGAATATTTAGTAATGATTTCAGTTTTAGTGATGAGATGATTTTTTATGGCAGTTGAAATTTGGTCAATGGTGGCCGATGACGAAAAATCAAGAACAGTATCAATGGCAAATAATTTAAAAAAATAACGATGAGTGCCGGAAGGTGGACAAGGACCTTGGTAACTTGAATTACCCCAACTATTAATACCTTCGATGGCATTGAAAGGAATTGAATTTTCTAATATTTCGAAAGTGTTGGGTGGAATATTTAGAACTACCCAATGAGTCCAATTATTAGCATCGGGGTCATCAACAATTAAAACTAAAGATTTGGTATTTGATGGAATATTACTAATTTTTAAGGGCGGATTAATATTTGGGCCATCACAGGTATATTTTTCGGGAAGAAAATTATTATTTTGAAAAACAGGACTGGTAATTTCCATAGTGGATTGATTTTTATGACTTATGATAGCCTTATGTTAAATTTAACACAATATAAAGTTTTTTGGCTTAAGACTTTGTCGGGGTAATATCGGAAAAATCACGAAGTTTTTTCCATTTTTTACGAAGATCTTTTGGACTTTTTCCTTCAATAAATTTGGAATATTGGGAATGAGAATTTTCCACTCGACGGGCGTATTTTATGGGACACCAATAACGTTCGGTTCGTCCACCAATTTCAGCGCTATACTGAATAAGATTGTTAACATAGGAACAATAATAGCAGTTAATTTTTTCCCATCGATTGAGACAAGCGAGTAATTGACGATCGTAAATAAAATATTCTTTGGGATTGGTTAAAGGAATACCGTATAGGCGAAAACAAATTTGATGATAAATTTCTAGACCGATATTCCAAATAATAGCTGGAATAACCATGCCATAAATAAAAGGAGCGCTAAGGATATAACGCCAATTAAGATTGAGTTTTTTTGTCATTATTTTTTAATTGGTTATTTTGTTTTTGAATTTC
>Ga0074198_1001262_pt1 | contig 17930 bp, 18 predicted proteins | sample EPASupsiteSAE323_FD_64527 | JGI IMG/M metagenome (GOLD analysis project Ga0074198, IMG submission 64527) | Bioremediated contaminated groundwater from EPA Superfund site, New Mexico - Sample SAE3-23 | ecosystem: Environmental > Aquatic > Deep subsurface > Groundwater > Contaminated ...
TAATTGGCTGAACCATGTCCTGTGGCTGTTGTTGCTGTTGGTTGTCCTGGTAAGACGGTCCCGTGTATATTGGCTGGTTTACCGGTTCATTAATTGGCTGAACCATATCCTGTGGCTGTTGTTGCTGCGGGTTACCCTGGTAAGACGGTCCCGTGTATATTGGCTGGTTTACCGGTTCATTAATTGGCTGAACCATATCCTGCGGCTGTTGTTGCTGTGGGTTATCCTGGTAAGACGGGCCTGAGTATCCCGGCTGGATCCCCTGGTTTTGACCCGGTTCATTTTGGGAAGATGGAGGGTTCTGAGGGTAAAATGGTTGTGAATACACCTGTCCTCCTGCCTGAATCTGACCCGGTTGCGCTGCTCCCTGATTAAAATTTGGTGAAATTCCCTGATTATTTGATGGATTATTCATAAAAGACGGCCCTGAATAAACAGCCCCGTCAGAAGATACAAATACGGTTTGTTCAAACCCCTGGACTGGCATATCAGCGATTACAAAAGAAATCAGCAAAAACCCCATAATAGCAAGGAAAAGACCTTTTATCATACGTTTTCAACCCCTTAGATTGGTATATATTCCTGCCTAATACAATAAGTTATTGATGGTCACTCATATGACAAAAAATTAAGATCCACGTGCTGCTTATGATAAAAAAACCGGGATTAATTTATTATATTCTAAATTTATTTCCTGAAACTGGTAAGTCTTCTTTAATCGGATCTAATCAGGGCTTAAAGCATGCAATTTTTGTATTAATCTTACTGTTCTCTCTTTTTTCATGCTGTGCGGGCGATGAAGTTTTAAAAAATTATCCCGGGATATATGAAAAAACCTTAAAGAATAATACCGCTTATCCTCCAATTTACATACCTTTGAATGAGAACGGGATAAATGATGAAGTGGAGAAAGTAATAGTCCGGACCAGTTCTGATATCTCATGTATTCTGGCACTAAAAAATGACACCCGGACCGAATATAATACCATTTTTGCTCTTGATGAGACTCTGACTAAAATGGATGCGGATTTGAATAAATATTCAATACTCTCCAGGGTTTATTCTGATAAGAAGTTAAGAGAAGCGTGTTATAATGCTTCCTCAAGATATGAGGGATATCTGAAGGAATTGTTTCACAACAGGGCCCTGATGGAGAGTATAATCCAGACTCCTGTTAATTCTGATTATGGCTCAAGGATGAGAGACCTTGAGATTAAGTCTTTTAGATATTACGGATCTGATCTGACGCCGGAACAATATGAAGAACTTAATAATATGAGTGCGGAGAATGAGTTATTAAGCAGAGAATATTTTGACAACATAGGAAATGCAGTTTCCCTCTCTGAAAATCTGTATATAATCTCTAGAAAAGCAAAGATATCCGCGAATATCTCCCGGATACTTGGATACAAGGATTGGAGTTCTCTAATTAGCGATCAAAAAGGATTAACCGAGAGAGGTTTTAATGTCTCATCTTTCTCCGATTTAATGAGGATCTCTGTAACTCATTTGATTAAACCTGTAAGATCCGAGTTAATCAGGTTAAAACAAGTGGATAATCCTTCTGCAACTGATATCTATGATTACGAGATCCAGGGGCTTTTAGACCGGGAGTCCGGGAATAATCCTGAATTTAATGCCGGGTATGAGATAACGTCTGTTGTTTCAGGTTCAGAAGTAATAAAAAGAAGTCTGAATATTTTATCCTACCTTTTGGGTCTGAAGACCGAAAGAGTAACGGATGCAGAGGTTTATGACGATGGTGTCTCTCTCTACCGGGTATCTGATCGTAACACGAATAAAACCCTGGGCTGGTTTTACCTTGATCTGCATGAAAGGGCTGGAAAAACAAGGGAGTGGATGACTGCCAGATTATCCGGAGGAGTGATAGAGGATGAAAGATATGTCAATACTCCGGTATATCTTGTTTCTGGATCACTCCCCGGAAAGGACGATGTAAAACTGAAGTCAGAAGATCTATCTCGTTTATTTCATGAGTTCGGGCATTTATTTGCTGGTATTCTTACCGGTTCTATGGATTATCAGGATCCGGACTCCGGGTTACTTGTTGAACTTACTGAAACACCCTCATATCTTTTTGAATTCCTGCTCTGGACTCCGGAAGTACTGGGCTATTGTATCCGCCCTGATGAATATTCCATAAGGAAGGTGCCGGATAAGGTTGCTTTTGAGTTAATACGGGCACATAATCCGGGATCATCAGGACACAGGTGGGATCTGGCTTACCAATTGATACTAGCCCTTCTTGATTCACGTATTGCGACCTCAACAGGGGAGATCAGGTTTGGTGAGTGGTATGAAGAGTATTATTATTCAGTTACAGGAGTTTTAGCCACTGATCAGGGTGGATCAATACTTATGCACCCTCATTTTGGGGATAATACATATGGGCTGTACTGGATCTATCCTGCTGGTTATCTGTCTGCAACCACCCTGTACAATCATTTTATCCAAAATGGAATTTTCAATAGGACAGGCTGGTCGGATTATAAGGTGAATGTACTTAAAATCGGTAATCAATCACCTGGTGATAAGATCAATGCCGGGAATCTTTCATGGCTCTTTACTGAAGAACTGCCTGAAAATGATCTTAATCCTCTTTCTTCAGGGAGTAAAGAGAGGTGGGAACTCATCCCGGATTTTTAGGATGACCTGTAATTAATGATCCTCGTATGGCTACCATCTGTTAAGAATTGTTTAATGGGTTGAATGAACCCCCTTATTTCCACTGGAGCGCGAATTTTTTTAGCGTATTTTCATGTAATCTGTCCATATCCTGATATTTTAAGAAGCATAATTACCCAATTGTTTATCTCTCAAATCCGGACTAACCCGGGTGCATTAAATTTGATAAATTCGTGCCGCATTTCATAGAATATAAATCAAATAGGTATAGCCGGGTGAATAATGCCTATGTTTAAAGGTGTTTTGATCCCGGGGTTGCGCGTGAAAGAGTCCCCTCCGGGATCCACATTTACTTTAGGTTACTGTAAGGCCGTCTTTTTTTAGTAATGTAAATATTGCTTTGAATTCAAAATAACTCAATATTTACAGTCATAACAAAAAAATGGGAATGATACATTAATATAATGTGGTTTGGCACAACACCAAACATATATATAGAACTACATTACAACAATTATGGTGAACCTCTATGACTGATACTGCAGATAAAAATCATGAATCTGAATCAGAAATGATTCAGGGAGATGGTACTAGTTTGGAAACTGAAGGCCCTCCTAAGGTTGAGGAACCGTCTCCCATTGAAAAATTACAATCAGAGTATGATGAACTTCATGAAAAGTATCTGCGTCTTGCAGCTGACTTTGAAAACTTCAGAAAAAGATCTATCCGGGATACTGAGCAAAGTATTGCACAGGCAGTCGGACAGTTTGCCCGTGGTATGATGGAAGTCGCAGACAGTCTGGACCGGGCGATGCAGTCTGAAGAAGGAAAAAGTGAAGGTTTTACTCAAATTCAGAAATTGCTGATTCAGGTTATGAAAAAACAGGGAATTGAGGCATATGATTCAGTTGGCCTGAAATTTGATCCTTCCCGGCATGAAGCTGTTGCAATGATCCCCTCCGATTCTGAAGCCGGGATTATTTGTGACCAGATCTGCAGGGGTTACTGCCTGGATGACCGTGTGATAAGGCCAGCCCAGGTAATAGTCTCTCAAGGCACAGCCGTCGAACAAAACAAACAATAATTCAGGAAGATCTATTATGGCAAGCGAAAAAATACTAGGTATTGATCTTGGAACAACAAACTCCTGCATGTCGATCATGGAAGGTGGAAAACCGGTTGTTATACCAAATGCAGAAGGAGGAAGAACAACCCCTTCGGTAGTAGCATTTACAAAGGAAGGGGAGCGTCTGGTTGGAAGTCTGGCAAAAAGACAGGCAATTACTAACCACCAGAACACTGTAATCTCCGTTAAAAGGGAGATGGGAACCTCAAAGAAGTATTCCCTGAATGGTAAGAACTACACTCCCCAGGAGATCTCTGCCATGATCCTGCAGAAGATGAAGACTGATGCCGAAGCTTATCTTGGTGAGACAATAAAAAAAGCGGTAATTACTGTTCCGGCATATTTCAACGATTCACAGAGACAGGCTACCAAGGATGCAGGAACCATTGCAGGGCTTGAGGTTATGAGGATAATTAATGAACCGACTGCTTCAGCCCTGGCCTATGGTATAGATAAAGAGGATGATCATACTGTCCTGGTCTATGATCTTGGTGGTGGAACCTTTGATGTTTCTATCCTGACGCTGGGTGATGGTGTCTTTGAGGTTAAGTCCACAGCAGGGAATAATCGTCTGGGAGGAGATGACTTTGATAAGAGGATCATTGACTATCTCGTAGATGAATTCAGAAAGAAAGAGGGGATAGACCTTACCAAGGATCCAATGGCTATGCAGCGCCTTCGTGATGCAGCAGAAAATGCCAAAATAGAACTCTCACAAAAGCAGAAGACCAATGTAAATCTGCCTTATATCACAACCGATTCAACAGGTCCTAAGTTCCTGGATATTGATCTGACACGGGCGCAGTTTGAGCAGCTCATTGCAGATCTCGTAGACAGCACCATAGGTCCGGTAAAACAGGCATTATCTGATGCCGGGATGAAACCTTCTGAAATCGATCGTGTACTCCTAGTCGGTGGTTCTACCCGTGTCCCGGTTGTTCAGCAGAAAGTCAAGGATCTCCTCTCGAAAGACCCGGATAAAGGAATAAACCCCGATGAGTGTGTGGCTGTAGGAGCAGCAATCCAGGGAGGAGTTCTGGCTGGAGATACCAGTGATATTGTTCTCCTTGATGTGACTCCTCTGACACTCTCAATAGAGACACTCGGTGGAATTGCCACGCCGATCATCGAAAGAAACACAACCATCCCTACTAAAAAGAGCCAGATCTTCTCAACTGCAGCTGATAACCAGACATCTGTTGAGATACATGTGGTTCAGGGAGAGAGGAAACTTGCAAGTGATAACTTCACTCTCGGAAAGTTCATGCTTACCGGAATTCCGCCGGCTCCCCGTGGTATCCCGCAGATTGAAGTAACCTTTGATATCGATGCAAATGGTATCATTCACGTCGCAGCCAAAGATCTCGGAACAGGAAATGAACAGGAAATTACGATAAAAGGCAGCAAGAAACTCTCTGATGACGAAATTAAACGGATGGTTGATGACGCCAAGAAGTTCGAGGATGAGGATAACAAGAAGAAAGAAGAGATAGAAGTGCGTAATAGCGCTGATATGGCCGTATTCTCAGCTGAAAAACTTCTTAAAGAGAGTGAAGACAAGATAGACGAGGAGGATAAAACCAATATTAAAGAACAGATTGACAAGATGAAGAGTGTACTGGAAGGCACTGATTCGGATGCAATTAAAAAACAGATGGAGGAACTGACTGAGGCCGTCTTTAAAGTAACTACCAAGATCTATCAGAAAGTCCAGCAGGAACAACAGGCAGCAAAAAGCGATGAGAGTGGATCTTCACAGACTACAGATGATAATGTAGTAGATGCTGATTTCACTGAGAAGAAGGAGTGAGTTAAGGCATGGCTGCGGGAGATTACTATAATATCCTGGGCGTGTCCCGCAATGCCGACGAGACCGAGATAAAAAAGGCATATCGCAGTCTGGCCAGAAAATATCATCCGGACGTAAATAAGGATCCTGGTGCAGAGGATAAGTTCAAAGAGATTAACGAGGCGTATAGTATTCTGTCCGATGAACAGAAGAGGTCCCAGTATGATCGGATGGGACACGATGCCTTTACCAATGCATCAAAAGGATCCTATGGAGGAGGAGGTTATGGCGGAGGTTTTAACTCCGACTTCTCTGGTTTTGGTGATATCTTCGACTTTGCAGGGGACATCTTCGGGGGGTTTGGCGGACGGAGCCGTGGCCCGAGAAGAGGCGATGATCTCCTCATGCGAATTGATATTACCCTTCGGGATGCGGTATTCGGAGCGGATCGCGAGATCGAAGTGATGCATGCCGAATCTTGTCATGCCTGCGGGGGAACTGGTTCAGAGACGAAGAAAACAAAATCCTGCCCGAAATGTGGTGGATCCGGACAGATACGTCAGGCAAGCCAGACTCCCTTTGGTAACTTTGTAAGGCAGTCTACATGTGACCTCTGTCATGGACGGGGTAAGATTGTTGAAAAGCCCTGCTCTACCTGCAAGGGGACAGGGCACGAAAAAGTAAGAAGGAAGGTATCAGTACATATTCCTCCTGGCGTTGATTCAGGAATGAGGCTTCGGATGGAGGGGTATGGAGAGGCAGGTGATTCCGGCTCTTCCAATGGGGATCTCTATATTGAGATGCACATTAAACCTGACCAGAGATTTGGGAGAGACGGCGATACCCTCTTTACAAGGATCAAAATCTCACCCGCCCAGGCAGTACTTGGTACTGTTGCGGAAGTCGTTACAATTGATGATCGCCACCTTGAGGTAAAGGTACCTGCAGGAACACAAGGCGGGAAAAAACTTAGAATCTCTGGTGAAGGAGTAAGAAAGAGGGGAAGACCCGGGGATCTACTTGTGGAAGTAGAAATCCTCATACCTAAACATGTGGCCGGGGAGATCAAAGAATTATATGAAAAGATCCTGATGTCTGAAGGTGCAAAACCTGTTCAAAGTTCTGGTAATGAGAAAAAAGGATTCTTTGAGTCTATTCTTGGGGGATAATTCCAGTCCCCCATTGTGTCACAACCCTTATTACTTGAGCGGGAATATAAATTTACATGGTTCGTGTCCTCCTTGTGGATGATGCAGGTTACATGAGACGACTGGTAGGTCTATTGGCAAGGAAAGGGGGGCATGAGGTTGTTGGAGAAGCTGAAACAGGGGCTCAGGCAGTAGAACTTTTTAAAAAACTCAAGCCCGATCTGGTTATACTGGATGTATTGATGCCTGACATGGACGGCCTTGAAACTTTAAAGAAGATTAGAGAGATAAAACCAGACGCAAGGGTTTTGATGTGTTCAGCATCGGATCAGTCAATTCATGTGCAGAAAGCACTCCAGGAAGGGGCCTTTGGATATATAGTGAAGCCATTTACAGAAGAGGCAATTATTTCCGCCATTAATAATGCAGTTGCCTGATTATATGCCCATAAATATTTAAATCAGGTGCTTGTTGAAACTTATTCTTGAACAGTCAGGGGAACACCCTGATATTCCATCTGCCGAAGTAGCAGCAATCCTACCCGTATATTCATCCGCAACTCAGGTAATAATTGCCGAAGTACATAATCCGGATGTACTTGACCGGTTTGCATATACGCACATGGCAATGAAATATATCAGTGAGTGTAAGGCAACAAAGGATGCTTTCGTGGATATGCTCACAAATCTGAAACTGGTCTCCGATCTCCCTTTTTGTGGGCGTGTAAAGAAAATGGCCGGATCCGGAATGGAGACCCCGTCAACAGAACTCGAACGCCTGATTGGTTATCATGTGTCCGGTACTGTGTCCGTATCGGGTCCGGATCGTATCTTCAGGGCTGTTATATCTGATGGAAAGTGTTATTTCGGTGAAGTAATATGGGAGATTGATCGCAATCCATATCATGAACGCAAACCCGGGAAGAGACCATTCTTTCATCCGGGAGTTATGATGCCGAGGATGATCAGATCGATAGTCAACATATCTGGTGCAATGCCCGGAGAACGGGTTCTTGATCCCTTCTGTGGAACGGGGGGAACACTTATTGAATCAGAACTGATTGGGTGTATAGGGATTGGGACAGATGCAGATCCTCTCATGATTAATGGGTGCAGATTAAACCATCCCGGGGCATTGGCAGCAGTGGCGGATGCAGGTTTCCTTCCGTTTCCTGATGACTCCGTTGATCACATCGTATCAGATCTTCCGTATGGGCAATCGGTCTTGATCATAGGTTCAGATCTTAATGACTTATATCTTCAGGCATTTTCAGAGATTAAACGTGTAATAAAACCTGGAAAAAGATCCGTTATTGTAACGCACAGGGATATCCGGAATATGGCAGAGAAGTTTTTTTCTGTAATTATTCAATATGAACAACGCGTACACCGTAGTCTGACCCGGAGAATTCTTGTCGTTGTAAAATGAGATGTTTTTGAATATAACTGAAAAACTGCCTGATTTGTTTATCCTGTTGATATTATGGCATTTACATTCTTCTTTCGTGACGCACAGACTTTAAAACTTGCGATTGATCATTTTCTTCCCTTTGTTCAGAGCAGACGGTCTATTACCATATGGAGTGCCGGATGTGCCATGGGCCAGGAACCATATACATTTGCCATTCTGTTGCGTGAACAGATGGGGGGTCATCTCTTTCACAATGTGAAGATATATGCAACCGATATTGATCCTTATGATCAATACCGTCCTGTAATCCAGAATGGCAGGTACCCTGCAAAAGATCTTCAGAGAATACCGCCAGAAATTTTTGACAGGTATTTCAGGTATGATCCGATGGATCCCGGGTATGTTCTTATTTCGGATGAGATAAAGACAGCAGTTGAGTTTAAAAAGCACGATCTCCTCTCGTTTGAACCGGTCAGGACAGGTGTGCATATGGTCATCTGTAAAAATGTTCTGCTTCATTTTTCCCCTGATGAGAGGAAAAAGGTCTGGGAGATGTTCTGGGGTTCGCTTGAATACGGAGGTTTTATGCTTCATGAACACACACAAAAAATTCCTGAAGAATTTTCTGATCGGTTTGAACAGATACTCATGAACGCTGAAATATTTCGTAAAAAGGATTCCCATGCAGGTACATAATCTGGCCGAAGGTAGCACTGAATATACCTCTAATGCCTGGCATGTCTGTGGGATGTATCATGCTTTGTCAGATCAAAATACACTTGTCGATACAGGTCGTGACCAGAATATTTTGAAAAGACTGCAGGGAGGTATGTGTGGACTTGGAAAACGGCCTGTTGAACAGATTATTCTGACTCACTCCCATTTTGATCACACTGGAATGTTACCTGCACTTAAAGAGAAGTATCATCCGGTTCTCTATGCCCATCCTTCCAGCAGGATTAAAGATATTACTCCTCTTGCAGACAGGGACCATTTAATATTAGGTGATCAGGGGGGGCTTGTGGTCTTTACACCTGGCCATAGTGAAGACTCAATATGCATACTTTGTGAAGATGAGGGTATCCTTTTTTCAGGAGACAGTCCTATGAGGATATATTCCCCGGATGGAGAGTATAAACAGGAATTTGTTCAGGCGTTTGAACTATTTCTGGCTTCGGAAATTAAAGCCATCTATCCCGGACACGGCGATCCAATCCTGGAAAATGTTTCTCATCTCATCGAGGAATCATACCGGAATATCCGAAAGAGCAGAGTAGAGTGATGATGGATATCACAAATCTCACTGAAAAGAGCAGTATCTATACATCAAATGCATGGCTTTGCAGGTGTAATAATACGGGTCATACGTGTCGGACACTGATTGACACCGGATGTGATCCTGTCACCCTGAATATTCTTAAGGATATCGAAACAAAAACCGGCGAAAATCCAGTCGATCAGGTGATCCTGACCCATAACCATTATGATCATATGAGGACACTTGAAAAGATCAAAGAAAATTATAACCCGACCGTTTATGCCTCTTCCTCTTATGTGAAAGGGGTTGATCAGGTAGTAAAAGATGGAAGTGTCCTAAGGTGTGGAGAGTTACATCTGGATATACTTGCAATCCCCGGTCATTCATCAGATTCAATCTGTATCTACTGTCCGGAAGAGGAAATTCTCTTTTCCGGTGATACACCGATTTTTATCTGGGGTACTGAAAATACATATGAAAAAGCATTTCTCATGGGCTTTGAAGTTCTTGCAACGAGACAGATCCGTGTGGTTTATCCTGGTCATGGAGAGATGATAAACCATAATGTCATGAGTATCTTAAGGCATTCACTTGAAAACATCCGAAATAGCAGACTTCTTTGATAATGATCAGTGATGGCTTTGCCAGCCATTTTATTATATCAACTCTTATTTATAAGAAGTGAAGACTCTAATTCTGGGGGGAGGTCTGTCCGGGATTACACTTGGCCGACTTCTCTCTGCAAAGGGAGACGAAGTTCTGATCCTTGAGAAAGAACCGACATTCGGAGGGCTTTGTAGATCCAAAGAGATTAATGGATTTACATTTGATACCGGTGGTTCTCACATCCTGTTCTCGAGGGATCAGGAGGTACTCTCATTTATTCATTCTGTCCTTTCTGAAAACAGGGGTGAAAGGACAAGGAATACCAAAATTCTCTACAAAGGGAAGTATGTAAAGTATCCGTTTGAGAATGCATTATCTGAACTTCCACCAGAAGATCGGTATGTCTGTCTGTATGAGTATATCAGGGCATTGATTGCTTCTGAAAAGGGCCTTGTAACCCCGCCGGCAAATTTTCATGACTGGATATGCCAGACATTTGGTAATGGGATTGCAGACGCATATCTTCTGCCTTACAATCATAAGATCTGGAATTATCCTCCGGAAAAGATGTCGGCGCACTGGATGGAAGGCAGAGTACCCCGGCCACCGGTTGAGGATATTATTAAATCTGCAGTGGGAATTGTAACTGAAGGTTATACCCATCAGTCCAGGTTTTCATACCCGGTCAAAGGAGGAATAGAAGCACTGGTCCAGGCAATGGCAGCACCTGTAAAGGATCATATCAGGACCGGCTTTTCAGTAAGATCAATAGAAGAGAGAGCAGGGAAGTTTTACGTAAGTGATGGTATCGAATCACTATATGCCGACAGGGTCATCAGCACTATCCCGCTCCAAATACTAATGGAGTGCATCCCAGGCATCCCATCAGATGTTTCTTCTGCTATCCGGGATTTAAAGTATAATTCTGTTGTCTCTATCGGAATTGGAGTATCTGGAAAGGTTCCGCCGTTTTCATGGGCGTATATTCCTGATGCCGGGATCTCATATGCAAACCGTATCTCTTTTCCCTCAAATTTTTCAGACTGCGTTACACCGCCAGGCTGCAGCTCTGTACTTGCTGAAATCACATATAATGAAGGAGACCAGATTGACAATATGAGCGATCAGGAGATTCTTGACCATATACAGTCTTCTCTCTTAAAAATGGAGATTACAGATCCTGAATCTATAAGAATCAGGTGTCTATTTAAAAACCGGTTTGCATATGTTGTATATGATCTAAATTATCTGAAGAATATCGCAGTGGTTCGGAATTACTTTAAAAATACCGGCATCTCTCTGGTCGGAAGGTTTTCACAGTTTGAATATCTGAACATGGATGGAATCATCCGTTCGGTTATGGATTTTATAAAAGAGTATTAGATGTTATTTGTACCGGTGTTCTCAAGGGAGAAAGCGATATGGTGAAATTATCCGTTGTTATCCCGTCATTTAACGAAGAAGAACGAATAGAACGGTGTCTTAAGTCACTATCCAGGCAGACCCTGCCCCGTGATGAGTATGAGATAATAGTAGTTGACGGGGGCTCTAAAGACAGAACAATGGAGATCGCAGAGAAATACGCTGATCTTGTCTTTGTCCAGACAACTCCTAAGGTTGGGGGAGCCAGGAATGACGGGGCCAAGAAGGCCAGGGGGCCGGTAGTTGTAACAACCGACGCGGATACGGTACTCCCCCATGACTGGCTCTTCCATATTAATAATGGGTTTTCAAATCCGGGTGTCGTTATGCTTTACGGTCCCGTAAGCCCTATTGAAAAAACGATAAAGAACAGGTTTTATCTCTTCTGCTCAAACACATTTGCCCTGATCGGGTATCTTACCGGGACAGTTCTGTTTACACTTGGATGTAATAGTGCCTTTAAAACTGACGCATTCTTGATGGCTGGGATGTACAGGGTATCAGATGCAGGAGATGATCTCGAGATCGCTGGAAGGATGAGGAAAGTAGGAAAAGTAAAATTCGATAGAAAGATGAAGGTACAATTCTCCATGCGCAGATATGATCAGTTCGGGGCATTGCGTTCAATATATGAGTGGTTTTACATTGTTTTCCACGGAGGAGACTCTGGAAAATATCATTATACAAAAAAAGAGTATCGGTAAGGGTGTAAATAACTCATAAGTAAATTTTTTTGTTTAATTCCACCGGTGAACCAAAGGTTCATCCTTGACTTTTTTCAACCGGAATCCTTGTTTTAACCGATATAAAATATGATTATGTGTCACCGGGACGATAAAGAGGATTAAACTGTATAAAGGAGAAGAAATATATGGTGCTGATCAGGTAATATTTCAGAATATGGCAGGTATCTTATGGCATTCACACCGAAAAGACAGAAGATAGAAATTCTTATCGTTGAGGATGATGAGATTATAGCCTCTTTAATAGAAAGGTTCCTGCTTATTAGAAAATACCATGTCTGTGGAAAAACAACTTCCGGAGAGGATGCCCTCTATCTGGCTGCAGAGTTCCTGCCAAATATTGTCCTGATGGATATTAATCTGGCAGGAAAGATCGATGGCATCACCGCTACGAAATTTATCACTTCAATCTTTCATATTCCAATAATCTTTCTTTCAGGGCTTGATGATGAAGTTACCTTGAAAAGAGCAATTCTGGCTGATTCGGCAGGGTTTATACTCAAACCATTCTCTGAAAAGAGCCTGTATACGAATATTGAGATAGCACTCCATAATGATAAGTTATTAAAGCAGTCAAAAAATTTCCAATACGGAAAGATAAGCCGCATTGCAAGGGCAGCCCTGTCAGAGCTTGATGCATATTTTATCCTAGACATTCATGGGAGGATCATGTTTATAAATCCTTATGGGGAGCAACTATTGAAAGTAAACCGGATGGAAATAATATTTAAACCGATTAATAAATACCTTACATTCTTTGATACAAGACAGAATATTATGTATACTGATACTTTCCATGATGTAATCAGGGAAAGTCTGGTATTAGGTATAATGCAGCATATTGCTGTTAAAATGTCTGATAATACATTTAGACATGTTGTAGTCCAGTCAACTTCTATCAGGGATTACTCAAATGAGCCCTTGGGAATGATGATCCGGTTGCATATAAAAACAAAAAGTGAAGTGTAAATCTCTATATGCTATCAGGTACAACATATGAAGGCGCATCTGTCCCGGTAGGGTAGTGGACATCCTAGAAGCCTGCGGAGCTTTTGACCCGGGTTCAAGTCCCGGCCGGGACGCTGTTTTTTTTCTGTTTTGTCCATTATTAGTTTCCAGGTTTTATGCATTTAGGCATATGGAATTATTTGGATAATTTTGTAGATATGCTAAATAGCAATAAACCGTATAATTTTAAAGATATGCGATATGTTGTAACCGGAGGGGCAGGCTTTATTGGCTCACATATTGTTGAGGAACTCATCGCTCAAAACCATGAAGTAATGATCTTTGACAACCTTTTTTCCGGAAAAGAAAAAAATATTGAACCTTTCCTTAAATTTCCAGATGTAAAATTTGTTAATGGCAGTATTACCGATCAGGCATTATTAAAGGAGGTATTTGAAGGGGTTGATGGCGTCTTTCATGAGGCTGCTATAGCGTCGGTTCCGAGGTCGGTTGCAAATCCATCAGCTTCAAACGAGGCTAATGTAACCGGAACGCTCAATGTGCTTATTGCAGCGCGAGATGCAGGTGTTAAAAAAGTGCTCTTTGCCTCTTCATCTTCAGTGTATGGAGATACACCGACACTACCAAAGACTGAAGAGATGAAGCCTTCTCCTCTCTCCCCGTATGCGGTTTCAAAACTGGCAGGAGAGTATTACATGGGGGTTTTTTCGTCAGTATACGGGGTTAAGACACTTTCACTTCGGTATTTCAACGTATTTGGCCCAAGACAGGATCCGAAATCAGAGTATGCTGCTGTTATTCCCAAGTTTATCACAGCGATACTAAAACAAGAGTCTCCGATAATTTATGGTGACGGCAGACAGACCCGTGATTTTACCTATGTGAAGGATGTTGCACGGGCTAATATCAAGGGAATGGAGAGTGATGCAGAAGGTGTCTGCAATATTGCCTATTGTAAGAGGATAGATCTTATTGAACTTGCGGATATTATCATGGATATTACAGGTATTAACGTACCTCTTAATTTTGAACCGCCAAGACCAGGCGATGTACATGATTCTCTTGCTGATATAACCCGGGCACAGAAGGTATTTTGTTACTCCCCTGAATTTACTGTAAGATCAGGGCTTAATGAAACTGTAAACTGGTATAAAAATCAATAACCCTGATATTTTTTTGATATATCCTCAGTCCCGGTGAAGTATTCATAAATTTCATCGGAGATATGGAGAATAGTTTTTATTACTGCTGCCTGGGAAAGGGTAAAAACAACAACCGAGTCTGAAGGAGATTTAATTATTAGTGGAAGATTTTGATTACCCCCCCTCATAACCTCCGGGTTCAGGGGAGTAACCAATCCCATTTTGGGCCTTTATACCTTACAAGGTCGTATGAGTTAATATGCACCGCACAGGTGGTGAAGAGGTATTATGAAAGCAACAACTATAGTTCTCATTCTGGGATTAATTGCCTTCGTGGCAATTGTTTCGGTATCAGCAGCCGGCCAGGGTGGCAATGGAAAGATGCTTAAGACCGGGGTCAATCCTCAGGATGGCACAGGTAACCAGTACGGTGGAGCGGCAATTCAGAATGGTGTCGGGCAATATGGCGGAAATGGAACCTGTATAAGGGAAGACTGTCCGAATGATGGGATTCCTCTCCATGACGGAACCGGGATGCAGTTCGGCAGATAGGAAATAGTGATCTGTCCGACAATTGGATTAGGGGTTCTATCCCCGGTTCATGTTCCCTCTTTTTTTCTGCATTATCCGTACTAGAAAGCGTTTCTCAATAATTCCGGCAACATAGGTAAAAGTAGTTCACGTTCAAATGTTTTGCATGAAAATAGTATCATAGGCAGACAACATGCTAATTCCTGCCCAGGCAAGATATGATGACCACTTTATTGTCGTAAGGGTGTCTGTAATCATAAGTGATAATCAGAACGGATTACAGGTGAACCTTGTGATGATGAGTGAACTAAGTTCTTCCGGGGAACCTTTTTCTAACCTGAAGATAATGGGAGTATATGGAGGAAAAAATGGCTATTGATCCTATCTGTAAGATGACTGTAGATGAAAAGACTGCTAAATTTACAAGCGAATATAAGGGTAAGAAGTATTATTTCTGTGCCCCTGGATGCAAGAAAACCTTTGATTCAGACCCGGAGAAATATATTTCTTAATTATTCCAGTTTTTTCTACGCGCGGCCATCAAAAGATCGGCAATTCTTTTGGTATTTATCTTTGAACTTAATTTGGTAATAGTAGCGACATCATCGATTTGTACACATGTGAATCCTGTATTCCTGAATATCTCTTCGAGTTTATCTTTGTTTTAATGATTTACGGAATATTCTCTTGTTTTCTTATTTATGAAAAAGGGATGGAGACAATGAACTGAATTTCCCGGTTCATTTTATATCTGCCCTATCAGTAGTACATATAATGAGCCTTTTTATTGCATTCATCATTACTATTGCCCTTATCACTGCGACAAGCCTCTGGTACAGGATTTCCCCTTTCTTTACCCTTATTGGAGGAGCTATAATATTTGGCCTTCTGGCCGGAATGACTCTTGATGCGACGCTGCTTGGAATCGTGGCCGGTGTAGGGAAGGTTTTTTCAGCGTTTGGAATCATTATTCTCTGTGGTGCAATAGTTGCAGCCCTTTTGCAGATGGAGCACCATACAGAAAATATAATTTTAGATATCAGGCGGTTTATTAAAAATCCTCCCGTATTAGCCGGTTTTTCCGGATACCTCCTGTCAGTCCCGATCACCTGCTGTGTAACTGCATATATTCTTCTTAATCCAATCCTGGATTGCATGGAAAAAGATAAAAACCGGCGGAATATTCTACTTTATCTTGCTGCAGTCGGTAGCATCATCTCCTATGCTCTGATATACCCAACTCCGGTAGTCATCCCGCTTTTCGATGCCTTCTCCAATGGGATGAATCCGCTGTTATTCGATGCCTTCTCAATTCCGCTTTCCCTAATTATTTTAGGGGGAATTCTTCTCTTTTTTCGATGGGTCCGTCCGGATGTAATGATGACCGGAGAGACTACTCCCTTGGACATAATTGAACAATGTCCTTTGGAACACTTGAGTAATGATAGAATTCACTGGCGGGCTTGGGCCCCGTTTATCGCGATAGTTGCAGCCATCCCGGTTTCACTCTTCATACTGAACTTGTCACATGCGAGTATGGTCACCCTGATTATGCTTGTCGGGGCAGTTACCGCCATCGGCCTTGCCAGTCCGGAAAATCGCGCATCCGGCGTTTCAAAAGGAGCAAAGCATGCAGGGATGATTATTTTTGATATCTGTGGAGCTGGTGCACTTGGGTTTGTCATTGTGGAAAGTGGTTTTGCCCAAGGGGCATTAGATCAATTAATGCTAGTGATCCCTGTTATCCTGGTTCCGGTCATTCTTGCTGCACTGATAGAAACGGCTCAAGGATCACGGGTAGTTACAGCGGTTATTACAGCAGAAGTATTGGCAGGATCATCGGTTATTAACACAATAAACCCTATCACACTAATTCTCCTCATAAGTGCCGGTTCGTGTATAATTTCCTATGTTACTGATCCTTATTTCTGGCTTGTTCAGAGAACTACTGGGGATGATATCAAAACAGTGGTGAAGAATTATACTTTGCCCATAGCCCTTGCCGGGGTCGGGATATTTATTATCGCGGTTGCTCTGGAATACCTGGTCTTCTGATAAAATAATTGATGTTGAGATATGAAAACTCCTAGGAGCATTGGTAGTGAAGAGAGGATACATTTGTTCATTCAATGGTTCAATAGAGGGATTTTTCAGGTGATTGATGTCATTTTTAAAAAGATGCGAAAAAGAGTCGGTTCCTTTCCGATCTTACAGGGGCTCCTTCCAATCACTTTCCCACAGTTTAATTTAGACATCATTGCAGGCATCTCTCTGGCAGCCCTTGCCATTCCGGAAGTGATGGGTTATGCAAAAATCGCAGGTATGCCAGTTGTGACCGGCCTATATACCATACTAATTCCTCTTGTAGTATTTGCCGTGTTTGGGTCTTCACGCCATCTCGTCGTAGGAGCAGATTCTGCCACGGCAGCAATTCTTGTAACAGCGCTGGTAACAATGGCCCTGCCAGGATCTCCTCAGTACGTTGGACTTGCAGGCATGGTGGCACTGCTTGTGGCTGGTTTTTTACTTCTTTCCAGGATCTTCAGACTCGGTTTTATCTCGGATTTTCTCTCACGGTCAGTTCTCATCGGGTTTTTGACAGGTGTAGGAATTCAGGTCTCCCTGGGCCAGATCCCCGGTATGTTCGGCATGTCGGGAGGGGGATCCCACTCTGTATTTCAGATGGCTGGTATGATCACTTTCCCGATTTCCTCCCTGAACTGGGGTACAATCCTTCTTTCGACCATCGTCTTGGGTATTATCATAAGCGGGAACAGATATGCAAAAAGAATACCCTGGCCCTGTCTTGTGGTTATCGGGGCAATCATCGTAAGCTGGATATATGACCTTTCAGCTCTCGGGGTTACCATGATCGGCGATGTATCTCGTGGCTTTCCCATAATCGGATTTCCTGCCGTGTCTTTTGATCAGATTCCTGCCCTATTTGGAGTTTCTGCTGCTTGTTTTGTGGTAATAATCGCCCAGAGTGCAGCAACTTCGCGTGCATACGCAGCAAGGTACGAGGAACCGTTTGATGAGAATGCTGATCTTGTAGGCCTCGCTCTTTCTAATGTGGCAGCGGGAATATCAGGTACATTTGTAGTAAACGGAAGTCCGACAAAGACCGAGATGGTCGATAG
>Ga0074198_1001263_pt1 | contig 17926 bp, 15 predicted proteins | sample EPASupsiteSAE323_FD_64527 | JGI IMG/M metagenome (GOLD analysis project Ga0074198, IMG submission 64527) | Bioremediated contaminated groundwater from EPA Superfund site, New Mexico - Sample SAE3-23 | ecosystem: Environmental > Aquatic > Deep subsurface > Groundwater > Contaminated ...
TGCGGTACAATCCTTGTAATCGACGAGGCGCGCAAGCTCGTTCCCCACCAGAACGCGACCACGATACAGGTTGCAATCGGGGTGGTCTCCGCGCTGTGCTGGATGATTGAGAACCCGGCCAAGGGCGTGTGCCTGCCCGACGACTTGCCGCACGAGTACGTGCTCAAGATTGCCGAGCCCTACCTTGGAAAGCTCGTCTCGGTGCCAAGCGACTGGACCCCCCTGAAGAACCGCAAGATTTTCTTCATGGAAAACCCCCAGTGCAAGGCCGACGAGGACGACCCGTGGCAGTTCCGCAACTTCGAGCTTCTGCCCTGAGCGTTTCTTTTCCCGTTTTTCATTTTCCCGTTTGCTTTTTCCCCTCTTGTTTTGCATCACCCGAACAGAATAAAAACTTTCAAGCGGAAGCTAATCTTATGAAAATCGCAATCGGCTCCGACCACGCAGGGTATGCCTTGAAGGAAGACTTGAAGTACGACATCGACCGCGACTTGCACGCAACTATCGTGGACGTGGGGACCAACAGCGACCAGTCGGTTGACTATCCCGATTACGCGGAGAAAGTTGTCCGGCTGGTGCAGAACAAGGAAGTCGATTTCGGCATCCTGATTTGCGGCACCGGCATCGGCATGAGCATTGCGGCAAACAAGTTCGAAGGGATCAGGGCCGCAAAGTGCAACTCCGCAGTCGAGGCAACCCTTACGCGCCAGCACAACGACGCCAACATCATTTGCCTTGCATCGCGCACAGTTGACAACGAGCTTGCGATGCAGATTGTCAAGGCCTTCGCGATGACCGACTTCTCAGCTGAGGAGAGGCACGTGCGCAGGCTCTCAAAGATCACCGGGCTTGAGTGCCTAAACCACGACGAGATGCGCAAGAAGCGCATGACTCCCTGAACTGCAAGCCTTTCGGCGCGGTTGCAGGCCAAATCTTTTTCTATTCTCCCTTCCATCCTACTGCTATGGCAAAGGTTGCGGTCACACTACTGAATGCGGACTGGTCGAACCTGACTGCGGACATCCGCAAAATCGAGGCCCTTGGAGTGGACTTCATCCACCACGACGTGATGGACGGCCACTTCGTGCCAAACATCTCCTTTGGCTCCTATGCGCAGGAGTGCATCCGCAAGGTCACCAAAAAGCCCATTGAGACGCACATGATGGTCTACGAGCCCCAGCGTTTCGCCGAATCATACGCAAAGGCGGGCTCTAACTATTACCTCATCCACTTCGAGGCGTGCGGCAACCTTGCAGCTGCAATCGAGGAGTGCCAGAAGTACAAGCTAAAAGTCGGAATCGTGCTCAACCCCAACACGCTTGTGGAGGACGTCGAGCCTTACTTGCGAAAGTACGACATAGCAATCCTTCTGTTGATGGGCGTCTACCCCGGCTTTGGCGGCCAGGGCTTCATACCCCAGACCGTCAACCGGCTAAGGCAGGCGAGGCACATGATTGACCGGCTCGGAGTGAAGACGCTCCTTGAGGTTGACGGCGGAGTCAATGCGGGTTCCTATAGGGATTGTCTGGAGGCTGGAGCTGACATCCTTGCAACCGGGAGCTACGTCACAAAGAACCTGGACGCAAAGGAGACGAAGGACTTCTTCAGCGCAGTGCACTCCTTCAGGCGAAGGAAGTAGCGATTCTGCTTTTTCGGTGATTTCTCATGCAGGCAACCAACAGCGACGTTTTGAGCTTTTATTTCTCCCCGCCCGACGTGCAGGGAGTGCGCAAGCTCTCGGGGAAATCCAAGGAGGATGCCGAGGCGATATTCACCACTCACAACATCCTCAGGCCGATGACCACTTTCGAGCGCGGCTGGCTGTACGGCTACCTTTACGCGGGAGACATTGCGGTGTTCGTGGCAATCGGCCGCGACAGCAAGGATAGCAGGTTCTTCCAAGAGTTCCGGATGGCCGGAAAGTCCTTCGTGGTGGGCGAGAAGCTTTGCGAGTCCAAGCTCGACCAAGGAAAGCTCATAATTCGCGAAAGCGGGCTTCAGGTGGACTGGTCCGGCCCGTTCCCGGAGTTTTCGGTTTCCGTATGGCTTGAAAAGGACGGGAACAAGGCGGAGTTCAAGTACAAGTTCGAAAAAATCAACGAAAAGGTCGGCCCCTACCGGTGTGTGGGCGACGTTTTGGGCAACAGGCTTGCGTACTTTTACGTGCTCCCGTGCAAGGCAAGCCTCAATGTGAAGCTCGAGGGGGACGCGGAAAAGCTCGGCATCCCAAAGGAGCTGTCCGAACGCATCAACGGAAAGGAAATCACGTCCTTCTTTGCATACAACGAGGCAGTGCACGCCAACGGCCCGATTTACAACGGCGGATGGTACTGGCACATGCTCGAGTGCTATCAGGACAACCCCGCAAAGCCCGAGCTTATGTTCGGTTTCATGGACCTGTTCTTTGAGGGCAACAAGCCCGAACGCGAACGCGGCTCAACCGTGCTCAACCTGCAGTTCTACACCGTTGACTTGGAGACCGGCCGGATACACATCGACACCGATGCGAAAATCACGCAGGAAACCAAGGACGGCAAGCCGGTTTTCATCCTTGAAAACGAGGAGATGTTTGCGGAAATCCGCGCGCAGACCGTGCCCGTGCTGAGGAAAGTCGAAGGCAAAAAGGAGATGTTCGGGGTGCACCTGCAGCACATCGAGTACTCGTCCTACCAGAGCGAAGGCACCATCAAAATTGACGGCAAGACCTACAATGCCGTTGGCACGAGCGAGATTGCGGGCGGCAAGGGCCAGCGCTGGATTTAGGTTGGCGCCGACCTTTCAACCTAGAACTGCCGCAACTATTTTTTTGAGCCTGAAAGCGGGCAGTACTCGCCAAACGAGCACTCGATGACTTCCTTGAGCTTGCTGATTGGCACCCTCTTCTGGTTCCCGGAGTCGCGCTCGCGGATGGTCACGTCGTTGTTTTGCAGGGAGTCGTAGTCAACTGTGATGCAGAACGGCGTTCCCACCTCGTCCTGGCGCGCATAGCGTTTGCCAATTGAGCCGGACTCGTCGTACTCGCACACGAACTCTGAGCGGAGCATCTCAAAAACCGCTCGGCCCTTCTCTGCCAGGCCGTCCTTTTTCATCAGCGGGAATATTGCCACCTGCACTGGCGCGATGTCCGGGTGCAGCGCAAGGGTGCTCGTGCTTCCCTTGTCCGAGGCGTTCTCGCGGTAGGCGTCCAAAAGCACGGTGAAGAATACGCGGTCCACTCCGATGGATGGCTCGATTACGTGGGGGGTCACGCGTTCCTTGTTCTCCTCGTCAAAGTATGACAAGTCCTTTCCGCTTTCCTTCTGGTGCTGGGTGAGGTCGAAGTCTGTTCGGTTTGCGATTCCCTGCAGCTCCTTCCATCCCCACGGGTAATTGTACTCGATGTCCCAGGTCTCGATGGAGTAGTGCGAAAGCTCGGTCTTTACGTGCTCGCGCAGCCGCAGGTTTGCAGGCGTGATTCCAAGCGAGTAGAGCCACTCCAGGCAGGTGATGAGCCAGTAGCCGTGCCACTGGGTCTTGATGACATGCTTTGAAAGCGCGTCTGCAATGGTCATTGTCTCCATCTTTCCTTCCTTTCCTTTTTCCTGCTCTGCTGCGGTAATCATCTGCACTTTCTTTTCAAGGGTTTCCTTGGTAAGAAGCGGGCAGCTGTTCACCAGCTTGGGGTGTATGAAGAACTCGATTTCCATCTGCGAGAACTCGCGGCAGCGGAACACGAAATTGCGCGGCGCAATCTCGTTGCGGAATGCCTTGCCGATTTGCGCAATCCCAAACGGGAGCTTCTTTCTCATCGCCTGTTGGACTATCTTGAAGTCAGCAAACATAAGCTGGGCGGTCTCAGGCCGGAGGTATGCAATCGAGGACTCGTCCTGCACTGCTCCGACGTGGGTGGAAAACATCAGGTTGAACTTGCGTGCAACCGAAAGCTCGCCGCCACACTTCTGGCACACTATCTTGTGCTCCTTGATGAGCGCGCCAAGCTTGTCAAGCGAAAAGCCATCCACGCTAATCTTCAGCTCGTCCTCAACAAGCGTGTCCGCACGGTGCCTTGACTTGCATTTCATGCAGTCAACAAGCGGGTCGTTGAACGCGGCAACGTGGCCCGAAGCCACCCAGACGCGCGGGCTGGTGATGATTGCGCCGTCGATTCCTACGATGTCTTCGCGCGACTGCACGAACGTCTTCCACCACGAGTTCTCAATTCGCTTCTTCAGCTCGCAGCCGTAGGGGCCGTAGTCGAAAAAGCCGGCCGCGCCTCCGTAGATGTCGCTGTTGGGAAAGAGTATTGCCCTGCGCTGGCAGAGGCTGATTACCTTCTGCGTAAGCTCGTCAGTGATGGTTGATTTTGAGACTTTGCTGGATGACATTAGAATAGACCCCCATAGGCTTTGCTGGCTGCAAAACCATCAAAAATTCTTTGACTGTCAAGACTTATTTAACCTACAGCGCAGTTGCTTTGCCGGTTTACAGGAAACCCCTCTATCACAAACAGGATTAATTAACCTTAAACTACACAGTATTCTGAGCTACAATTTCTATTTTCTGGTGGTTGGGACTATGGCATCGCGAGAGGACTTTTTCAAGCTAGCAAAGAAGGGAGTTACTGAGAAGTATTCCCGCAAGGACCTGCAGATCATGCAGGCAGTGCGCAGTTTGGACGACATAGACCAGGCCAAGAGCTTGCTCTTTACAAGGCTTGCCGAGTGGTTCAAGCTGAATTTCCCCGAGCTGGACGTGGCGAACGAGGAAAGCTACGCGCTCATTGTAGCCGAGTTCGGCGCAAAGGAAGGCCTCTCGAAAGCCAAGCTTGTCGAAATGGTCGGCGAGGCCAAAGGCGGCGAGGTTTTCGCAGCTTCCAAGAAGAGCTTCGGCGCGCCTTTTGACGAGGCAGACACTGCGGTCATTCGCGCTTTTGCATCCCAGATTTACTCGCTTTTTGCAGCACGCAAGGTGCTTGAGGACTACATAAACGAGCAGGCAAACCACGAGATGAAGAACCTCTCCTACATCCTCGAACCAACTATTGCGGCAAGGCTCATGACAACTGCCGGAGGGCTTGAGAAGCTGGCATTGATGCCTGCAAGCACCATCCAGGTAATCGGAGCGGAGAACGCCCTGTTCAAGCACATCAAGTCAGGAACCAACCCGCCCAAGCACGGCATCATCTTCCAGAGCGCTTATGTTCGCGGAGAGCCCCTTGAACGCAGGGGCAGGATTGCGCGCGCACTTGCTGCCAAGCTTGCAATTGCCGCAAAGGCAGATTTCTTCTCAGGAAACTTCATCGCAGAAAAGCTCAAGGCAGACCTTGACGAGCGCGTCAAGGAAGTCGTTGACCTCAACTTGGCCCCGCGCAGGGAGCTTACCGAGGACGAGAAGTTCCGCCGCGATTTCGGCTTCTCCAAGCGCGGCCCCGGAGCACGAGGCGGCTTTGGCGGAGACCGCAGGCAAAGCGGTGGAGACAGGCGCCGCGAGAGGCCCAAGCAGAGCTTCCAGAGCAAGGCTTACGAGGCAAGGCGCGAAGGCGGCAACGAACGCAGTTTCGACAGGCCGGCAAGGCGCTATGATGCACCCCGCGAGGGAGGCTCAAGGCCAAGCTACGGTGACAAGCCCCGCTACGGCGGCGACCGGCCCAGCTTTGGCAACAGCCGTCCAAGCTACGGCGACAGGCCGCGCTCGGGATTTGGCGGAAAGCCTCGCTTTGGCGGTGGCAGGCGCGACGGCAAGCGCGAACGCTCGGGCGGAAAGTTCCGCAGGTAGTTCGTCCAGCTTCCTGTTCGCTCAGCCGGTTTCCATAATCAGGAACTTGACTGCTTCCCAGCCTATGGCCCCGGCTACAAGCAGGCCGAATATGTCGAACAGCTCTACTTCCATGTGACCTTACCGGGATACTGCCTTTTTCTGGGTTGAATGCTATTTCTATTGTTGGGATTAAATTATCTTTGCTGTTTTTAAACCATAAAATATACACGATTCGTGACGTATATGGAAAAAAGGAAGATTGCGATATGCGCGGCAGTTCTTGCGGTCATCGCAATTGGCTGCATCCTGTTTATCCAGCAGCAGGGCAACGCCGAACCGGTCATGCGCGAGGTCGTTCCAACCGCGTGCCTTGACTGCGGCCCCGCAGGCTGGCAGGCAACAGGCAAGTCCTGCGCCAATCTTATCGAAATCGATGACAAGCTCACTGCCGCAACGTGCCTGAACCTGGAGTTTGGGCTTACGCTAAAGGACTACGAAGTCTCCGAAGGCTACATTGACCTCGGCGAGTACAAAATCAACAGTGCGCCAGCCAACGCGTCATCCATACGCGTCTACGGCAACGGACGCTGGGCGATAACTGCAACCGCCAAGTACTACCTGGCTAACGTGCTGGGCTAAGCTAATCAGTTGAAAATAAAAGAAAAAGATTTTTTGCCCAGCTTGGGCTTGCTGAACCGCTTTAACTGGCCAACATATGGCAGGAAGTCCTGGCTCTTGTTTTTTCTACGGCAAGAAATCCTGCGACTTGATTTTCTCAGGCAAGTAAGTCGTAGATATGTATTGCAGGTTCTTGGATGAGAGCGACTGGATTTCTGCCTTGATTTTCTTGTCAAGGAACTTGTCAATCTCGCGCTGCCAAGCTGGTGCTTTGAACCAGTCGTAGGCCTTCATTTCCTCTGCGCGCTTTATGTCCACGTCCTTTGCCTTGATGGTCACGCTGCGCAGGTCGTAGTGCTCGATGTCGGAGATGCTCATTCCAAGGAACTTCATTTCCTTGCTGCCGAGGCGGTCGGACTCGTGTGCAAGCGCCATCGAGCCGTACTTCATGGTTGAGTAGATGTACCACCCGTAGGGGTCGGCGTCAGTAAGACAGTAAATCGGGAGGTTCAATTCCGAAGAGAGGCGCTTGAGCAATCTTCGCGCTCCGCGTGCGGCCTGTCCTCCGGTTGTCATCAAAAGGCACTTCTGCTTTGCCCAGTACGCATCCTCGTTAAGACGGTCAAAGATTGCGTTCTTCTCCGCAACCAGCACGTATTCCGCGTCGATGTCCTTGAACTCGACCTGCTCGACAATGGACGGAACCGCCCATCCTCCTGAACCCATCTTGGAAAGGTCAATGGTGTCCACCTTGTCCTTGACACGGTCAGTGACTACCATCTGTCCTGCAATGCGTCCCTTTGGTTCTGCACGCAGGTGCAGCCTTTCGCGGAAAGTGTCAAGCGCGACTTCGAAGTCAACGATTGCCAAGTCCGACTCCTTTTGCTCGTCAATGGTGTCTTCCTTGGTTCCTGGGATGGTGTGCTTCTTTGCGTAGTATAGGTCTCGAAGTGTTGCTGTGAGGTTGTTCTCAAGCAGGTCCTTCTTTACGTAGGATGCCACGAGCAGGGTCTGCATGAACCTGCGCGCGTGCGCGACGTTGAACAGGTAGCGCCGGGCGAACTTGTCTCCAAGCTCTATTTTCTTGGTCTTTTCGTTGAACGTGACGTTTGAAGAGCCGCGAACAGGAATGTCAATGTGGAGGTTCTCGCCCTTGTTGATTTCTTCCAAAAGCGCAGCTGCCAGGGTCTGGATCTTCTGCATCGTCTCAGCATCATACTCGCGTATCTGCTTGGGTGCTGCGTCTCCTTTTTCCTTCTTTGCTGCTGCCATTTTTCAAAAACCTTCTTTCAAAACGATAAATTATTCCTCGGCCTTGCCGTTTCCTTCATCTTCCTCAACTGCGCCGACTTCCTCAAGGCCCTCGGCTTCCTCCTCGCCCTGCGCAAGGAGTATCTTTGTCTTTTCCTCCGCGGTCTTTTTGAGCTTTGTAATCAGGAGCGCCTTGTCGGTGCCTGTAAGGTCGTTGATGCACTCGGCAACCTCGCCTATGTAGCGGAAGAATATGCTCCTGCGGTGCTCCTGTTCCTTTGCGCGGTCGAGCGCGTTGAGGTACTTTGCGATGTCGCGTCCGCACTCCATCAGCGCAGCACGGATTTCCTCGATGATTTCCTCTTCGCCGGAGATAGAGAGCTTTCCAGCACCGGAGTAGGGCACGTAAACTGACACGAAGTTGATGAATATGCTTACTGGCAGGTTCTCCCAGCCCTTGAGGTTGTAGCGCGACCAGTCCACGTCCTTTGCCGCAAGAGTTGTTGCGCACGTCCCGGCGTCAAAAAGCATGGGCACGCGGTTTGCAAAGCGAAGCAGTTCTCCCTTTGTCTCAACCGGGTTGCCGTTGTCATCAGTGCTTACCCACGAGCCGCTCTTGCCGCCGTAGGCGATTGCAGCTTCCACTGCAAACGGGATGCCGCCGCGGAAGACCTTGGGCTTTCTGCAGACTACTTTCATCTGCTCCGGCTGGAGGATGTTCTTAAGAGACATCTCGATTTGCTGCTCTCCAATCATGATAAGCGAGTCGGTTTCCGGCGCAATCCACTTGATTTGGCTGAATGACTTTACTATGCGCTCGGCCTCTATCCAGGTGAGGTTTTTAGGCGCGCGGTCAAAGTCAATCTTTGGCTCGCCGCACACTGCGTCGATTTCCTTTACCTTCTCTGAGCTGATGCGCGTGAAGTCCGCAGTAAGCATTGATGAGATTTTGCGTGCCTTGGAAAGCTGCGCGATGTCCATCAGGTCGGAAGTCGATATTCCAAGAGGGTGCGGGAGCGTTTCCTTGGTCTTTGCCGGAATCTCCTTTGACGCGCGCGGGAAGACTACGATTTCCTTGTTTGGCTCAATAAGCGTGATTTGGACGTGCGGGTTTGCAATCGCAGTCCTGCGCAGGTACTCGTACACGCCGTACTCTGACCGGTTGTATGTGACCTCGGAAAACTCCGCCTCGATGCGCAATCCCCGGAACTTGCCGGAGTACTCGCGCATGTTCTTGATTACCGGCTCGTTGGTCTTGACGTCAATGGTCAGCTCGCAATCGTATATCTTGTAGTCGCCAAGCGAGGTCTTTGCCTTGGTGGGCTTTCCAGTAGTGATTTGTGAGAATAAAGTCGCGTATGCCGCGCCGATTCCTTGCTGTCCGCGTTTTTGCTTGCGGTGGTGGAACTTGGTCCCTGAGAGAAGCTTTCCTAATGCGTTTCCGATGAACTGCTTGGGGATGCCGATTCCGTTGTCCTCAACAACCACCTTGACGTGGCCGTCGGGCAGGTTGTCTATTTCGACGTTGATGTCCGGAAGGATTCCGCCTTCCTCAGCGGCGTCAAGGGAGTTTGTCACGTATTCGTGAACAATAGTAGTAAGCGAGCGAACCTTTCCGGAGTACCCAAGCATCTGCCTGTTCTTCTTGAAGAACTCGGCTACGCTGTACTCCTTGTAGTCGTGTGTCTGGCCATCGCCTGCGGGCTGCGATGCTGCCGGGGCAACTGCCTTTGCGTCCTTTTCTGCCATTGCAAATACCTTTGGGTGAGAGTTGTTGATGCGTGAAAGACTTAAATGTACCCGCTTTCAACAGACCAAAATTCGGGTTTTTACCTCGTAAATACTTATGGTCTTGAAGCTTATTATTCCCTTGTGGGTGCCTTTTGCCGAAGGCTTATTTGTAAGGACGAAAGAGTTTATAAAACTTGATTGGGGTTTGGGCCGAATCAGCGCCTCTGCTGCCTGCGTTCCTGTTTTTCTGCGACTTTATGCAGCTGGAATAAGCCAAGTTTTTTCGCGTGAGCAACCCTTTCCATTTCCAATATCTTGTTTTCGAGCTCGGTTCGGCTCGCAAGGTCGTATTGCCGCGGCATCGGTATTGGCGTTGCGGAAGTTATGTGGTTGTTCTTTGACCGCAAGACCCTATAGACCCGGCCATTCGTGTAAAGGACTTTGTCCGGCATGAGAATGGGCGTCCTGCCAAACTTTTGCCTGTATTCCTTTGCAAGGGCCCGCAGGTCGCATTCAACTGTTCGCGCAATCCGAGTCTTTATTATTGGCGCCGGGTCCTCATCCAGTCGCCTTGCAATGTCTTTGCCCTGTTCCTGATATTTCATCAGCCGGTCGCTTGCGTGCTTGTCGGGGGCGTGCAGGTACGTTCCGGCGTAACCTAGAATGTCGCTTAGGAAGCCGCTGGCCGCGTACTCGTGAATTCGTTCGAACTTGCGGGGGTCCGAGAACCTTATTGCATATGCATTGGCATATGCTTCGTTCAGCTTGGACGCGGCGTCGGAATAGCGGTTGTCGCTTAAGTCCTTGATTATGCTCTTGTACGTGTCTTGGCCGAAAACGCGCTCGTTTTGGAGATACTGCAAGATTTTCAGGAGATAGCGCGGGTTGCCGGTCTGCCTGTGCATATGCCACGCTTCTGCAACCGACCGTGCCGCCTTGACAACTGCGGGTATTTCGGGGTTTGGCTTTTGACCCGAATAATGGTCGGGGCCGTCCAAGTCTTCCTCTTTCCGCTTCATCATCTGTGCGGCGATTTCTTTCGCATTCTTTGCAATTGTCGGGTCGGCTTTGCGTGGCGAGACCATGAATTTCGCAAGGGCGACGATTTTGCCGAACTCCTCCTTTTTCGGGTCGCTGGCGTCCAGTTCGCCGTGCCGCTGCTCCAGCCAGGAAAGGCTGGTTTTTACGTCGGGTCCCGCGTCTGTAAGCAGGGTGTGAATCCGGCCCTTTTCGTCCTGGTCAAGGCTGCCATCGTGTTGCAGCCTGTTTGAGATTGACCGGATGAGCGTGGGCGTGCTGATTAGCGTGTCCGCCTGGCCGTGGACTTCGCGAACAGCTGAACGCGCCATGGGGACGTCCTTTTCGAACATCTTCTCCAGGAAACTTGAAAAAATCCGCAGGTTCCTTTTCTGCAGGTTGGGTGTTTTGCTCATATTGCGCCATTGTATTATGAGCGCGCCGAACAGCTTCTTCTGGCTCTCCGCCCGGTATGCGGGCTTCTGTTTTTTGGCAGCCTCGTTGAGCTTTCCAAACAGCGTCAGGTAAGTGGCGTCGTCGCGCACGTTCTTTGGCGCGTCCTCAAGCGTAAATCGGAGCAGGTTCTCGAACGCTTGGTGAAATTCCGGCGCGTTGACCAACTTGTTGGCATTGCCGCTTTGCAGTATGTGGTCTACAAACCGGGGGGCGTAGGTGTCGACGAAGTTGGTGCCTTCGCGGAAGACGAATGCGCCCTTGTCGTTCCAGTCGCTTTCCTTGCCATCCTTTGCCAGCTTGTCCATGTAGGCGTTCAGCTGGTCGATGCCGTTTTGGAGCAGGTGGGGCTTTGCTTCCGAACCCTTGCGCTGAAGGGCCGCAAGCGTATTGTAGAATGGCTCTTTTTTGACGCGTTCGGGATTCAACCCGGGAAAAACGTTGGCCATAGTCTAATCAGGTCCGCTTGGTATTTACGGCCTTTGCTGGCGTGCGGTCTGGCTTTACCTGGGAATCCGTCTCAGCTTCTTGTTGCGCTCCAAGTATGAATAGACCCCTGCGTGCGTGCTTCCCTGCAGCAGGCGGTTGATTGCCTCGCGTGCGTCGTGCAGTTCCTCGAACGTGCCGATGATTGCGATCTTGTGCTCCCATACCGAGATGTGCGCCTCTGAGAGGTCCTCAAGCACCTTCTTTGCCTTGCCTTCCTGGCCGATCACGCGCGCAAGGTAACGCTCGACGAGCTTTTCGGAACGGTCGAAGAACGTGTCAAGGTCAATGACCTCAAGGTAATATTCGTCATCAAAGAGCTTGTACGCCTTCTCCGGGGCGAAGCCGTAGTTGATTGCGTTGACCACCATGTTTGCTACCCAGACCGCGCCGCCGTCGCCCTCGATTTCGATGTCGCCGTCAACGAGCTTGATTTCAACCTCAAGCTCGGAGGCAATCCTCTTGAGAACTGCGCCGTCCTTGTCCTCGTAGGCCTTGATGCGCTTTTGGGGAACCTTGATTGTATCCATAAAAATCACTTTCAACTCTTTTTGAATAACTATAATTTAATTCCAATCATTTTTTGCTCGTTGCATCCCGGTTGCGCGCTTTGCCTTGGATTGCCTTTTTACTTTCAGGGTCCTTAGCGCCTTCTTTCCTGCCGGTCTTCGTCCTTGCGGTTTATCGTGACTTTACGATATACCTCGACGTCGGTCGTCTTTACTCCGAGCTTCTGGAAGAAGTCCGCTATGTTGTGGCAGTCCTTCTGCAAAAACATCTCGGCGTGCGGGTGGTTCTTCTCAACGCCCTGTGCCCAGTCAATCAGGTAGGGCTTCCCCTTGTGTATGATTATGTTGAAGCTTGAAAGGTCGGCGTGGATTATTCCCGCGTCGTATGTCTTGCGCATGTTCTCTACAACGTCCTCGTAGGTTTCCTGCGGGTCATCCAGGACGACCTGCTCCATCAATGCCGACTGGAAGCCGCCCTCTCCGAGGAACTCCATGACTATGACGTTCACCCGCAGGTAGTACGGCTCCGGCACGCGCACTCCCGCGCGGTGCATCAGCTGGAGGTTGGAGTATTCCTTGCGCGCCCAGTCGTTGACCAGCAGGCGCTTGTTCTTTCGCGGGTCGAACTTGCGGTCGCCCTCGATGTACTGGAGCATGGTCTTGAACATGGACGTCTCGTACTTGAAAATCTTCACAGCAACGTGCTCGGGCTTTCCGGCCTTGTCAAAGCGAGTCGCGCGGAACACGCACGCCTCCTTCCCGCTTGAGATGGGGAAGTCGAAGCTGTCGATTTTTCCGGTGTTCATCATCCAGTTGAGGATTTCGAGCACCTTGTCATCAAGGACCTTGCTGGAGTAAATCTTCATGCGTTCCTTTATCGGCTTGACCTCGCGTTCGGGCTGCTTCCTCTTTGAAATCTTTCGTGCCATTTGAAATAGTATTGTGCCCGTGGCGGAATATAATCGGTTCGAATTGGCGCCAATCAGGAAACGTGCAGGGTCCTTTCTTCCGAGTAGTCAAAAGAGCCGTCCGCGCCGCTTGCGTAAAGGTAGTACCTGTGCGTGCCCGCGGGGATGCCGGTCTGGTTGGAAGTGAACAGCCAGCTGCTGGGGGAAAGTTTGTTGAGCGTTGAATGGCGCTGCTGCCGGATTTCTGCCGGGGAAAGCGCGCGGCCCCATACGCGCACCTCGTCTATTGTGCCGTTGAACGCCTCCTCGCTCCCGTCGTCCCGTGCCGACCCGTGCGAGCTTCCCACGTATAGTCCGGTGGGGCTCTGTGCCAGCGTCACGTTCGACGCGCGGGTGCCTGCGGCAACTCCGTTGACGTATATTGTTGCGGCACTGCCGTCGTATGTCGCTGCCAGGTGGCTCCAGCTTCCGCGTTCAATTGGTTGCGACGCGTAGGCTGCAGCGCCGCTGCCCATTTTTGTTGCAGTACCCGGATACGCGCCCTGCGCCCAGAGCACGCTGCCGTTGTAAACGGTCCCGCCGAAGGTGTATCCTGCGCCCGAGCTGAGCGCGGTCCACGAAGACCCTCCGTTGTAGCGGTAGATGTTGCCGTTCTGTGAACTTCCGGCGTAAAGCTTTCCGTTGTAGGTCACCAGCGCGCTTATGATTCCCGCCCCGCCGCCAATCGACGTCCACGAAGTGCCGCCGTCATAGCGGAACACCGAGTTGTTGCCTCCCAAGTACAGCTTTCCTTCGTACACCGCAAGCTCTGCTGCGTAGCCGAATCCCGAGCCGACTTGCGTCCACGTGGTGCCTCCGTCGTAGCGGTGGACTGTTGCGGAGAAGTAGTCCGCGCTGTAAAGTGAGCCGTTGAATGACGCAAACCTCCTGACCACGTTATGCCAACCTGCCTCGCTCGTCTTGTCCAGCGCGACGTAGCAGCTCCGGTTGGTTTCGGCGTTTCCCGCAATGTCCGTTGACTGGAAAGTGACGGTGTTGTTGCCGTTGGTTGTGACTGCAAATATCGTTGCGTTGCTTGGGCCAATCCCGTTCACCCAGTGCGTGGTGAAAGACACTCCGCTGGCGTCGGTTGCGTTCAGGGTCACGGTCTGGTCGGTGCTGTTCCACGTGCCGGATGAGTCGCAGGTTGTCGCCGGCGCGGTCAGGTCCGCCCCGCCGTCGGTTATAGTCCAGCCGTTGAGCGCAATCAGGATGGTGTCCCGGGAGTATGCCGCTGCCGGCGTGTACTGGGAGTTGCCGCCGTTAAAGGTCACGTTGGGCTGGACCGGCCTGCTCGCCCAGCCGTTGAGGAGCGAGTCGTAGTTGGGCGTTGACAGTTTCACGGACGCCAGCATCCCGTTCAGCCCGTTCAGGCCTGCAACCGAACTCACGTTGAAGCTGCTGAGGTTCTGGTCGAAGCTTGATGCGTTGTTGAACATGTTGCTCATGTTGAGAACATTGCTGGTGTCCCAGCCGCTGATGTCCTGGTTGAACGCGGTTGCGTTGCAGAACATGTACGTCATGTTGTTTGCGCTGCTGGTGTTCCACCCGCTTATGTTCTGGTTGAATGCGACCGCGCCGTTGAAAGTATTGACCATCGTTATGACCTTTGAGGTGTCCCAGCCGCTGATGTCCTGGTTGAACGCCCTTGCGTTCATGAACGTACTCATCATGTCCGTGACGTTGCTTGTGTTCCAGTTGGAGATGTTTCCGTTGAAGTTCGTCGCACCATTGAACATGTAATATAGGCGATTAATGTTCGACGTGTCCCAAGTGCTGATGTCGCCATTGAACGCGGATGCGCCGTAGAACATTCCGTACCCCGATACGACCTTGCTCATGTTCCACCTGCTCAGGTTCTGGTTGAATGAAGTGGCCCCTCGGAACATGTAGTATGAAGTGGTCAGGCTGCTGGTGTCCCACTGTCCGACGTCCTGGTTGAACGAGGTTGCGCCGTAGAATGTGTAGTAGAATGTCGTGACCTTGCGGGTATCCCAGCCGCTTATGTTCTGGTTGAATGTCGATGCCGAGCGGAACGTTCCCGAGAGGGTGGTTACGCTGCTTGTGTTCCATCCGCTTATGTCCTGGTTGAATGTGGTTGCGCCGTAGAACATGTTTGTCATGTCGGTGACCTTGGACGTGTCCCAGCTGCTGATGTTCCCGTTGAAATGGGAGTCGTAATCGAACATTGCGCCCATGTCGGTAACTTTCGAGGTGTTCCACGCGTTCAGGTTCTGGTTGAAGTTGTGTGCGTATAGGAATGTGCTGTCCATGGTGGTGACCTTGCTGGTGTCCCACCCTCCGATGTCCTGGTTGAACGCTGTCGCATAACCGAAAGTGTTTGCCAGTGTCGTGACCTTGCTAGTGTTCCAGTTTCCGAGGTACTGGTTGAACACCGTAGCGTTGTAGAACATGCCGTAAATGTTGTTGACGCTGCTTGTGTTCCAGTTCCCGATGGGCTGGTTGAACTTGATTGCATCGCGGAACATGTAGTACATCGTCGTGACTTTGCTTGTGTCCCAGCCGCTGATGTTCTGGTTGAACTTGACTGCGCCGTGGAACGTCCCGTACATCGTGGTGACGCTGCTTGTGTTCCAGTTCCCGATGGGCTGGTTGAACTTGGTCGCATTGCGGAACGTATAGTATAGCGAGGTGACTTTGCTCGTGTCCCAGCCGCTGATGTTCCGGTTGAACTCGAACGCATAGTAGAACAGGTATCCCATGTCCGTGATTGTACTCGTGTTCCAGCCGCTGATGTTGCCGTTGAAAACAGTGGCGTTGTAGAACATGGCATAAAGGGAAGTCACCTGAGTCAGGTCGAGGTTGTCCGTCCCGGTGAAGTTCATGTTGCTGCAGCCGTGGAAGTAGTTGCCGGAGTTGCCGACGTACAGGTCGCCCCACTGGAGGACGTCGATTATCTTCAGCTTGTCCCCGCCATTGTTGAACCTGAACCCGGTGATGTTTACGTTTGTGATGTTTATCGTGTATGTTCCAGGAGCATCGTAGACGTGCGTGGTGATGTTGGCATCGGACATTCCATCGCCCCAGTCAACTGAGTAGTAGCCGGTAATCGGAAGGACTATTGTGGTGTCGTTGCTTCCTGTTTTGCTGGTGTTCCAAGTCGCGCTGAACGGCGCTGCGGAGGCCAGGCTGGCAAGGATGGCGAACGCCAGGATGACGGCCAGCTTATTTCTCAATGTATTCCACCCGCGCTCGTCCAGGTCGTGCCTCCGTCATAGCGCATCACCGTGCCCGCAACGTCATACAGCCCCGCGTAAAGCGTGTTCCCAAAACCAGTCAGACCATATACCGTCCCGCCGGCGTTTCCAAGCGACGTCCACGAAGTGCCTCCGTCGTAGCGGTAGACCGTGCCGTTGTAGTCCGCGACAAAGATTGTCCTGTTGAACGAGACTATGGCGTATGCGGCACCAGCAGGATAACCAATGCTTGTCCAGGTCGTGCCTCCGTCGTAGCGCATCACCGTGCCGTTCTCATACCCTGTTGCGTACACGCTCCCGTTGGCCGTTGCAAAGCCGGACGCGTATACCTCCTCCGGCGTGCCAAGGCTTGAGAAAGCCTCCCCGCCGCCAACCTCGAAGTAGGGCACGTCGTCAGGCCCTATTGCAAGCGAATACGCGCCTTTGGACAGGACCGTGTTCTGCCTGTTGTCGCCTGGCTTGACCCAGGCGGCCACGGAAACGCTGCCGGAAAGGTTGGTGCTTTGCGAATCCGGCACTGTCAGGTACGCCGAAGCGCCGTTGAAAGAGAGCGCCTTGCCGTACCTTGCGTCCGTTGTCCAGAACGCTTCGCTGATGGTGCAGTTGTTTCCGTGCATCGAGACGTCGACTGCCCGGGTGGCGTTCTCGCCCAATGTCGAGACGTTGTCGAAGTTGTAGCAGAGGACGAGGCTGCTGTTGTAAAATGATGTGGCGGTCCCGTTCCAGACGAGCCCGAACCTGCCAAGCGAGGCTGTGATGCGGTCGTTGCCCATTGTCGCGTTTAGGGTGACGTTCGCGCCCCCAAGCGCTACGCTTGCCGCAGCGCCGTCCGACGGGGTCGGCGGGACGAAGACTATGCCGTTTCTTTCCTTGCACCGGCCAACCAGCGGCTGTACGCCTATCTGTGAAAACTCCTGCAGGTCGTCCGACCGGTCGTACAAGAACGTAATCTTGGCAATCTCGAACAATGCGCCGGCGTTGGCCCCCCGGCAGTCGTTATCCGCGCCATATTGCATGTAAAGCTGCGCCTCTTCGCCTGCCCAAAAAACCCTAGAACCCGACCATATGGTCATCGGGGTGCCGTTGTCGTTGACCTGCACTGCAGTCAGCTTGATTGGCTTGTTCAGCTGGTTGCGCACGCCTGCGACAAGCGTGCCGCTGTCAAGCGCGTACGACAATATTGAGAATGGCGTTGCAGTCCTCCAATATGCCGAAGACTGCTGCTCTTTCAGTGACGCGCCAGGTTGCGAAGCGGTCAAAAGAGCATTGACTATGACCAAGGAGACGAGCAGTACCGCACTCAGCACAACCAAGTACTCCGTCGCGCCTTGTCCGCGATAATTCATTAGACGTCGTATTTGTAGGTGTTGCGTGCAATATAATGTTTTTTGCCCCGGGCAGCCGAAGGCTCCGGCCGAATGGAAAACGAGTGCGTAAATTCAGAGTCCCTGCAGCATTCCCTTCTGGCGGAGCTGCTCGGCCTGCACGCGCGTGTAGCGGTAGGCGATGTCGCCCTTCTCGTTTGATTCCACGGTCCAGGGCGTGATTGCGACTATGTCGCCTGGGTTGATGAGGAGCTTGCGCCTGATTTTTCCGGGGATGCGGCACATGCGCACGAAGTTGTCCTGGCACTGCACGTTCATGCGCGAGCCGCCGAACAGCTCGGTGACCTTGCCGAGGATTTCTCCTTGGTGCGGCATCCGCACGCGAAGGGGCAGTCCATCCGGGCCCATTCCGGGCGCCATGGGCCTGTGGCCGCCGGGCCTCCTCTGCTGGTAATGCGGTCTTGGATGGAAGTTTGCCAATCAAATTCACCTTGTATAATCGTCTATATCCTTACCGGCGCCTTGGCGCCGCACGCCTCGCAGATGAGCATCTTCAGGTGCCTGTCGATGCTTTCAAGGTGCGTGTCGGGCTTGCCGCACTCCTTGCAGATTACTGCGGTGGTCACGTAGTTTCC
>Ga0074198_1001264_pt1 | contig 17908 bp, 16 predicted proteins | sample EPASupsiteSAE323_FD_64527 | JGI IMG/M metagenome (GOLD analysis project Ga0074198, IMG submission 64527) | Bioremediated contaminated groundwater from EPA Superfund site, New Mexico - Sample SAE3-23 | ecosystem: Environmental > Aquatic > Deep subsurface > Groundwater > Contaminated ...
CAAGGTTTGACTGTTGATATGACCGGATTTAATGTGGCTATGGAAGAACAGAGAGAAAGAGCCAAAAGTGCTCAAACAACCGCCAGATTAACAGATGAACTGATTTATGTTGATGTTTTAAATCATACGGGACCGAGTGTATTTCTAGGGTACTGTACAACAGAATCAAAAGACAGCATTATTAAATCGATTATTAAGGATGGAGAAAAAGTAGAAACTGCTCAGGCAGGAGACTCTATTGATTTAATTCTTGATAAAACTCCTTTTTATGCTGAGTCAGGAGGTCAAATCGGAGATAGTGGACTTGTTTCAGGAGAGAACTTTAAAGCAGAAGTTATTACAACAGCTAAATTTGACGCTTTAATTATTCATAAAGCTAAAATTCTGTCTGGTAGTTTGAAAGTAGGAGATACAGTTAATGCAGTTGTAGATAGTGACAGAAGAAAAGAAATAACAATTCATCATACCTCTGCACATCTTCTTCAGGCTGCATTAAGAACTATCGCTGATGAATCAATAACACAGGCCGGATCACAAATATTTCCAGACAGGGCACGTTTTGACTTTAAATATGATAAAGCTTTAACGAAAGATCAGATAAATGCTGTTGAAAACCTTATTAATAACTGGATAAATCAAAACTTAAAAAGAGAAACAATTGAAACCACTCTGGATGAAGCAAGAGAACTTGGAGCTATTGCGCTTTTTGATGAAAAATATGGCGATAAGGTAAGATTTGTTAAGGTTGGCGAAATAAGTAAGGAACTTTGTGGCGGAACTCATGCTGATTCAACAGGAGAACTGCGCCTGTGTAAAATACTTTCCGAAAGTGCCATTGCAGCAGGAGTAAGGAGAGTAGAACTTGTCTGCGGTCAATATGCATTAAATCATCTGAATAATTATGCTGCAGAGCTTGAGAAAATTTCGCAAATATTTAAAGTTCCGCCTATTGAGTCTTTATCAAGAGTGGAAAAACTTGTAGAAGAATCCAGACTGCATCAGAAAAAGATCAAGGCACTTGAATCAGAAATTGCAACAGGTAAAGTGGATACTCTTTTAACTGAAGCAAAAGATATTTCAGGCGGTAAAATCCTGACGGCAAAAGTTGAAGGATTAACTCCTGATGCTCTAAAACCTGCTGTTGAGAAATTGTCAGATAAACTAGGCGATAGCATAGTTGTATTGGCTTCTGTCTTTGACGGAAAAGTTTCAATAATCGCAAAAGTTTCAAAGAATTTTACTGATAAAGGTATTAAAGCAGGTGAAATAGTGAATGAAATAGCAACTGTATGCGAAGGCAGAGGTGGTGGAAATCCAAACTTTGCACAGGCAGGCGCAAAAAATCCAGTAAAGCTCGATGAAGCTATTTCTACTACTTATGAGAAGCTTTTAAGCAGGTTGTAAATTTCATATAACCAATTTATTAAATACGTTTTGTTCATACTCGGATAATACTTCAAAATCTTCTAATATAACAGCTGTTCCCATCATTGCAATCATAAAGGTATGCATGGGCTTGCTTAATTCAGCATATTCTATATCACAACCGATAATTGCATTAGCTCCCTGTTTTAAGGCTTCCTTTTTTATTGAATTAATACAAAATTTTTCGCCTAAATTAAATTTAAGATTAAATTCACTGCTCTTTCTGTTTATATCTTTTAAATCATTTACATCCACTGCTGACTGCGAAGTTACAACCCCACAATATTTCACTATTGTAAAGTTAACAGGTTTTTGAAGTGTTATAACAGGTATCTGATTCATTAACTTATCAAATTTTAATTTTAATGTATTGATTTTTTCAGATGCAATAGTTTTTTGATTTGTTACACATTTTTCACAAAATACTTTTGAAGAATCAAATCCCAATATAATTCTTTCCAGATCATTAAGTTTTCTTGCATTGTTAAATATAATGCCTTTTCTTAAGCTTGATTTGCAGTCATTACAATACGTTTCTTCTTTATGAGCTTCATCTCCCTTACAATAAGGACAGGAACCATTCGGATACAGCAGGGGTTTTTTACAATCAGGACAGTAATCCTTGGCATTTACTATATCTGTAAGCTCTTTGCCGCATTGTAAGCAATTTTTATATTTTGACGGATTTTCTCTGCCACAATTTTTGCAATGCATAAAATCACCCCACGATTTTATTAATAAAATAGCAGTGTCAAAATAAAAGAATCATCGCCGGTTGATTATTATTTAAAAATATTTTTAGACCATTGAAATCCAATAAAATTAGATATAAATTCAATTATCTTCTTAACATTAAGTAATTTTACGAGTAAAAATAATTCATTTTTTACGAAAAAAAAGGAATAATGGATATATAGAAAAAGTATTCAGGTTAGAGAGCGGATGTATAAATATAAAAAAGCCCAGCAATTAGTAGAATTTGTAGTTGTTGCCCCTATAATAATAGTAATTTTTATATTTATTGTTGAAATAGGTTTCACTATAAATGCAAAAATAGCGCTTTCAGAAGCTGTCAGGTACAGTTTAATAAAAGTAAATCAAATGGCTGACGATTCCGTTACTGATATTGAAACTGCTCTTGAAAATTCTATAAAAAGTTACCTTTCTTCTCATTATTTGCCAAATTCAAGCTCAATAACTGTTGATATTATTACACCATCTGCAGGCAGCAGTGAAGAAACTGCGGTAGTAAAAGTTAATTACAAATATCTGCCTTTTTTTACTCTTTTCGATTCGCTCGGGAATAGTATTATTCCAAGTGAACTTGATTTTAGCAGTTATCAGATAGTGAACTATGCTTTATTAAAACAAAATACTCCTTCTTCAGTTTTTACTTCTGCTCAATTAGATTCTTTTAGTAAAGATTCATCAATAATAACAAATCAGACTATTGATGGAGTAGATTTTAGATACCAGGTAGCTTTTATGGTGGGGTTTTCGGGAGGAGCTACGTATGATTATGCGAGATTGTATAATTGGTGGGGAGAAGATCTATTACCATCTAATTTAGCTTTTAGCATGCAAAGCGGTCATCTTATAGTAAAAACACCTTATTATCCAACAACTCCAGCAGGAAACTGGCTGGATACCAATATACCTTATACATGGGTACTTTCTTCTCTTGGCTTTACTCAGGCTATTTATTCATATAATTTAACTAATAATACTATATTTAGTCTGTTTCTTAATGGATCAGATCCTTTCGGTAGCTTTGATCCAATGAATTCATTATCAGGATCAGTAAATTTGCAAACCGTCAAAGGTTATACTTTTAATTATAATAATACTTATGTCCTAAAATTATTTATTCCTAATAATACCAGACCAACCGATACTTATAATGGGTATAATTTTCAATTCAATTTGGATTCAAACGGGGAATATACTGTTGGTTCAGGAACTACTGCAGATATAGTGGACTGTTATATAGATAGTGATGGTGACGGTATTCCTGATGCCTGGGATCAAGTTCCTGCATATCCTGATTCAGATGGTGATGGTTTATTGGATGGACAACTATCAACTATTGGATCAGCTGTATCAACTCCAACTTTACCGGATGATATTGCTGATATAACAGCTTCTGCTGTTGCTTCTAGTATAATAATTTTATCTAATATATCCATTGCAACTCCTTTTAAAGTTGATGGTTCTTTAAATCCGCATTCTTTAAATAGTTTTGCTCCTCCTCTGTTTTCAATTAACCGGATTCAATATACCTCAGGGTCATATACAGCTCTCTATTTCCAGAAAAATGGGAATCAATATACAAGGAAAATGACGCCTATAAGTTCATTAAATGATAAAGTGAACTTTATTAACGGTACAGTAGATCTTCCTGCCACTCCAACAACAATAAATCTAAATACGTCAACAGAACTTAGTAGTTTGGATATTGGTGCTTTTTCAAGTAAGGTGGGCCATTAAATGAGAAAAAGACAGGGTGCTTCTTTAGTAGTCTTTGTATTTGGAATCACGGCAATTCTTGCTCTTGCAAGTCTTGTTGTGGATATAGGAGTATTGATAAACTGTCAGGATGAACTTCAAAAAGCGGTTGAATCAGCGGTTCTGGTTGGGGTATCCGAGCTTGAACCTAATTTAAATACTGGTAGTAGTACTGTTTCTGTTGATTCCACTCAAATTCAGACAATAATAACAGATACATTTAACAAAATGATTCAGGGAAATACTCTTATAAGCAATGTTATGACTACTCCGGCAGATATTAAGATAAAATCAAAAGCTGTAAGATTTACAGCTACTGCTACTGTCAAGTCATATTTTACCAAGTTTGTAGGATTTGATAAATTTACAATCACTGCAAAGGTTGCGGCAATTTCTGCGCCGGTGTATTTAAGCAGTAAATTTCCTAAGGGAACTACAGATGGTAGTATAGATGATACGAATTCGGATTTAAGAGCACCAGTAGGAGGAAATATCAGTCAAAACTATAATGGATCAGATTGGGAATATGATAACATTTACGGATATCCGGATAATAAAGCATTATCTCTTGGACCTGGCGGATCTATAACTGTAAAACTTCCTGCACCGCTTGTTGATAACATAGGCGCTGATTTATATATTAAGGAATTAGGGAACATAAAAGGGTATTTTGTTTTTGCAGGAAATGATGATGGAGCAGGCGGTATTAAATGGGTAAATATAAGTTGTACCGGTATTCCTGTTGGGGTGGACCAAAATAGCAGGGTAGGTGCATATTACAGTACTGTTAGCGGTAATCCGGCAAAATTCTATGGAAGCGGTTATTTTGATCTTAGTTTGGCGTGCACAGGTTCAGCTTATGCAGGAAATATCAAAAATGCAAAATATTTGAGAATTATTGATGATAATGTTGAAGACGGATTTATGGCAGATGACCCAAGCCAGCCAGTAATACTTGCGGGAGATCATTCTTCAATTACACCCGGTGCAAATATTGATGCTGTAGCAATTTTACACCATACAAGGCTTATTGCTTATAGTGATTTTAATAATGATACAGATAATGATGGTTTGATTGATGTACTGGAAAAAATAATTGGTACAGATCCAACTCTTGCAGATACTGACGGAGATACAATACTTGATGATACTGAATACTGGGGACAGTGGTATGATAGTTCAAATACTCCAGTAACATGCGGAGCATCAGCATCAAAAATTAATACTACAAGTCCAACTAGTAATGATACAGGTATACCTGGTGTTATCAATGTTAATTAATTATAACTTGAACGAATGAGGAAGAAGTTCTGAAATTGTGTGAATTAACGGAGTTTTATCCTCATTTTCAACTATTATCATTGCATCTTTCGAAAATTCAGAAATCCATTGCCTGCATGCCCCGCAGGGATAACATAACTTTGAATCAGGACTTGATATTGCTACAGCAATAAGTCCTGAATTTTTTCCATTAGTAGCTGCTGTTGAAATTGCATTTCTTTCAGCGCAGAGACTTAAACCATAGCTTGCATTTTCAACATTACAGCCTGTATAAATACTTCCATCGTCAAAAAGAACTGCAGATCCAACTCTAAATTTAGAGTATGGAGCATAAGCACATTCTGAAGCTTTAGACGCCAACAGGAGTAGATTCTGTTGTTCTGTCTTTTTGAGCATCAATAACATCCTTTAACGCTGCTTTAACGAGTCCTAAGAACATAGGATGAGGATTATCAGGTCTTGATTTAAATTCAGGATGGAACTGGCTTGCCGCAAACCATTTATGACCCGGAAGCTCTATAATTTCAACAAGCTTTTTATCAGGAGAAAGTCCTGAAAATACAAGGCCGGCTTTTTCAAGCTGTTCTCTATAGTTATTATTTACTTCATATCTATGTCTGTGTCTTTCGGAAATTATATCCATTCCATAAGATTCTTTTACTCTTGAGCTTTGCTGTAAATGACAATCATAAGCACCAAGCCTTAAAGTACCGCCATATTCAGTGAAACCTTCCTGATCAGGTAGTAAATCTATAACAGGATAAGGCGTTTCAGGTTCAAATTCTGTACTGTTTGCATTTTTAAGTTTTGCTACATTTCTTGCAAATTCTATTACAGCACATTGCATGCCAAGACAAAGTCCCAAAAATGGAATATTCATTTCTCTTGCAATTTGAACAACATTAATTTTTCCTTCTATTCCTCGAATACCAAATCCTCCAGGAACAACAATGCCGTCTACTTCTGAAAGAGCTTCTTTTGCTTTTTCAAAATCGACGCATTCTTCAGAAGCTATCCATTTTAGTTCTATAGCAGCACCGACTGATGCTCCTGCATGTTTTAATGATTCAACAACGGAAATATATGCATCGGATAATTTCGTATATTTTCCTGCTATAGCAATTTTTACTGTATGTTCAGGATTTTTAATCCTGTTAACAAGATTTTTCCATGATTCCATATCCGGTTCAGAATCTTGAATATTAAGTCTTTTAAGAACTTCTTTATCAAGATTTTCTGCAGCAAGAGCTAAAGGTACTTCATAAATAGATTTTAAATCCTTGCATTCAATAACTGCTTCAGGAAGAACACTTGTAAAAAGAGCAAGTTTCTTTCTTTCTGCTTTAGGAATAGATCTCTGCGATCTGCAAACAAGAATATCTGGTTGAATACCAATACTTCTTAATGTAATAACACTATGTTGAGATGGTTTTGTTTTTAACTCACCTGAAACGTTCAGGTATGGAACAAGTGTTACATGGATAAATACAGCATTACCATAGCCAGCTTCTATTTTAAACTGCCTAATTGCTTCCAGAAAAGGTAATCCTTCAATATCACCGACAGTTCCGCCAATTTCCGCAATAAGAAAATCAGGTTTATGTTTGGCAGCGTCTTTTATACGGCTTTTTATTTCATTTGTAATATGAGGAATTGTCTGAACGGTAGCTCCCAGATAATCTCCTCTTCTTTCCTTGGTTATTACGCTCAAATAAATACTTCCTGAAGTAACATTATTAACTTTACCGAGATTTGTATTGGTAAATCTTTCATAATGTCCCAGATCAAGATCTGTTTCTGCGCCATCATCTGTTACAAAAACTTCTCCATGCTGAAAAGGACTCATTGTTCCGGGATCAACATTTATATACGGGTCAAATTTTTGAATTGTAACAGAATAGCCTCTTGCTCTTAGAAGTTTACCTAACGACGCTGCAACTATACCTTTTCCAAGAGAACTAACAACTCCACCAGTCACGAAAATATATTTAGTAGCCATTTTAAATAATCCTTTACTGCAAATAAAACTGAAATTAAACTCAATTTAAACGGGTTTTCGATTTTTTATGAATTACGACGTTTAACAATGACTGAATTATTCTCGAAAACATTCCCAAGTTCAATTAATGACAGGTAAAATTTTATGCTTCATCTATAATTCTGGGAACTTTAAAATACCCGTCTTCTTCCTGTGGTGCGTTTTTTAAAATTTCTTCACGACTGCAGGATTCAGTAATTACATCTTCTCTTACTACGTTTACCGCTTGAACAGGATGAGCCATAGGCTCAATATTTTCGGTATTTACTTCTTTAAGTTGATTAAAATAGTCCAATAACTTGCCTAGCTGATTTGCAAATTTGATCTTCTCATCTTCATTCAAATCCAGTCTGGCTAATTTTGCTACATGTTCAACTTCTTTTAAAGTAATCAATTTTTCACTCCAGTATATTGTGAAATTTTTCTTCTAAACATGTTTTATCATAGACAATGATTAAATAAAAGAATGAGTTATAAAACTATAATGAAGGCTCGTTACTTCCAATGGGAGCTTTTTATTCTTGTTTTGTGTATAAAACAACCCTGTTTCTCCCTTCCTGCTTTGCTTTATATAAAGCAGAATCAGCCTCTTTGAAAAGCCTTGTAAAATCAGGATTTTTAGGATCAAACGTACTAATTCCTATACTTATAGTTATTGAAACATTCTTTACATTAATTAAGTTAAATGAAGAAATATCAAATTTGGATTTTTCAATTCTTTCTCTAAGCCTGCCTGCTATTAGTAATGCTTTAGAAATAGAGGTATCGGGAAGAAGCAGACAAAATTCTTCTCCTCCATATCTGGCTGCAATATCATAGGTACGAATTTCTTCTCTAATTATTTTAGCTACATTATAGAGAATTTCATCTCCAACAAGATGTCCAAATGTGTCATTTATAGATTTAAAATGATCAATATCCAATATCATAAAGCATAAATTTGATTTTTTCCTTTGTGCAATATTAATTTCCTGCTCAAGTCTGACTTCAAACTGTCTTCTGTTGTTTAAGCCTGTCAAAGCATCAATTGTTGCCTGTTTTAGAGTTTCAGCATAATATTCGGATTTTTCCAAAGTTATATTTGCCTGACGGGTGAGTTGTTCAAGATAAAAGATATCTTTTTCGGTTAGTTTATAATTTTCTCCATTAATTACGATTGAACCTGTGTTCATTCCGGATTTTAAAAGTGGAAAGATTCCAATATGACCATCTTTAGAAATAGTATAGGTTAAAATTTCATCATTTTTTTGTAAAAATGTTTCAAGTTCGTCATGCCTGTATTTTTTTGGCCATAAAAGTTTATATTTAGAATTTTCATCTTTGCAAAAGATAGAAATTTGTTTATTTGCAGTAAATTTGCTTATACTTTCTCCAATCAGAGGTACTATATAATTTAGTTCATACTGTGATTCCACAAGCTTTGCAATATCTTTCATTGCTTTATAAAATTCAATATTTTGCTGCATAAAATAATTCAGCTGTTTATTTATTATCGTTGTAGAAATCTGTGTTGCTGCTATATTAAGGCTAATAATAAAATCCAGATTTTGATAATCAGGTGTAAATTCATCTGTTTGAAGCTCAACCAGACCTATAACCATATTTTTATCGGTTACAGGCAGGACAATTACAGCTTTGTTATCTTCAATATTTTTGCTTATTTCTGCTCTTAATATTTTATCTTTAGTATCAAACCTGACAAGACTGTCATTAATAAGAAATCCTTTTCCCTGTTGCGGAGCCAGTGCTTTATAAAAATTAATCAGCCTTTCTTTATCTTCAGTTAAAATATTCCAGTTTTTGTTAAAATCCCTGAAAGCATCGGAATATTCGTCATACAAAAGTATTTTTAGATAATTAATCTTAAAAAAAGTACAAAAAATAGTCTTAATAGATTTGATTAAGTCTTCGGAAGATATATTTTCATTTAATACTCGGGCTATTTCCCAGAGAAAAGTCAATTCAATGACTTTTTTTGAATAATTAAGAGTTTGCAAAGTTCCCCCTTATTTTTATTTGCATCCCCAATTAAATTGCAAAAACTGGAGTGAAGAAAATTAAAAACCAGTTTTAGTTAAGTCTGAAGAATGATTCAAGATCACCAATTTTTTCAATTTCTTCAATAATTTCAGCGTTAATAGTTAAAAGGTCATCCTCGTTTAATCCCAGATAATTAAGTGCTTCCTTATCAAATAAATTCACATCAAGATTATTTAAGTCGAGAGCTATATGGGAAAAAATGTTTCCTATGTGAACAATACTTGTTAATTTCATATTTTCGGGTGAGTTCATTGGATCATGATGATGTCGAATAACTTCAGATAAGCTTTCTGGCAAATTCCAGCCTTCTGCAATCATATATCCAATATTTTGATGAGATATTTCGCAGTATTTTTCTTCAGCAGCCAATAATTTCTGACTTAAAAGAGGATTTGAAACTTCCTGAAGTACTAATGTGTAATTTTCATGATCATATTGATCAAGAATAATTTTTCCAATATCGTGCAATATTGCAGCGCTGAAAATATCTTCTTGTTCACTCAACTGAAGGTAATTATTTATTTTCTTGGATGAAATAGCTGAAACGAGACAATGCTTCCAGAACTTTTTATAATCAAGCATCTTTATTAAATCGTTTTTGGGTGAAAATATCTTAAAAATACTTGAAGATAATACTAACCCTCTCATTGTGGTAAATCCCAGAATGGTGACTGCTTGCTGTATTGAGCTTATTTGTCTTGGAAATCCATAATAAGCAGAATTGACGAGTCTTAAAACGCGGGTTGTAAGTCCGGGATCATGAGAAATTATCCTGCTTAATTGAGAGGCAGAAGACCGTGGATCTTGAACAATCTCCATTACTTTAGTAACAATTTCAGGTAAAGAAGGGATATCTCGTACTTTAATCCTGATTTTTTCAGCTTTTGATGTACCTGACTGAATTGATTTAAGCTGAATTATAGATTCAGTTAGAGAATAAGTTTCAACTTTGTATTTTTTTAATTCACCGATAACCCAGGTTTTCATAGTATCATCCAGCCCAAGCTTGTCGAATTTCAGGATAATTACCCTTTCAAATTCTTTTTTTGATGCGTCATTAATTAATTTTATTAGTTCAGGTTTGTAATCGGGTCTGCTTTCTTGAGGCTCTTCATAGATTTTTAGCAGTTCAAAATCATGTTTAATGCAAAATTCCTGAATTTTTTCTTTCTGAATTTTGATTTCAAGAGATCTTTCAATCTCCTGAAGCCTGTAGGAATTAACATACCCGACAGTTTTCAATTTTTAAAATCTCCTGCAAAATTCCGGCTAATATAATCCAATAATTTATTCTACTATAATTTAGAAGCTGTTTGTTTAAAAAAAATTACTTTGTTGGAGTTACAGTTTTGCAGACGGGACAAGTTTTCATATTTTCCATGATTGCTTTATCAAGATTTTCTGTAAGCACAACTCTGCCGTTAAGGTAAGTAATATTATAGTTTTTTGCAGGTGATTCACCTATTTTTTCTGTTATATATTCATATTGAACAGATCTTTTTGCAATAGCACGCTGATTTATATCATTTAACATTTGATAAATGTAAGCAGTTTTAAAATAATCACCTCTGGAATCAATCAAAAGCCCAGCTTTTTCCAATTCTTTCAAAGATTCTTGATATAAGAATCTTTGTCTTAACAAAATAGCCAGATTATAATGTGATTCATAATTTAACGGTTCCAGGCTGATTGCCTTGCAGTATTCTTCTAAAGATTCAGAATAAACTCCAAGAAGCTGCATTGTTAATGCAAGGTTATAATGAGTTTCATAATTATTGGGCTCAATTTTTATGGAATTTCTGTAGTACTGAGCTGCTTGTTTCAAACATTCTTTTACAAACATACTATCGGGTTTATAAAGTAAAGATTTACTTTTATATGCAAGTCCAAGATTATAATAGGCTATTGCCTTACTATGCCAGATATGATGCTTATTATTAAATATAAAAGGCACATTAATTACAAAAGGCTTTGAATTGATTGCCTTTTTGTACTCATTAATACCTCTATCTATATCAAGTATCTGCTGAGTAAGAACTATACCAAGGTTAATCCTTGCATTAAGATAATCAGGATTTGCCATTAGCGCTTTTTCATAACTTGAAACTGCACTATTATAGTCTTCATAGACTACGTAAATATTTCCTAAATTGTAATGAGCTTTATAATGTTCTGGATATAGATTAACAGCGTGGTTATATTTTCTTATAGCTTCCTGAAAAAGGCCTTCTTTATATGCTTGATCTGCCTGCCATACATAGTAAAATGCAGTAGCATGATACATTTGAAGTACTACCCACCTGTGAAAAATAACAACAAGCAATACTGCAATAACAAGTACAATAGCAGATACTGTTTTACGAGTTAATTTTGTGAGTGAATTTTGCGTACGATTACCCTCTTATTGTTAATTCCGACTTATTTACACCTGCCAGTGCATTTGTTTTAATCATAGTCAAGTAATTTGTATACCATTAAATAGTGATGTAATGATATATGTTTATTATACCAGTAGATTACCCAGTTAGGGAATTTATATTTTTGTCCATACTTGGTTTTATAATACTACACACGCATATATATTCGACTCTTACCCAGACACGATCCAGCTATTTAAGCCGAGCATTGCTCGGTATTTTTTTTATTACGACAAATAAAAGCCCTCACTTGGGTTGAGGGCTTTTATGAAGAATTTATATATAAATTTAGTTATTGCACATTCTGTGAATTGTTAATACCAAATACTGCCTTATTAATACACTGAAGCAGACCCATCATTTTAGGAGTCAGTGCAAACAGAACACCCATAGATATTACTGCTATTACAGCTATCATTAATGTCCATTCACCCACACTCTGACCTTTTTTTCTCTTCAACATGTATATAATCCCTAAAAACTTACTAAGTCTAATTATTTATAGTTATGGACTAGCCTGATTTGCTGCATTTCCTAGTGTAGTGTTAACTTTACCAATTATGTTCTGGATTTGTCCACCCATTTGTGTTAAAACTACGATTGCAACAACTGAAACCAAAGCCAAAATTAAACCATACTCAACAAGACTCTGCCCTTTTTTTGTACTCTTAACATTTTTTAACTTTTTCATTGTAACTCCCAGTAAATTACTTTTAATAATTCATTTTAATAATACAGTATATTTATTTATATATATATCACTTTTCTGAGTGATTTTTTATATCACCCTACCTTTATTTTTCCATTATAAATTTAATATTAGCTGTTTCTAATCTATCTAAAGCTTCCCGTAATCTTTCATCAGGTGCAACCAAAGATACTCTGAAATGATCATCGCTGTATTTCCCAAAAGCAATTCCAGGTGTAAAAACAACGCCTGTTTTATCGAGAACCATTTTGCACCAGGATTTTGAATCATAACCTTTAGGTACATCCAGCCAGAGATACATAGTTGCTTTTGGCAAACTTAAATCCCATCCAAGTTTCCTGAATCCTTCAACCATAAAATCTCTTCTGCGCTGATATTTTTGAACAATCTTATCAATATGGATTTGAGGTAAATTCAATGCTGCTATTGCAGCATCCTGTACTATTGTTGCAGTGCCGTAGTCAATGTTAGTTTTCATAGAATATAGAGCTTTTATGTATTCTTTATTTCCAACAGCAAAGCCTATTCTCCAACCTGCCATATTAAATGTTTTCGAGAAAGAATGAAACTCTATAGCAACATCTTTTGCTCTCGGTATTTCAAAAATACTTGGCGGTCTGTAACCGTCGTAAACTATTTCTCCATACGCAAGGTCAGTACAGAGTAATATATTATATTTAATGCAATAATCAACTAATTCCTGATAATATTCCTTTGTTACAGTAGCTGCTGAAGGATTATTAGGATAATTTACAAAAAATACTTTTGCTCTTTGAGCTATTTCTTCAGGAATACTGGATAAAACTGGCAGATAATCAGTTTTTGCTTCAAGTTTTACATGATAAATATCACCATTTGAAATCCATGTACCTCTTGAATGAACAGGATAATATGGATCAGGAACTATATTAATATCTCCAGGATCAGTATATGCCATGGCAATATGAGCCAGACCCTCTTTTGCACCAATTAATGTTTGTATTTCATCTTTTGGATCAATAGTAACGTTATATCTTCTTAGCATCCAGTCAGCAATTGCCTGTCTGAATGTTTCCTTTCCTTTAAAACTTGGATAACCATGATTTATCGGATTTTGTATGCTTTTTACTGCTGCTTCAACAATTGGAGCAGGAGTTGGGCCATCAGGATTGCCTATGCCAAGATCAATTAAATCAACACCTTTTGCCCTGGCCGCTTCTTTCCATTCGTCTAACTCTGCAAAGATGTACACGGGCAAGTTTAGTAGTTTTTTTGATGGTGTGATGTTTAACTTGGTTTGCATTTTTAATCTCCTGATTGACTGTTTATAACGAAAGGATTATATAAAACCTCCGTTAAATATGATCTGTACAACAATTGATATTATAGTATAAATTTAGAATGTTCAATAAAATAGTACCATTTGGAATTATTTTAAATCTATTTTGGAAATTATTTCTTCTGCTCTTTGTTTAAAAGTATGAAATTGCAGGATTTTTTCTTTACCATTTCTGGCTATTTTACCTCTTAAAGAATCTTCACTCAAATATTTTGAAATCTTGTCAATTAATTCGTTTTGGCTCTTATAAAATACAAGTTCAGAATTTGAAGTGAAATAATCTGAGGTATCCTGTTTAAAATCTGTTATTAAAAATCCTTCCGAAGCCAGAACTTCAAGAACCCGATAATTCATGCTGCTCAATCCCTGATCCATGGTAATGTTAAGAACAATTTTAGCTCCTGCATATACCTTAGCAAGTTCATTCTCTGTTTCAAGAAAACCCATATAACTATTTTTATATATATTTACCAGATTTGAACTTAACATGCCTCTTTTTTCTATTTCTTCCGAGCTAGTATCGAAATGTTTTTTATACGAATAAATGCCAAGTTTTCCCGGGAAGTTTTTTATAATTTCGCATAAAATAGAAAGTCTTCTATCAGTTAGAGGTCTTCCGACAAAAACTATATCGGGAGTAACATTATCAGTTTTCTGGTTAATGGAATATAAGTCGGGATCAACCCCTAGTGGCAAGTAAAATGATCTATTTTGAAATATATTTAAATATTGTTTATCCCAACAAAAAACTATTCCATTAGAGTCAGACAGTTTTTTAAAAAGTGTTAAATCGCCCGAATGAGCAAAATTTGCATTTGGATCATCAGCAAAATAGTGTATAACTGGAACATTTAATTCAGTAATAATTTTCTCAGCTTCAGGATTGATCAAATGTACATAGTCATAACCTATGACAAAATCAGGCAAGAAAGTTTTTACTGAATTAGAATTAATATCTCTCACGTCATAAATCATGACATTGTGGCCTGATTTCTTAAATCCCTTTGCAAGACCGTTTATAATTAGCGCTCCTGCAATACTTATTGGAGTTATAGCCAGTATATTGCCCATATATTACTAAAATCCTGCTATAAAATAAATAATAGTCTGAAATATCCTATTATTGAATGAATTTATTAATTGCTTTTGCTTTTATTATAACAGTAAAGACTATTTTGGTCGAATTGTTAAAAAAAATTTCTATTCCTGTAAAACTCTGGCTAAGAATGAGGTTTTTACCAAAAATAGAATAAAATTCTTGATTATAGCTAATGCTTTTGTATATTTTACCTTTATATCTCAATTATAGATGTTAATTTGGGTAAAACGGGCGAGGTTGACGTTTTTTATAAAATAATGATATCTTATTACTATTATATTTTTATGGCAAGTTGGTATAAAGTTAGAAATACTTCTAAATAACTAATATTTACCTATTAAGGATCGAAAAATAAGTGGTAAGGGCTAGGAGAGTTGTTATGGCCTTGAAAAAAGCCAAGGGTTTTAGTTTTTATAAAGAAAATTCAATTATTGATGAAACTACAGAAGAAATTTTAGATTATCTTCTTCGATCAAAGAATTTTCTTTCAGATTTAACTCTTTTAAAACTAAATCAAAAAGTCAAAACCTCATTTTCAAAGAGAATGTCGGAATTTATTGTAGGGTTTTTAAAATCTTCGAAAGTAGGTAATTCAAAAAGTTTTTTAGTTGTATTTTTCCTGGTGTTCTCTCTCTCAGGCTGTTTTTTAAATTCATCTAATGCTGCATTTGCAGTATCAAATGAGTTAAAACAGCAGTTAATTAACATTAATCAAAATACAGACAAATTAGTTCATATAAATTTAAACCAATATTCAGAAAATAGTAAAAGAAATGATAATATTATACCCATTTCTGAGGAATTAAAAGATAATTTGTATGGCATTAAGCCAGGACAGCCATTAATGATTATTCCTCAAATTTCAAAAGTTCATATAGTAAAAAAAGGTGAGAATCTTGTTAGAATTAGCAATAAATATAATGTATCTCTCAAAAAATTAATTTCTGTTAATTCTAAAATTGACCTTTTGAATTTAAAACCCGGAGAAAAACTCATAATCCCCGATAGTAAAATTGCTAGAGACCATAGATACAAACTTGCATCCAGAGGCTTTTCCCCTTCTATTGGACTTTCTCAGGACAGATATTTGAAATGGCCTACTCAGGGAGGAAGAGTTATCTCAAGATTTGGATTTAGGACATTCAGACAGCATTTAGGAGTTGATATCAACGGAAATACAGGGAGTCCAATATTTGCTGCCAAATCAGGTACAGTTGTATTCTCAGGATGGAAAGGCGATTATGGCCAGTGTATTATAATTGATCACGGATATGGGATTCAAACATTATATGCACATGCATCAAAACTTCTTGTTAGAGTCGGAGATACTGTGAATGCAGGTTATGAAATTGCAAAAGTTGGTTCTTCTGGTAATGCAACTTGTTCTCATCTTCATTTTCAGGTTATGTTAAATGGTATTCCTAAAAATCCTGAAAGATATCTGCAGTCATAAAAAATTTTGATAAAAAAAGGATATTTTATTCATATATTTAATTTTATTTAAAATATCCTTCAAATTAATGTTGTTAATTTGAATTTAATCTTATTTAATAAAATTAAAGAATTGTTTATTATTTTGTAATATAACTGGACATCATTTAATGTATTTTTTACAATTGTAATCAATCACAAAATAATAATTCTGGGAAAATTGTCAAAATTAAGAGAGGGTTAGGCTTTGTCTGTTAGATATACACATAACAATATGATTATTGAAAAGAAAAATTCTTTTAATAGAAAGAATGTTAGAAAAGTCTATCAGAAAAGAATTTACTATTTATTTGTAACAATACTGTTAGTTATTTGTCTTTGTCAGATATTCAGAGGCATATTTTTGAATGTTGCCAAATATATAACTTTAAATGAGCAGCTTAATAAGCTTGAAAAATTAAATATTGCAGCCAGTGATGAAAACAATCAGCTAAGAGAACAGCTTAAAAATTACACTTCTTCAAAAGGAATTGAAGCTCTGGCAAGAGATAACCTGAATATGGTTGGAAAAAATGAAGTTTTAGTCATAATTAAACAATAAGAAGCCTGCTATCAAGCAGGCTTTGAAGTATATATTTACCAATTTAAAATTGAATAATCTTTTTATCTAGGACTAGAGTTTATTTTACTGCAACTAATCTAGGTATAACGCCTAATTCGCCCTGAATCATTTTTGCTTTTGCTAATGCCATAGCTCTACGTTTTTGGGCGCCTCTAAGAAGAAATGATACCGAATTTGATGTTGTAACTGCTGGCATTATTTTCTTTTCTTCCATAATTATATCCTTTATAAAATTACATTTTAATTTTGACTTACATAAACTATATCGATCAGATTAAAAATTTTCTTTAGCGTTTATGGATAAATTTTGGAAAAATGAAACATAATTTAACAATTCAGCACCTGAATTTGTTTTTAATATCTGTTTTATAGAAATAATTATGTAATAGGGTTATAAATTTTAGCAAAATCGGAGCTTTAAAACTGTTTGTTAGGCACAGTTATAAGTGACATTAAGTAGTAAAATTTTTTACCGCCCCTTGTGGGTAAGCTCTGGCAAGGAGGTATGTCTTATATAACAAGTATCATACCAGAGTGAATTTAAAAAATTTTTCGCTACCAATCAATCAAAGTTTTTCGTAATTTATTAATCCCTTTTATATTAGAAAAGCCTTTCTGTAAAAGAGTGTTCCTCCCACTGCCGCAATAATAATGTTTGGCAGCCATGCGGAAAAAATAGGATCTAATATTTGGGATTCTCCAAGTGATATTGAAAAAGCCCTTAATAAGTAATAGCTGAAAAGTATAAATATACTAAATAAGAATCCCCGGTTAAATCTAGCTCTTGGAGGTGTAATAGCAAGAGGTATTCCTATTATAGCAATAAGAAAGGAAGTTACAGGAATAGCAAACTTTTCATGCAATTGAATTAAAAGACTTGAAACGTTGTTATTGCCTTTTTTCTTTTCATTTTTTATATATTTAATTAAATTATAAATATTAAACTCTTTGGCTTTACGGTTTTTTGCATTTTCGGAACTGTTAAAATTAGTAAAAAGCCGCATTTTATCAAACAATAAACTG
>Ga0074198_1001265_pt1 | contig 17882 bp, 16 predicted proteins | sample EPASupsiteSAE323_FD_64527 | JGI IMG/M metagenome (GOLD analysis project Ga0074198, IMG submission 64527) | Bioremediated contaminated groundwater from EPA Superfund site, New Mexico - Sample SAE3-23 | ecosystem: Environmental > Aquatic > Deep subsurface > Groundwater > Contaminated ...
ATAATATATATGGCTTCTGATTCATAGCTTTCTTCCACATCTTCTCATATTCTTTATCTACTTTTTGATTTAAAACAGATAAATCTAATTTATTCTTAACAGCTACTTTAATATATCCATGGATAGCTTCAAACAATGACAATAAAACAACTTGAGGATCATTTCCTGCTTCCACAATATTCAATTCTAAAGCAACTGCATATCACATGCTTTTTTCTTTAAAAACAATGTACCTAATAGAATCAGAATTTAAATTATTTTTAGTTATAATATTTTTTTTCATATTTCTATCTATTCGTCTTTATATACATCTATTATACCATTATTTTAATTAAAAATCAATATCACCACTCATAGCCTGATTTAGCATCTGACAGTATAGATTATACCCTACCTTATTAATATTACCTGATTGGGCTTTACCCAATATATTTCCCGCTCCTCGTATTTCCAAATCTCGTAAAGCAATCTGATACCCAGCCCCTAAGTAATTAGCTTCTTTTAGAGCTTCTAATCTTAATTTGGACTTATCAATCAAATGTTTTGGATAAAAGAAATAAGCAAAAGATTCTGATCCTCCTCTCCCGATTCTCCCTCTTAATTGATATGCCTCTCCTAATCCCAAACGAGTAGCATCTTCCACAACCAAAGTATTAACATTACTCAAATCCAAACCGTTCTCAATGATAGTAGTGGAAACTAAAATATCTAATTCTCCGGATTTAAATCTATCCATCACTTTTAATATTTGTGTCTCTGACATCCTACCATGTAAATAATCAATTTTCAATTTTCCTAAATCCTTTTTTAATTCCATAACTCGTTTTTGAATACTGGCAATTCTATTATGGATATAAAAAATCTGTCCCTTTCTTTCAATTTCTTTATTAATAGCCTCTAAAATAATATCTTTCTTATATGGTAAAATATATGTTTCAATTGGTAGCCTATTTACTGGAGCTGTTTCTATAATACTCATTTTTTTAAATCCAGACATAGCAATACTCAAAGTTCTTGGTATTGGAGTAGCTGATAGACTCAAGGCATGTATTTCATTATATAATCCTCGAATTTTCTCTTTCTGTTTAACTCCGAATTTTTGTTCTTCATCAATAATCAACATCCCTAAATTCTTAAATTCTACATCCGAACTCAGCAATCTATGAGTACCGATAATAATATCTGCTTCTCCAGATCTTATTTTCTTTAAAATTTCTTTATCTTGTTTGCTATCATTTAATCTAGACATCGAAACAACAGTTAGCCCCAAAGATTCTACTCTTTTCTTAAATACTTCTTCATGTTGTTTTACCAAAATAGTAGTCGGTGCTAATAAAACTACTTGCTTTTTATGTAAAGCGACTCGAAAAGCAGCTCTTACTGCGACTTCTGTTTTCCCAAAACCAACATCTCCTAAAACTAATCTATCCATCAATTTCCCTGATCCTAAATCCATATATATTTCCTTAATTGCCCTTTCTTGATCTTCGGTCAAATTAAATTCGAATGTATTATCTAAATCTCCCTCCAATTCTTTGTCTCCATATAATCTCTCGGTTTGACTAGTTTCTTTTTTGGCATATAATTCTAATAACTCTTTAGCAAAAGCGATCACATCTTCTTCGACTTTTTTCCTCGTATTAAACCAAGTTTGTGTAGACAGCCTATGAATACTGGGGTTTTCAAAGCCGTAATATTTGCTTAATTTATTAGCTTTCTCATGAGGAATAAAGAGCATATCCGGAGTTTTCCCCTCACTTGGTGGCGCATATTCTAATATAAAATACTTTTTGTTTTCTTCCTCTTTAAACCCACGAAAAATACCAATACCATGATCAACATGAACTACAAAATCTCCTGATTTTAAACCAGTTAATTCCGGTAAGTGTTTCAGCAAGGAAGCTTTTTTCTTTTCAAATTCATCATCATTTTCCTTAACATCAAATAGAGATATTTTCAAAATATAGCTTCCACTAAATTCAATTCTTATTGGTTTTTCTATACTAGGAGAAAAAACATCAATAATAAACCCTCGATGAGAAAATTCCCCAGGAAATTTAACATAATCAACTTTTTGATAATTCAAATCGTTTAACTTCAGTAATAAGAACGACTGTTTCATTCTTAACCCCTCCTCAATAAACAAAATATTCTCTCTCCAAAACTGCTGTGTTTTCGAAGATTCATATATTTTCAATAAATTCTCTTTAAATCAAACAGACCCCCTTTCTAAAAAGTATGGGGATAAAGCTACAATTAAATAGTTTTTATCTAACGCCGACTGTTTCAAATTTGTCTTTTATCTTTTCTTTAATCTTTTCTAATTCTTCTTTCCCTAACCCCTTTATATTAGCACATTTTTCATCTAAAGTATACCCCGTTTTAAATTCCTGTAAAAAATATTTCTTTGCCCGAGATATAACCGATACAATATCTAATATATCTTCTTCTCTTATCATAGGAGCAACTGTTGTTCGAAATTCATAATTTTCTAATGTTTTAACTAACTCTATACTTCTTTTAATCTTTTCTATGTCTACCTTAACTCCAGTAATATCCATATATTTTTGATTCAAAGGAGCCTTAATATCCATGGCAATATAATCAACTAATTTTAAATCAATTAACTCTTTTAGCATGTCCGGATTGGTTCCATTAGAATCCAATTTTACCAAAAAACCTAGATCTTTAATTTTTTTTATAAAATCTTTTAAATCAGTATGCAACGTAGGCTCTCCTCCTGTAATACAGACTGCTTCCAATTTTCCTACCCTTGACCTTAAAAATTCTAATATGTCTTCCTCCGAAAGATTAATATGTTCTTTAATTAGGTTTGGTAGCACAATTTCTTTATTGTAACAAAAATTACATCGAAAATTACACCCGGTAGTGAATACAATGGCACATATTTTACCGGGGTAATCTATCAATGACAATTGTTGTAATCCTCCAAAAATCATATGCTTAATTTATTGTTTTAGGATTAACTTTTACTTTATTGAATGCTTGAATCAAACTTACTTTATCAGTAGCCTTACCTCATTTAAACTCAAGCCTTTCCTTAAATTCTTGCTGTTTACCCTCATGCCAACTTTGAACTGGACGTAAATAGCCAACTACTCGAGAATATACTTCACATTTCTGTTCTATAACACATTTTGGACACAAGAAATGTTCTCCTGCAATATATCCATGAGTTGGACAAATACTAAAAGTAGGAGTAATAGTCATATACGGCAAACGATAGCTGCTAAAAATTGTTTTTATTAAACTTTTTACAGACATAGGATCGCTAATTTCTTCTCCAATAAATCCATGTAATATTGTTCCACCTGAATATTTTGTTTGAAGGTTATCTTGGTGATCTAGTACTTCAAAAAGATCTTCTGAAAATCCAACTGGTAATTGAGATGAGTTAGTGTAATATGGAGTCTCTGGCGTTCCAGATGTAATAATTTCAGGAAACATTTTCTTATCAATCTGAGCTAAGCGATATGAAGTTCCCTCAGCTGGTGTTGCTTCAAGATTATATAAACTTCCTGTTTCTTCTTGATATTTGATCATTCTTTGTCTCATAAAATCTAAAACTTCTCCCATAAAATTCTTTCCATCAATATCTGCTATCGAGCATCCCAAAAAATTCAAACACATTTCGTGCCCACCAACTAGTCCAATCGTTGAAAAATGATTAGCTCAATAAGAACCTCTCATTTTCTTAACATCCTGTAAATAATATCGACAGTATGGATATAATCCTCGAATTGTATACTGTTCAATAGTTTTACGTTTTATTTCCAAGGAGTTTTTCGCTAAATCCATAGCTTCTTTTAATTTATCGAAAAATTCTTTTCTTGTCTTAGACAAATATGCAATATGGGGAAGATTTATTGTCACTACTCCTAAACTTCCAGTCTTAGGTGATGCACCAAACAACCCCCCTCCTCTTTTATATAACTCCCTATTATCTAACTTCAACCTACAGCACATGCTGGTAGCATCTGCTGGTGATAGTTCTGAATTAATAAAATTAGAAAAAGATGGAATACCATATTTAGCTGTCATTTTTCAAATTCCTTCATAACTTGGATTATCTCAATCAAAATCTTTAGTTATATTATAGGTAGGAATCGGAAAAGTAAAAACTCTTCCCGTAGAATCGCCTTCAGAAAATACATCACACAAGGCTCTATTAATTAAATCCATTTCTGATTTAAATTCCCCATATGTTTCTTTTTTCATTTCTCCACCTATAATAATCGGCATATCCTTGTGATGTTCTGGAACCTTTAAATCTAAGGTAATATTAGTAAAAGGCGTATTCCCAGTAATAAACACCTTTCCGTTTCTTCTAGCAATGACTGTTTCATTGTCCGTATGAACAGATCAAATAATACCAGAATAATTAACTTTTTTAATTGAAACAATGTATGTTTCAGGATGCTTTATTATCCTCAAAACAAAAATATCTTTTGTACCAATCGTCGGTTTTCTTGTTAAGACAGTAAAACCTCATCCAGCGTTAGCACATATAATCTGCAATCCATTTAATATTTCTGGTTCTGCCGTGCCAATCTTGCATCCCTCTCACCCGTCTGCCTTCAAATATGTTTCCAAAAACATTCTAGATTGTCTTTCGCTCATATTCCATAAGCTTTCTGGAATAAAATGAACATTTTCTTTCGTACCAAATCATTCATGGATTATTCTAGAGCTTTCCGCATTCATTCTCATTCTTGTCACCTCAGATCCTAATGCAGAAACCCCATATTCTGAATATTCTAATTTAAAATGTTTTAAAAGCTTTATAATCTCTTCATATTTAGCACTATTCTTTACTTTAGATTGATAAATAGACACTCTATAACAACATCTATGTGCCCCAGGTCTTTCTACGGAACCTTCTGATATAATTCAAGCTAGTAATTTAATCTGTTCGTCACTCATTTTAATATCCTTAGCTGAATTTTTAGCCGCTATGGGTATAACAATTGGAGATTTCAACTTTAAAACATCCTCAATAGGCTCTAAAACATATTTTTCTGGCTTAACACTAAAAAGTTTTCTCACAACCCTATGATTAGGAGAAATCAACTGATCTTGAATCCTATTCTTTAAATTATACATTTCTCCAGAATATTCTTTCTTAAAAACTAAAGAAACTTTCTTCTCTTCCATTCTTTGATTCTTCAAATTAAAAGTTTTTATTACATCTCCCTTTTTAATATCCTCGTATCCCCTTCAACCTTCAGGTGTTAAGATCTCAGTATCTTGTGATAAGCATTGAAACCCAACTCTTGTAGGCACATTTACGTTGCATAAGAACTCTTGTAATGCCTGCTTAACTTCCTTGTAAGATAAATTATCATATCTAACAAAAGGAGCAAGAAGGGTATCAAAATTAGAAAAAGCCTGAGCTCCAGCAACTTCTCCCTGTAAAGTATAGAAAAAATTAATCATATGCCCTAAAGCTGTTCGAAAATGTTTTGCAGGAGCAGATTGGATTTTCCCTGCTACTCCTCCAAAACCTTTTAATAAAAGATCTTGTAAATCTCAACCACAGCAATAAGCCCCCAACGTTCCTAAATCATGAATATGAAACAAATTTTCTTTCGCTGCCTCTCTAATCTCTTTAGGATATATCTTATTCAGTCAATATTTCTTTGTAATATTATTAGCAATGTAATTATTTAAACCCTGTAAAGAATATTCCATATTACTATTCTCTTTTATCTCTCAATCTATAATATCTAAATAACTACCCATTAAATCGATTGATTCTTCTTTAGTAATCTTGTTCTCTCTTACTCTTCTTCTCTGTTCACGATAGAGAATGTAGTTTTTAGCTGTTTCAGCATATCCTTGTAAAATTAAAACCTCTTCAACTATATCTTGAATTTTCTCTACATGCGGGATTTCTCCTTTTTTAAACCTACGATTCAGAATAAAAGCTACTTTTTTAGCTAATTCTTTGGAATCTTTCTTTCCACCCTCTTCTGTTGTAGACAAAGCCTTGAAAATTGCCTCTTCAACACGAGAAATATCATATTTAACCACTACTCCATCCCTATTTTGGATCAAAGTAATATGATTTTTCTTAATTTTCTTAGGCGCACTCGCCCCAACAGTTTTTGAAGGTGTAACCATATTGTTTTTTTAGCGATTTTTTAACAAAAAAAGAGAAACCTTAACCAAAGGTCTCTCTAGTATAGCAAAGGTTTTAAAAAATAGCAATATTGACAGAAAGTCTATCTTATCGTTTCTTTTTTCTTAGAAAAGCGGGTATTTCTAACTCTTTTTCATCCCATTTATTATCAGTTGTCAAATCTACGGTTACAATTTTTTCTTTTTTATCCTCAACTTCTTCAGTTTGAGAATATTCTTTTATATTTTTCTTAGGTTCTTCTTTAAAATCATGTGATGTCGGTAAAGAAAAAATATTTTTTTCCTTTTCCTCCTCTTCATCATGTCTAGAAATCAAATTAGTTAACGGATTAGAATTAAACAAATCCTCTTGTGGCGGTTTTGGCTTTCCAAATCCACCAGCAATAACAATAATCTTAACTTCTCCTGATTTTAATTCCTCGTCATATGATGCACCAAAAATAATTTTAGCTTCTGAGTCAGCAGTTTCTGTAATCAAACGAGCCGCATCAGTAATTTCTGACAAAGTTAAATCATTATGTCCGCTAATATTAAATAAAATACGAGTAGCTCCATCAATAGCTAAATTTAATAATGGAGAAGAAATCGCTGCCTTAGCAGCTTTAATAGCTCTGTCTTTTCCAGATGCTTTTCCAATCCCAATAATTGAATCTCCTGCATTAGATAATATAGTTTGTAAATTAGCAAAATCCAAATTAATTAATCCTGGGAAATTAATTAAATCCGCAATACCTTGTACACCTTGTCTTAAGATTTCATCAATTTGTTTAAAAGCTTCTAGGATTGGAGTATCTTTATCAATAATATTAAAAATTCTATCATTATGTATTGTGATTAACGCATCCACGTTAGCATATAATTTCTTTCAAGCCTCGTTAGCAATATCCATTCTTTTTGTTCCCTCGAAGAAAAATGGTTTAGTAACAACCCCGATAATTAAAGCATCAGTTTTTCTGGCTAGTTCCGCAACAACAGGTGCTGCTCCAGATCCAGTTCCCCCTCCTAATCCACATGTAATAAAAATTAAATCAGCACCATTCATAGCTTCTTCAATTTGAGAAATACTTTCTTCTGCTGCTTTTTTACCAATATCTGGATCCATTCCTGCCCCTAGGCCTCTTGTTAAGGCAGATCCAATATCAATCTTTTTATCAGCTTTAGTAAAATGTAAAGCTTGCATATCGGTATTTAAGGCAATAAATTCAACCCCATCTACCTTACGTTTGTACATACGGGTTAAAATATTTCCTCCCCCTCCACCAATTCCAATAATCTTGATCTTGATGTTCGGTTTTGACTTAAAAGTATTTGGTGCTGTTTGTGCCATGCTTAAGGATTAAAATTTTTAAAAAGTTTTTTGATTGCTCCTCCAAAACCCGATTTACCACTAGTTTGCGAATTATTATTATGTTCATCGTCTAAATACCATTTTACTGCTCCTACTACATTAACAAAGCTTGGATCATTCTCAATCAAGCCATCAAATTGTGCGTGTGCTATACGTGCTGGTAATTTTAATTTATCTTTTGCTAATTCTAAAATGTGTGGTAAATTTGCCCCTCCTCCATATAAAACTACTCCTCCAGGTAATTTTCCATATTTACCAATCAATTTTAATTCTTCGTTTATAAAATCAAATATTTGTTCAACTCTAGCTTCAATAACCTCAGCTAATTCTTTTCTAGAAAAATTCTTATCTTCTCCAGAAACAAAACTACCTAAATTAACCATTTCTTTTTTATCAACTTTGCTAGACATTCCGTCTCCTACATTCATCTTAATATTCTCCCCATCATTATGAGAAATCTGCAATCATAAACAAATATCATTACTGATATAATTTCCACCAATAGGTAAAACTTTTGTATAGATTAAATTCCCTTCCTCAAAAATAGAAAAACTAGTAGTTCCTGCTCCTAAATCAATAGCTATGGAACCCAATTCTTTTTCTTGTCTTGTTAGCGATCCATATGCTCCAGCTAAAGTATTAACAACTAATGCTTCTTGTCTAAAACCAACACCTTTTAAAACATTATCTATATTCCTTGTGTCTGGCATAAAGGCGTCAATTATCAAACTTTCTACTTCTAATCTCATCCCTGTCATTCCTATTGGACTATCAAAAACTTCTGTTCCATCAACTAAAAATCTCTGAGGAATAATATGGATCAAATTACGATTTGCTGGCAAAGAAAAAGATTGAGATGATTGTTGAGCTCTTAATATATCTTCCCCATTAATTTCATTATTAGAATTAGAAATAATAGCAATACCTTTAGATTTTCGAGTTTCTAATCTACTTCCTCCAATACAAACTACCCCTCTTAATACATTCGTATTGAGAGCACTAGAAACTTCATCTAAAACCTTATCCAAACTCCTGGTCACCTCTTCAACATTAGAAATAACTCCTCTGGTTATCCCAGTTGATGGACGTTTAAGACTTAAAACAATTTGCTCAGGGTTTGTTTTAAAAACCACTGCATGTATGTTATTTGTTCCTATGTCTAAGGCGAGCCAAGCTTGTCGCATATGAATTTTTTAAAAGGTTTGTTCGATTTTTTGCATCTCCTGATCTTCTTTTTCTGTATTATGGTCATAGCCCAAAAGATGCAACAAACTATGAACCATCGCTTTTTTGTAGTTATCCTTACCCGAAATCAATTCTGGGGTCAAGAATACATCTCCTAATATTATACTACTTTCTTTGTTTTTTTTCAAGTCCCCTAAGCTAAACTGTGGAAAACTCAGATCTTCAGGAATATATTTCTTTTTCCTTCAAATCTTATTTAATTTCATCATTTCTTTTGATTTGGCTAAAACTAAAGAAATTTCTACTTGCTTAACTAAAGAATTAATCTTTTTCAATTCTTTTTGTATAACCTTTTCTGTAATTTCCGTTAGAAACTTTCCATAACGAAACGAAACTCCTGAAAAATTATATATTAAGAATTCTACCTTAATCATTATTTTCTCTTAATTGGTAATCCCATTTTCTTCTTGTACTCAATATCTTTCAAAACACCGATTCTATGTAAGGCAGTCAATTGTTTCTTTCTTTCGTTTGGTTTTTTTGTATGGACCTGATGCTTTAAAGATTCTAATAATACTCCACTTTTTTGAATAACTTGAGACACTCGATATAAGAATGAAGAAGTTGATTCATTTTCTTTTTTCTGTATTTTTATTGACATATTTTTAATTTATTGTATTTAATTTTTCTATTTTATTTTTTAAGACCTTTACTAATCTATTCATTGATACATTCTCTTGTAAATCTGATGAGGTTTCCTGTAGTATTACTTCTTCTCTCCCTACCTCTTCTTGACCAAACAATAAAATGTATCGAGCTTTAATTTTATCCGCAATTTTCATCTGTGATCTTACGCTGTCTTTCCCAAAGCTAAAAGCTACTTTAATATCATTTCTTCTTAATTCTTCTAATATTTCAAAACTTTTTCTTTTAGCTGTTTCCCCTACTGGCATTAAAAAGAATGCTGGTGGTCGATATTTAGTATCTATTATTCTTTGAGACCTCAGAAAACTAATTAGTCTATCAGTATCAAACACAAATCCAGATACTGGCTTGTTCTGCCCACTAAATAATCTAATTAGCTCGTCTTGTCTTCCACCCCAAGCAAAAACAACTTTATCTTTACTTTCGTTATTAGCTTCCGCTACTACCCTTCAAATGGTTCTTGTATAATAATTAGTATCTACTGATATCTCTGGGTTTATTTCTGCAGGTATTTTCATATCTTTTAAATAGCGTAAAATTGTTTGCAAGTGTCCCTTACAATCAACACAGATAAAATCGGTAATTCTAGGAGCATCCACTCTTAAAGCCTTACATTTTTCATCTTCGCAGCTAAATAAAGCTAGTGGATTAGACTTCAAATTATTTTTACACACACTACATAGCTTTTTACTTTTTTCTTTGTAATACTTCTCCAACATTTTCTCATAATTCTTAAAGCACTTAGGACATCCTACGCTATTAAGTTCCACAGTAGAATTATGAATTCCTACGTTACTTAATATAGTTCTAGCTAAAAAGATCATTTCAATATCGTTAATTGTATTATCATCTCCAATAATCTCAAAGCCAGCTTGATAGAATTCCTTATTCCCTTCTTCTTTATCTTTAAAGTATGATCCCGAATAAAAAACTTTTACTGGTTGAGAAAAAGCAGCTAAATTATGTTCTAAATAAGCTCTAATCATTGTAATCGCTCCCTCTGGTCTCAAAACTAAATTCTTGTCCCCAATAGATTTAACAGAAAACATTTCTTTTAATGTTAAACTATCTTTTCCTAGCCCATGAGAAAATAAATCAGCATACTCTACAATAGGTGGAACAATTTTCTCATATCCGTAGAAATTTCCAATGTTATTAATCTCCGACATTACCTTATCAAATATCTTTCTTTCATCAAAAATAATATCATGCATCCCTTTGGATACTTGACAGGTAATTTTCTTAGCTACCCCTCTATTCATTCTATCTAATTTTTCTTTATTCAATTTCTTTTTAATATCAACGAAACGAATTGATTTTTTTGGCATACTTACATTTCTTCTTTACGAATTACTAATTAATTAATTTGTCGCTCCTTCGTACAAAGGTAACGCAAAGGATCCTGCATTATTTATAGGCATCAGTCTTAATCAGACTTTGCCAATAATTTTTTCTTTTTTCAAATTTCCTCAACTACGAGAATCAAAAGATGCACCTCTATTATCTCCCATTACAAAATATTCCTTCTCTCCTAGGGTAACCTTAATATTATCTGTGGTCATATCTTCTCTAGGAAGATATCCTTCTTTTAATTTCATCCCCGTTTTATTTTCTGAATTAAAAATAGTTATTAAATTATTTTCAATTTGTACTGTTTCTCCTGGTAAGCCAATTATTCTTTTAATGTAGTAGCTAACACCATCGGGAGCACGAAAAATAATAACTTCTCCTCTTTTTGGTTCCCCTATTTTATAGGATAATTTGTCTACTAATAAATAGTCATTATTATGAAAATTAGGCTCCATACTTTGACCTTTAACAAAATATGGACTCATAACAAACATTCTAATCGGAGAAACGATTAAAAGAGCCGTAATTACTACCTCTCCCAGCTCAAATAAAAAAGGTTTTAGACCTTTCATAAAAATAATCTAATATTTATTAAGTATCTTTAGTATATCATAAAAAGATAGAAAAAACAAGGGGTTTAACCTTGTTCCATCTTTCTGCTTTAACCCTACCCAATATATACTTTAAATTAAAAAATGAGAGAATATTTAATCTTTTCCATTCTATAGAATACTAGTCCAATTCTGATATATTTGGCAAGAAACCTCCGGCTTGCATATGCCATAATTTAGCATATTTGCCATTAAATTTTAATAGTTCCTCATGAGTTCCACTTTCCACAATTTTGCCATGTTCTAAAAATATTATTCTATCCATATGCGACAAAGTAGAAAGTCTATGGGCAATAGCTATAACCGTTTTGTTTTCTATTAATTTGGTAAGGCCTTTTTGAATTTTTTGCTCACTGTCACTATCTAAAGAACTTGTAGCCTCATCTAATAAAAATAATGGTCTGTTTGCCAGTAAAGCTCTGGCAATCGCTATTCTTTGACGTTGTCCTCCAGATAATTTTATTCCTCTTTCACCAACAATACTTTCATATCCCTTAGGCAATTCTTGTATAAATTCATCAGCGTAAGCAAGCTTAGAAGCTTTAATGATTTCATCTTGTGAAATGTTATCAAATCCATAAGATATATTTTCTGCTATACTCATATGAAATAAGGAAGTATCTTGGGAAATATATGAAATATGAGATCTTAAAACTTTCTGAGTAATATTTTTTATATTAATATCATTAAGCAAAATCTCTCCGTTTTTAACATCAAAGAATCTCAATAATAAATTCGCAAAAGTTGTCTTCCCTGCACCTGACAAACCAACTATGCCTATTTTTTCTTTTGGCCTTACAATTAAAGAAAAATTATCAAGAATAGGCTGCTTATCGTCATAATTAAAAACAACGTTCCGATACTCAACACTCACTTCTTTCTCTTCTTTATAAATTGGATTATCGTTATCCAAAATGGATGGACTAACAACTAAATTCTTAAGATTCTGTAAAACCTCTCCATGGAAACGAATGAAATTTGACAACTGTGGACCAAAGGTTCAAACAGAATTTTTTAATTGAATAACTATACCCGCAGCAGCCACTATCATACCGACGGTTATTAAATTACGTATATATAGAAAAGCACTGACCCATATTAATCCAGTTATCAAAACGATTGTTTGAATACCTACAAAAGCATACATAATTAATTCTCATCTCCCAAAAACACGTAATGCATGTGTCTCTTTGTCGATTTGTTCATTAACTAATCTTCTATCTTCTTCTCTTCCGTAAACCTTAACCATTCCAATATTTGCATAAACATCGACTAATTTACCAGAAGTATATGTTTCTTGTATAGCTCATTCCCCCGCTTTTATATTTATACGCTTAGAAATAAAAATACTACCAACAGAAAAACATAAAGATCATACTAGCAAAAAAATCGCATATCAAAAATGTATGCCACTAAGTATCATAATAGAAGCTAAAATCATTACCACAACATAAACAATGTCATTAGTAATAATAATTGTAAGTTGCTCAAAAGCATCAGCACATATTGAAATATTATGAGCTATTTCTCCCGCAAAACGGTCAGCAAAATAACCAAAAGACAATGAACGAGAATGTTCAAATAACGCTTTCTTCACATTTGACCTTATCTTTGCTTTAATAGAAATCTCTAAAGCGTGACCAGAACGAAAGGCTATTTCTTCTAATACAAGTGCTAATACCATAGCTCAAATAAAAACATTGGCTAATGAGCCAGAATTAAGAGCATCTATCATTTTACCAAAAAAATACGAAAATGCTGTTATACATAAAATTCCTAAGCCATATAAAATAGTATTCAAAATAATTCAAGGCATCTCTTTACGGTTAACCCTTAAAAAGAATTTCAGTGGCGAAGTATGTTTTTTAGGATCCAAAACATCATTCATTATATATTTTTATTTAATTGTATTATTAAATCTATATTATCATTATTATTAGCCCTGACTCTGTGTGTATATCCACATTTCTCGCAAATATAACAAATATAATTAATGCCAGAAACAGTTTCAACTTTAACCGGCTTCATAACTCCCCTGCACTCAGATTGTCTATCTCCAGGATTAATATCTACATGTAAAGAATACAGACAATTCGGGCAATGATCTGTATACCCGTTCCCCATAACTTCAAACCCACAATTGATACATCTAAAATTTTCTTTTTTTCTTTGAAATTTCTTGAAAAACATATTTATCGATAAATTGATAATTGCCCTAATATATCTTTAGCCGACAATACTCTTTGTTCGCTATCGCTATACAAAGTAAATAAAATATCCCCCTTAACATAACTTTCTCCAACACTTTTATTTAAATAGACTCCACTTCCTTTTAAATCAGGAGTTCCTAAAATACGACAAATCTCAACTAAATTGTGGTTATTAATAAATTTAATGGTTCCACTATTCTCCGCAATAACTTCGTATTTATATTCCCCTATATTTATGCTCTCAGAATCAATAGTTGGATTCCCTCCTTGTGAATCCATTATACCCATCATCTTTTTTCAAGCAGATCCAGAAATTAAACTTTCTCTTGCTCTTTCTTCTCCCTTTCCTTGTGATATCTTCCCTGTTAATTCTAATAAAGCCCCTGATAATTTAATAGCTTTATTCTCTAAATCCATTGGTCTATTTTCTTTTTGTTGTAAAACACGCAAAACATCTCTCATCTCTAAAGCTGGTCCAATACCTTTTCCTACCGGACCATGAGTTTCGCTAATAACAACCTCCGTTTTAATTTTAAATTCTTTAGCAATCTTTTCAAATATATTCTTAATTTTTAAAGCTGTCTCCATATCAGGAATCTTGGCTGTCTTAGCTACAGGTATGTCAATCACTAAATGAGATACCCCCATGGCTACCTTTTTAGACATAACACTAACAACTAATTTAGAATAAGGCTCAATTCCCAAATTATGAGTTATATGAATAAAATAATCATCAGCTGGGGCTAACTTTAAAGCCCCGCCTCAAACTAAACATCCTTTATTCTTTTTTACGATCTCTTTAATCTCTTCTGTACCAAATTTAACTCCCATAATGGTCTCTACCGCGTCTGCAGTCCCCGCTGCCGAAGTAATAGAACGAGAAGAGGTCTTTGGTATACAAATCCCAAAACTAGCTACAATAGGTACAATAATTGGAGTAACTCTATTCCCAGGTAACCCACCAGTAGAATGCTTATCTGCTGTAATCTTATCAAATTTCATCATATCTCCAGTCTGAGCGATAGCTTTAGTTAAAAAATATAATTCCTCATCTGAAAAATTATTTTCATCAAAAGCCGAAGCAATAAAAAAAGCAAGCTCAATATCATTCAATCGATGGTTAATAATATCATTAATAATAGATAACATCTCTGCATAAGTTAACTTCTGTCCAAATAGTTTTTTATAAATAGCTTGTAAAGAAGGGGCTCTATTAGCAAAAGTAAAACGAATTAAATCTCCGTCTTTGATCCTATACTTTTCCCAAATATCTTTTACAATTCCTACCTCTGTAGGCAAAACCATCTCACTAGATAAATCGACTCCAACCTCTGTTTCTTTATTCTTTCAAGATAGATTTAATTCATCTCCAACTAAAATACCCATTCTTTTAGCGTCTTCATTATTCACAATAACTGTCCAGCTTTTACCAGCAGAAATATCAATCAACTTCGCTTTTAGAAAGAAATCATGACTACTTTTGTTTTTACTATCTATTTTATCAATAAATAAAGGATACGATTCGTCTTCTGCCATATTATATTTTTAATATTTTTTTAACAATTAAAGTAATTGGGTCAATACAACTAACTTCCTCGAATACATTAAATATCGTATTACTAGAAATTATTTTCTTAGCTTGAGTATCTTTTAATTTTTGTTCAGTATCTCCCACCAACAATCCATGTACAAATGCAAAATTCAAACTTTTAATATTGTATTTTTTTAACTCTGGCACTAATTTAATCAATGTCCCACCAGTAGCAATAACATCGTCAACGATAATTAAATCCTTACCAGTTAATTTGTCCATTTTAAACTTTCCCGGAAAATCAATTTTAACTTTATTAGTTTCCAAGTTTCTAACCTTTTTACAAATAACATAATCAAATTTCTTGTTTTTAATAAAATCCAAAACAAATTCTTTAGACTCTCCATCTGGGCCAATAACTAATGTATTTGTTATATCAAAATCAGAAAAGGCTTTTCCTAAGGTTTCAAACAAAGATACATCATATGCTTTAATTTTAAACAAATCTTGTAATTGTAATCTGTGGTTATGATTGTTGCAGGTTATAAAATAATCCAAATTATCACTTAAATAATTTCCAATAATTTTAGCCGATACTGGTTCTCCCTTCAAAAATTCTTTATCTTGTCTATTATATGGTAAATATGGAATAATCCCAATGACTTTCTTACAAGATTCTTTCATTTTAGCAGATAACAATAAGAAATTAATCAAAAAATCATTAATATCTATATCCTGATAAATATCAAGGAGTAATATGCCTATATCTGCTTTAGTAAAATTCAAAATCCTTGGTTTTACTGGTCCGTCTTCAAATTTCTTGAATTCAACAGGACAAAATTTAAATTTAAGTTTTGCCCCTAATTCTTTAGCTAATTTATTACCTACAACAATATTTACCATAAAAATAGTTTATTCAGATATTTTTAAAAGTTCCATTAATCTCGCTTTATCAAAACCGATAACCAGCTCATTGCCTATCTCTGTAACTGGTACTCCCATTTGTCCTGTCTTGTCAATCATTTCTTGTGCCTTAATTGGATCAGAAACATCAATTTCCGTAAATTCAATTTTATGTTCTGTTAAAAAATTCTTTAAAACTCGACATCATGAACAACCTGGTGTAGAATAAACTTTAATATTCATTATTTTGTATTTAATTCTTTATTAATATTTTTAATAAAATCTTCCAAGCTAACAGCCCCTACTGATTGCATTGTTCCTTGTATTAACATCTGCATCTGCTTATCATTAAAAAAAGTTGTGGGAAAACCTAACTTATCATATTTACCCAAATATCATTGCCCTTTTTCCAGTATAACATTTAAATATTTATGGTTATCTAAACAATTATTGAATTCCTGTTTATTTAAACCAATATTCGCCAATCCTGTCAGAATGTTTTCCTTCTTAAAGTTGACTTCTATATTCTCTTCTCCTAACTTTCATAATATTTCATTGGCTTCTCAAAATTTTCCTTGGTCATTAGCACAGTACGCTGCCTCTGTACCCAATAAAGAAACTGAATTTTGAAAAGATACTAAATCATATCTCAAAGACACATCGTACTTATTTATTTCTTGATCAATAAATGGTTTGATAGTTTCATTAAAATATTTCCTTGACCAACCACAATCATAACTAGATAAAACTATGATCTTTAACTTAGCGTTTTTCTTTCCTTTAATCTCTAGCTCCGATGATATATTATCACTAGTAAATTTTTCAATCGTATTTTCCTTTTTTAATGATTTATTAAAAAATTGTCCATAAACTAATAGGGCTCCAAAAAATATCCCAATAATTATAAGAATTTGTCATCCAATACGATTTTTTAGCATAGACATATTTAAATATTTTCTATTAATATAATAGCAGATTATTGAATAATTTGCAATGGGCTATTCCCTTCTTTTCATTGCTTCTTTAATTGTTTCTGGATCCGCAAATTCGATTTCTCCCCCATAAGGTATTCCTACCCCTATTTGTGTTATTTTGACCCCACATGGTTCCAATAATTTCTTTAAATATAGCGTAGTTAAATATCCTTCTGAGGTTGGGTTTAGGGCTAATATAATCTCATCAATTGGATCTTTATTTTGAATCGCTTTTCTAACTTTCAAAACCAGTTGTTTAATAGTTAATTTGTTTTCTTTAGCTTCATCAATATTAGATAGTAGCCCACCTAAAATATGATATTCTCCTTTATATTTCCCCGTCTTTTCAATAGTAATTAAATCCGTATCTCCCTCTACAACACAAATCATTTTATGATTTCTGCTCGTATCGTTACAAATCGGGCAAAGAAAATCCTTCTTATTCTCTGACTCAAAAACAAAAAAACAATTATCACATATCTTTGTTTTACATGATATATCTCAAATTAATTTAGCAATTTCTTTCAAATTCTTCTCTGAGTAATGGGTTACATAAAAAGCTAAACGACTAGATTGCCTAGATCCTATACCCGGCAAATTTTTAAAAAACCCTGCTAATTTATTAACTTCATTTGGAATTATATCCATAGATTAAATTTACATTATTTCATCTTCTCCTAAAAACTCCGCATCTTCAATAACTTCCGTAGGCGTATTAAAAGAAACTTCAGGTGGTGGAGCTAGCTGTTCATAACCCTCTTCACTGCTTCCCTCAAATGTTTTATCTAACTCCCTAAAACTAGCAATTTCTTGATTAAAATATAGTTCAACTTGTCCTACCGGACCATTTCTGTGCTTAGCAATCAAAATCTCTGCAATATTAGGATTGGCACTATTCTTATT
>Ga0074198_1001266_pt1 | contig 17872 bp, 14 predicted proteins | sample EPASupsiteSAE323_FD_64527 | JGI IMG/M metagenome (GOLD analysis project Ga0074198, IMG submission 64527) | Bioremediated contaminated groundwater from EPA Superfund site, New Mexico - Sample SAE3-23 | ecosystem: Environmental > Aquatic > Deep subsurface > Groundwater > Contaminated ...
TCACCTATTCCGAATCGGTGACAGCTCTGTTCGCGGCCCATCCCCGCTTCAGACTCGACGCGGAAATCGGAAAATTTTCGGTATTCGAATCGCTGGACTGGCCGGCTTCCTATGTCGAACTGGTTCCCGTGGAAGCGCTGTCGGTAGTCCGGGAAGGCCCCGGCGGATGGAAGACCGATTATTATCGATTTTTCAGAGATTACGAATTCATTGGGTGGCCATTCCTCAGTTCGGCTTTTGCGGATTCACGGGTCTCGTCTCTGGCATCCTTCGCTTCCTACGACGATTACCGTGATGCCCGGACGGCGCAGGCAGCCCTGGGTATGATCGAGTCCGATGGCCGGACTCCGATCGCGTCGATCCGCGACGAGCGGATCGACGATTTTGGCGTTCATTTCGTCACGGACAAGCCCGGACAGCCTCATGTCGTAAAGATTTCTTTTGCCCCCGGCTGGAGATCGCTCTCGGGCGAGAAGCTGTATCCCGTGTCGCCGGGGTTCATTCTCATCGTTCCTACGTCGAATACCGTCGATCTGCGCTACGGCAGGACCGGCTGGGAATGGCTCGGGCTCACCTTGAGTCTGGCGGGAACCCCGGCACTTTTGCTGTTTGCGCGGCGCAAAAAACGCAGCCTGCCTCACTGGAAGGCAGCGTTTGTTCTTGCCTTCGCGGGTTTCGCGATCGCGGCGGGACTGCTGGCGGTCAGGACTGCGACCGGGCCGGCCGCGATCGCGCGCGACATGGAAAAAGCCCGCCGTTTCGACCTGTCCAAAGCCGCCGATCGCGCCGAAGCCCTGGTCCTGGCGGAGCGCTGGGCGACCGAAGAAACACTCGACCGCTACGACAATATGCTCGCTTTCGATGCCTGGCGGATCAAGGCCGAAGTCCTAGCGCGCGAAGACCGCGCGGCGGAAGCTTCGGACATCGTGGACATGCTGCGCGCACGATATCCGCACAGCCGCGCCATCCAGCAACTCCCTGCGACCAAGTGATTTCCGGTCACATGTTCCGGGAGCGGTCAGCCGGCCGGACGCGCCCCTCGCCGCCCTTCCACAACATAGGCCACACCTTTCCACACGGATTCGAACTGCGCCGCATCATATTCGCGCATCACGCCTGAGACATCGCCGGAGGCCGGATCGTTCACGAGCACCGCAAAACCGCCGTCTTCACGCCGGGCCAGACCCCGTACGAGGATCAGGTGGCCCGAACTGGCCTTGATCGGCGCTCCATCGAGCTCATTCTCCCTGAACGCCACGCTCGCGATGAGGATATGCCCCTTCGCGAGTTCGACGGCGGCCGCCTCGAGGTTCGGGAAAAAATCCAGGCGCGCTTCCGCGCCGAGCCTGCCAAGACTTGCGACGCAAAAGGGCCAGTTTCCGTATATTTCGGCGCCATAGTCGCGACAGTCCTCGGCGACGAAAGACGTCGGGTAATCCAGCCCAAGGGCTTCCAGCGCCATGGCGCAGCATGTCGGGGAACAGATTCTACCCTTGATTTGCTGCCGTTCCGTCATTTGCGACCTGGCCGGGACGGAAATGGATGAAGTGACCAGAGAAAGCGGAAGCTTTCCGAGGTCGCCGTGGCTCTTGGGAGCGTGCCGGTCACGCGTCAGAACGCCGAAGCGCCGGATACGCGCGGAGCCTCTGTACCCGGGGGCTCCCAGGCTCAACCGATAGCGGAATCGGGTTGAACGGCCGGAAAGGAGGAGAGTATCCGTCTCCACTTTCCCGTCCGCATCGCCCGCCGAGAAGCTTTGCGGCCTGACCGACCATCTGCCCAGCTTATACCAGGCCGACCATCCCTTCACCGTTTCAACCTGCAACTCCGTCTCGACGAATCCCTCACCCGAGATATCGGCCGCCCACCAGGGCACGAGCCAATCGAAGGGTGAGGCTTCCACCGGGTCCGAAAGCCAGACGGCGGTCTCCGAATCGCCTGGGACTTCCAGCCCCGTGCAGGTTTCGATGGCTGTCTCTCCGGACTTGCCCTTTTCTGGGGCTTCGCCCTCTCCGCCTGTCTTTTCGGGGCTTTCGGCCGCTCCGAAACGGCGCTCATACCGTCCGACTTCCACCATGGGATCAGCCATGCCTTTCTGCCCTCCAAAAATCGCGTCGCGCGACATCGGTTTCGAGAATAACTTTCCCGCCGCAAGCGCGCAAGGATCATTCGAGGCGTACCGCAGGACCGTGTGCCGGCTCAGCGTTTCGCGGCGTCGGGGATATTGCGAAAGCCGAACCTCCGGTACTATGGTTGTCGCGGAATGGGAAACACCGAACGGCGCATTGCGCGGTGCCTCGCGTTATTCTTCATGGCCGCGATCGCGGGCGCCTGCGCCGCACCGGATCCGCGGCAGAATCCACGGCAGAGTCCGGCCCCGACGCCGCAGAGGGCGGCAACGACGGCCGCGACAGGAAAGGAACAGAAAATGCAATCGACACCCGAAGTATCCGTATTCGCCCACCGCGGTTTCCGCGGCATCGCTCCCGAAAACACTCTGCTCGCCGCCAGGAAAGGCCATGAAGCCGGAGCCGGATGGTGGGAACTCGACGTAGCCGCATCTTCGGACGGCGTTCTCGTCATCATGCATGACGACACCCTGGTCAGAACGAGCGATGCCAAACGCCTTTTCCCGGAGCGGGAACCCTGGTCCGTCTACGATTTCACTCTTGCTGAACTCAAGCGCCTGGATGTGGGTTCCTGGTACGGCGGGACGGATCCCTTTGGCCAGATCGCGGCCGGGCGCATCAGTCCGGCACAGGCCGCAGCCTTCGCAGGCGAACGCATACCGACCTTTCGCGAAGCGCTCGACCTCACCAAATCGCTCGGCTTGAAGGTGAATATTGAGATAAAGGACGCGACCGGCCAGACCTGCGACGCCTGGATCGTCGAAAAAACCGTCGGGCTCATCAACGAACTGGGCATGACCCGCGACGTCATGATTTCTTCCTTCAACCATGAGTACCTGCGCCGCGTAAAAAAAGCGTGCCCCGAGATCGATACGGCAGCCCTCATCGACAAACCGATAGCCGACCCCGTCGGTCGCCTTAAGGAACTCAAGGCCATCGCCCTCAACCCGAACGCGAAATACCTGGATGAAGCCACCGTGAAGGCGCTCCGGGCGGCCGGATACGGTGTACTCGTCTGGACCGTGAACGAAAAGGCCGACATGAGGCGCCTGCTCGAATGGGGCGTTACGGGGCTCATTACCGATTTCCCGGATCGCGCGCTGGAAGTGCTTGCGGGACACTAAAGAAAATCTAACCTTTTTTTGATTGCGCACAAGCCGATACGAGGGTAGACTGCATAATGGCATGTGGGGCGCCACCTGCGTCCCCTGTACATTTGAAGGAGGCTACTTTGATGAAGAAATTACTGTTGTTGGTCCTTGCTCTCGCCGTCGTTTCCGGCGCCTGGGCGCAGACCACCGTCGAATTCTGGCACGCCATGACCGGCAAGAACGGCGACATGGTCCAGGCGCTCGCCGACAAGTTCAACGCCAGCCAGAAAGACTATAAAGTACAGCCCGTCTATAAGGGCTCCTACAGCGACACCATGAACGCGGGCATCGCGGCGTTCCGCGCCGGCCAGGCCCCCGCCATTATCCAGGTCTACGAAGTCGGCACTGCCACCATGATGGCGGCCAAAGGCGCCGTGAAGCCGGTATATCAGCTCATGGCCGAGAACAACGAGAAGTTCGACCCGAAGGTGTACATCCCCACCATCACGGGCTACTACTCCACTTCCGACGGCAAGATGCTTTCTTTGCCCTTCAATTCTTCGACCGCAGTCATGTACTACAACAAAGACGCGTTCAAGAAAGCCGGACTCGATCCCGAGAAGGCCCCTGCCACATGGCCCGAGTTCTTCGACTACGCCAAGAAGCTCAAGGCTTCCGGCATGGAAGGCGGATTCTCCACCAACTGGATATCCTGGATCCAGCTCGAGAACTTTGCCGCCTGGCACAACCTGCCCTTCGGTACGCGCAAGAACGGCTTCGATGGTCTCGACACCCAGCTTATCTTCAATTCGCCGCTCGTTCTCAGGCATCTGCAGACGATCTACGATCTGTCCAAAGACGGAACCTTCATCTATGGCGGACGCGAGAACAAGGCCAATCCCCTCTTCTCTTCCGGCAAAGTCGCGATGCATTTCGAATCCATCGGCGGTTACGCGAACTTCAAAAATACCTGCAAATTCGATTTTGGCGTCGCGCGCCTGCCCTACTATCCCGACATGCTCGGCGCTCCCCAGAACTCGATCATCGGCGGCGCAAGCCTCTGGGTTCTGAACGGCAAGACCAAGGCCGAATACAAAGCGGTCGCTGATTTCTTCGCCTTCATTTCCCTGCCCGAGAATCAGGCCTTCTGGCACCAGAACACGGGCTATCTGCCCATCACCACCGCCGCGTACGAGCTCACCAAAGCCCAGGGCTTCTACAAAGACAACCCCGGCCCCGAAGTCGCCATCAAGCAGCTCCTGAACAAGGCCCCCACGGGCAATTCCATGGGCATCCGGTTCGGCAACTTCAACATCATCCGTGAGATCGAAGACCAGACTTGGGAAGACATCCTCGCCGGCAAGATTTCCGTCAAGGATGGACTCGACAAGATGGTCAAGGACGGCAACAAGACATTGCGCGAGTTTGAACGCCTCAACAAGTGACAGTTTCCGTGCTATGATATTTAAGGGGCCGCCCGATGGGCGGCCCCTTTTCCGAATTTCCACCACCCAGGACGAGACATGTCGAAGCAGTACGAATTCAAGACCAAAGGATTGCCGTATCTTCTGGTTCTGCCGCAAATGGTTATCGTTTTCATTTTTTTCTTTTGGCCTTCGGCTCAGGCCATCTGGCAGTCTTTCTTCCTGCAGGACCCCTTTGGCGGGCGGATAATTTTCGTCGGCTTCGAAAACTATCTCAAACTGTTCCAGGATCCGGATTATTGGGCCTCGTTCACCGTCTCCGTGGCCTTTGCCGTTGCAGTTTCCCTTTCCTCGATGGCTATAGCGCTTTTCCTCGCGGTGCAGACCAACAAGAAAATCCGTCTGGGCTCGTTCTATAAAACCATGCTGATATGGCCCTACGCCGTTGCCACTATGGTTGCAGGAGTCCTCTGGCTCTTCATGTTCAACCCCAATGTGGGCGTCATCGCGTGGGTTCTCAAGTATAAACTCGGCGTGGAGTGGAACCATCTGCTCAAATCGAACCAGGCATTCCTGCTGCTCACGCTTGCGGCAAGCTGGAAGCAGATTTCCTATAATTTCGTGTTTTTCCTCGCCGGTCTGCAGAGTGTGCCCGCGGCACTCATAGAAGCCGCGGCCATCGATGGCGCCAGTCCGGTAAAGCGCTTCTGGAAGATCATTTTTCCTTTGCTCTCGCCGACGACGTTCTACCTGATGGTCATGAATCTCGTGTACGGCTTTTTCGAGACTTTTCCCATCGTGCATCAAGTTACGGCGGGCGGGCCCGGAAAGTCGACGCAGATTCTCGTCTACAAAGTGTGGCGCGATGGCGTCATCAATCTCGATCTGGGCGGTTCTTCAGCCCAGTCCGTCGTTCTGATGATCATGGTCATCGGACTCACCATAATTCAGTTCCGCTTTATCGAGCGGAAAGTCACGTACTGAGGAGGGTGCCATGACTGAACATCGCAAATCAGCGCGCATCTTCCCCCATATTGTTCTCTGGATATCGATCGTAATCATTATCTTTCCGCTGTACTTCGTTTTCGTGGCGTCGACGCGAACCAGCGCGGAAATCCTTTCCGCGCCCATGCCGCTCTTTCCGGGCACGCATCTGATCGAAAACTACAGCAAGGCTCTTCTGGACGGCGCAAAAAATCTCGGCGCTTCGGCCCTCACCATGATGAAGAATTCCTTTATCATGGCCATGGGCATATCCGTCGGAAAGATCGTGGTATCGCTGCTCGCAGCCTTCGCTATCGTGTTCTTCGATTTCCGCGGGCGCAAATTCTGTTTCTGGGCGATTTTCATTACATTGATGCTCCCGGTGGAAGTACGCATCATGCCCACGTACAAGGTCATCTCGGACCTTGGCCTGCTCAATTCCTACGCCGGTCTCATATTGCCGATGATCGTATCGGCGACCGCGGTATTCCTTTTCCGGCAGTTTTTCCTGTCGGTGCCGCGCGAGATCGCCGAAGCATCCCAGATCGACGGCGCTTCCTCGATGCAGTTCTTCGGATCGATCCTGCTCCCGATGACGCGTACGCCCATCGCTTCCATGTTCGTGATCCAGTTCATCTATGGCTGGAACCAGTACCTCTGGCCTCTCCTCATCACGACCAAGCAGGAATATTACACACTGCTCATCGGTATCAACCGAATGCTTTCGGGCGCGGATGTGCAGATCGAATGGCAGATTGCCATGGCCACGGTATTGCTCGCCATGATTCCGCCCGTCATCGTGGTGATCGTAATGCAGAAGCAGTTTGTAGCGGGAATGACCGACACGGAAAAATAGTCGACACGAAAGGACCGATACCGCTTCGAACAATCATCTTTTACGACAAAGCCGGCCGCGCTTCAAGCGCGGCCGGCTTTGTTTATGCCTTGTCCCAGCAGACTGGGGTTTATCGCTTCGCCCAGGCGGGGACCTCGATCCCGAAATACGCTTCGGCGTTGCCCCAGCTCACATTCCGCACCAGCGCAGCGCTGAAACAATCGTCCTCGGGCAGTTCGCCCGATTCCACCCAGCGCCCCACGACTCCGCACAGGATGCGGCGGAAGTATTCGTGGCGCGGAAAAGAAAGGAATGAGCGGGAATCGGTGAGCATGCCGACCCAGCGGCCGAGCAAGCCCACGGAGGCATACTTGGCGAGGTGGCGTTCCATGCCGTCCTTGTGGTCGTTGAACCACCATGCGGCTCCGTATTGCATCTTGCCCGGGCAGGCGGCCGTAGCAAGCTCGGTCCCGAAAGGCGGGGTCCGGCCGGCAGCGGCGCCGGGGCCCGCCTGCGCGCCTGCGTTTCCGGCGAGGCAGAGCGACAGGACCGCAAGCGTTTCATGGCCGGCGGGATTGAGCGTATAGAGGATAGTCTTGGGCAGAGCTCCGTCGCGATCCAGGCTGTCGAGGAAGGCCGCAAGCGGCGCCGCCACCGGCGCGTCCGACATTCCGTCGGAACCGCCGTCCGGGCCGTAACTTCGGTAGAGCCCTGTCTTGATGTTGCGCAATGCGCCGATGTGAAGCTGCATCGTCCAGCCTGATGCCGCATTGAGCCGCCCCACGTGAGCGAGCACCGCATGCGCAAGCTTTTCGCGCGAAAGGACATCCTGTTCGCGCCCGGAGAGCAAGCTCGCCACGATCGTGTCCAGCTCCGCCTCGGAGGCGGGAGCATAGGGCGGAACGAGAAGGGCGTGATCCGAAATACGGCATCCTGTCTCGTGGAAGAACGCATGCCGCCTCGAAAGCGCTTCGACAAGGTCGGAAAAGCGTCTGATTTCGACGCCGGCGGCGGCCCCCAGAACGGCCGCATACGCCTTCCATGCCGCGGCGTCGGCCGCATTCATCGCTTTGTCCGGACGGAAGGTCGGAAGTACGCGAGTGACCCGCTTTCCGCGCGACGCCGCCGCGCTTCCGAATTCGGGGTCCGCCGCTATCGCCTTGTGCCACGTGAGGCCGTCCGCGGGATCGTCAGTGGTACAGGCCACCGCTACGCCGAATCGCTTCAGCATCGAGCGCGGAGAATCGCGCCTTTCGCGCATGATGGCATTCGCGCGGTCCCTGATGTCCGAGGCGTTCGAAGGTGTGAGCACATCATCGATACCGTAGGTTCTTTTAAGTTCGAGATGGGACCAGTGGAGAATGGGGTTTCCGGCGGTCTTTGTCATGGCGCGCGCGAAAGCGGCGAATTTGTCCGGCCAGGGAGCGTTGCCCGAACAGAGGGATTCGTCCGCTCCGTCGGCGCGCATGAGCCGCCATTTGTAGTGGTCGCCGCCCAGCCATACCTGCGCAATGTCCTCGAAAGGCCTGTCTTCGGCTATGGCCTGCGGCGAAAGGTGATTGTGGAAATCGAATATGGGCTGCGGGGCGGCATGCCTGAAATAAAGCTCACGCCCCGTTTCGGTATCCAGAAAAAAATCGTCATGAAGGAAAGATTTCATATCGCGTCCTAAAGTAATCCCTAGATGTTGTCGGTCAGATAGCCGCCATCGATCGGGATGGAAACGCCGGTCACGAAACCTGCGGCCTTGTCGCTCGCAAGGAAAAGGACCGCGCCGCGGAGCTCGGCCGCGTCGCCGAAGCGCCCGAAGGGAGTATGCGCGATGACGGCCTTTCCGCGGGCGGTGAGTTCGCCGGTTTTTTCGTCGATGAGGAGCGCGCGGTTCTGGTGGCCGATGAAGAAACCCGGCGCAATCGCGTTCACCCTGATGCCGTGGGGCGCGAATTCCTTGGCCAGCGCTTCGTTCAGGTTGAGCACACCCGCCTTGGCGGCATTGTAGGCCCATGTCCCCGACAGCGCCTTGTAACTGGTCATGGAGGTCATATTGATGACGCAGCCGCGCACGCCTTTTTCGATCCATCGGCGCGCGAACACGCGTGTCGGTGTCACAAGGCCTGAAAGCAGATTGAGCTTGAGCACTTCCTCGAAGACAGCTTCGTCCACATCGACAAAGGCGCATTTGCCGCGGTTGCCGCCCACTCCGTTTAAAAGAATGTCGGGCATGCCGCAGAGCGCTTCGGTTTCCGCGAGAGCGGCCTCGCAGGCTTCGCGCGTGGCGGTATCCGCCGTCACGGCGAAGATTCTGCCTGAATCCGGTCCGGCTTCTTTGCGCACCGTATCGGCCGCCGCTTCCATCGGATGGTTGGTGCCCCTCCCCCAGAGACATACGGTGGCTCCGGCCTTGGCGAAGGCAACCGCGAGGTTGGAGGGGAGCCCACCGGCGCCCCCCGTGACGACGGCTGTTTTGCCCGCGAGCGAAAACATGGATTCTACGTACGACATGAACACTCCTGTCATCGAGACTTTTCCGGAAGCGGAAACTTCCGGAATCGTCTCAATTTTGAGGCATAATCAGATTCGGCAGGAACATCGTAATCTCCGGGATGAACGTAACGAGCATAAGCACAACGACCATCGAGAAGTAGTACGGCAACAAGGCTTTGGTCACTTTTTCGACGGAAATTTTTCCCACCGCGCAACCGACGAAAAGCGCCGAGCCCACAGGGGGCGTGCAAAGCCCTATCGCCAGATTGATCATCATCATGATCCCGAAATGGATCGGCGACAGGCCCAGAGTCGTAACCGCGACCGGATAGAGGATCGGCGTGCAGATCAGGATAAGGGGCGCCATGTCCATTATGGCGCCGAGAACCAGCAGCAGGACGTTGATGAGCAACAGGAGAAGGTACTTGTTTGTCGTCACCGAAAGGATGAGTTCGGTAGCCTTGGCGGGAATGCGCAGATAGGCCATAAGCCAACCGAAGGCGCTCGCCGCCGCGATAAGGGCCATTACCATCGAAAGGGTCTTGAGCGAGTTGTAGAGGATGCCCTTCATCGCCTTGAGGGGAATTTCCCGGTAGACGAAGAATGTGATGATGAATGCGTAGATGACGGCGATCGCGGCGGATTCCGTGGCCGTAAAAATGCCCGAAATGACGCCGCCCATGATGATGACTGCCGTCATGAGCCCAAGGAACGCGTCCTTGAATATCCTGACCGCATCCCTGAAGGCGACTTTGGGCTCTCTGGGATAATTCCGTTTTTTGGCGATGATGAAGGAGATGATCATCATGCCTATGCCGAGAGAGATGCCCGGAATATATCCCCCCAGGAAGAGCCGGCCGACCGACACCCCTCCCGCCGCCATCGAGTAGAGAATCATGTTGTGGCTCGGAGGGATGATGACGCCCTGGGTCGAACTCGCCACCGTGAGGGCGACGGCGAAGTCGTCGTCATAGCCTTTCATTTTCATCATGGGAATGATGATCGATCCGGTCGATGCCACGTCGGCGACGGCTGAACCGGAGATTCCGCCGAAAAACATGGAATCGACGCAGTTCACCATGGCAAGACCGCCGCGGATCCTTCCCACAAAGACATTCGCGAGTTCGATAAGTTTGCGGGCTATGCCGCCCTGCCCCATCATCTCGCCCGCGATGATGAAGAAAGGTATCGCCAGGAGCGAAAACGATCTCACGCCCTGCACCATCTGCTGGACAATGGCCATGAGGGGTATTTTCAGATAGATCGCCGTCGCGATGGAAACGCCTGCAAGCGAATAGGTAATGGGCACGCGGAGAATCATCAGGAGGATAAAGCCTCCAAGCAGTATTGCGGTCGCGATTCCGGGATCACTCATGGGAGTCTCCAAATATATCTTTCAGCTTTCCTTCGCCGGAAAGAAAATCGTCGATGGACTTGTCGTAGGTATCCCACTTGAGGATATGCAATATCGCCTCAAGCACTATCGTAACCCCCGCGAAGGGAACCACGACATAAAGGATTCCGGCCGGCCACCTGGTCGCCGGCATAATGGAGGTCATCGTGAATTTTACGAGCGAGCTGCCATAGATGATCATGGTCATCCCGACGAAAATGACGACGAGTTCCATGAAAAGGTCGAGGACCTTGTTGAGCCAGGACGGTATTCTCTCCCGGGGCAGGAGGTTGATCGTGATATTGAGCTTCTGCTTGACACCCAGACCCATGGAGATGAAGACGAACCATACGCAGAGCGTGAGGGCGACTTCCTCCGACCACAGAATTCCGCTGTTGAAAACGTAACGGAGAAAGACATTCGCCGCGATGATAAGTACCATGGCGACGATAAAAAACTTTGCGATCTGCACAAGCGCTATATGGACGATATTTACCGCTCTCAATAGCAAATCTTTCATGGGCGTTATCCTATGGCAGGGGCCTCATGCGGCCAAAATTCACCGACAGTTCTGTCCGGTCGAATGCGGGCGTATCTTGCGCTCGCGCCGGATCGGACAGAACTGTCGGCATCTGCTTACTTCGAATTCGATTACTTAACGGCCTGTATCTGCTTGGCGAAGTCCTGGATTTCCTTGCTCTGCTTGGCGTAGAGCGGAGCCATGAGAGCCACCCAGGGAGCCTTGTCGGTGACGTAGGAAATCTGCGATCCACCGGCCTTTACTTTGTCGATAGAGACCTGTTCGTACTTGGCCCACTCGGCGCGCTGGAAAGCCACCGCGTCGGCGGCCGCCTGCTTGATCATATCCTGGTCGGCCCTGGAGAGCCTGCCGAGAGATATCTTGGAGCCGATGATGATCTCGGGAACCCGGGTGTGCTCGTCGAGGGTGAAGTACTTCGCGACCTCGAAGTGGCTGGTCGAGAAATAGGAGGCCCAATTGTTCTCCGCGCCGTCTACGACGCCGGTCTGGAGGGCGGAATAGACTTCGCCGTACGCCATCGGGGTCGGAACCGCGCCGAACGCCGAAACCAGCCCCATCATGAGCTCGCTTTCCTGGACGCGGATCTTGAGGCCCTTGAGATCGGCCGGAGTCTTCACCGGGCGTTTGGAGTTGTAGAAATTGCGCGATCCGCCCTCGAACCAGCCGAGGCCGACGAAGCCGAAGGGCTCGAGACTGGCGAGGAGGCTATTGCCGATATCGCCATTGAGCACTTTCCACATGTGGTCAGCGTCGCGGTAGAGGTAAGGCATCTGGAATGCGTTGAGCTTGGGAACGAAGGAAGCGAGGGGGCTGACCGAAACGCGGGTGATGTCGATGGCGCCAAACTGCACCTGTTCGATCACGGCCTTTTCCTGGCCGAGTTGGGAACCGGGATACACCTCGACGATGATGCGTCCACCGGAGCGTTCTTTTACGAGGCGGGCGAACTCTTCGTCGCCCATTTCGGTCGGATAGCCCTTGGGGTGGGTTTCAGCGAGTCTGAGGGTGATGGGTTTCGTCTGGGCGAAAACCTGGAGGGGAATAGCGGCAAGCAGAACGAGCGCCATTGCGGCGAAAAGGATACGCGACTTCATGCAAACCTCCTTGGAATCTTGGAACTCCGCGCACACGCACGGCTACCATCGATTTTCAGGCCGGAATCGCATTCACGGATCGGTGATTTTCCGCTATTTTCGGTACTTTCTTGCGGTCAACGCGAGAAAATCGACCGGATTCGTACCTTCCGACTTTCTGAAGACCCGGGAGAAGTAAGCCTGATCCCGGTACCCGACGAGAAGACTCGCTTCCTTTACCGAAGCGCCGGTGAGAAGCAGTTCCTTGGCGCGTTCCATACGCAGATGCGTGAGGAAATCGCTGAAGCCCATTCCCAGTTCTTTCGCGATCATCCGTGACAGATGGGAGGGACTCGCGCCGAGTTCCGAGGCCACCCCTTCGAGCGAAAGGTCTTCCTGGAATCGCCGGCGGATGAGGCCCACCGCCTTCGCCGCCAGGGTAAGCGCCATGTTCACCCCGGCCGTCCCCTTCGCGATAATGTCGGCCGACCGGAATTCGGAAGCAGCGGAGGCGGGAACGGAAAGCCTGACCGTCGGGCAGCCCGGTATCGCGAGCGAGCACGCATCGGCCGCGATCGAAAGAAGAGTGACCGGATTGTCCGTTGAAGGTCCGCAAAGGCCCGCCAGCAGGTCGATGGGAGCGACATCGCGCGCCGCCCGGCGCATCGCGTCGAGCATCGCATCGGCGCCGGGACTGCGAGAGGACGGGAAAAGAAGCATGCTGCCCATGGTATCTCCCGTCCCGTATATGGCGCGATCGCCGGTCTGCGCAAGCAGCGAAGCGCCGGTTTCGGCCGCGGCGGCCAGGGCGGCCCTTCCCGCCGCACTCCTCAATGAACCGGTATTGCTTTCGGGGCGGGCAAGCCTTAAGCATAAGGCGGCTCTGGGCCTCCCCTCCAATCCGAAAAAAGCGAGGAATTCGGCGGCCGTCAACGGTTCGAGCCTGCATTCTGCGAGGCGGGACCGCATTTCGCGAAGCACGAACTCTTCCGCGCTGTCGATCTTCGCCCTTCTGCTTCGTTCCTCATCATGCAGCCGGAGCTTTTCTTCGCTCTGCGCAAGACAGCGCCCCAAGGCCCCGAGCACTTCTGCAGCCGAAGCCGGTTTCAGAAGATATTCATCCACGCCGAGCCGCATGGCGTCGCGCGCATATTCGAAACGGTCGTGGGCGGACAATATCACGACGGGTGTGTCGATTCCCGCGTCGCGCATCCCGGCGACGGCGGCGATTCCGTCCATGCCCGGCATCATGACATCGAAAAAAACCACGTCGTAGCGGCCTTTCTTGAGCAGTTCCAGGGCGGCGCGACCCGAGCCCGCTTCGTGGATATCGTCGTCGGAGAGAGCGGTTCCGCTCCGGATGATAAAGCGCAGAGCTTCCCTTTCGAGCTCTTCATCATCGGCGATCAGGATTCTCGGCATCCAGCCTCCATCCCGGGATTGCCGCCGGGTGTCATACCGAGCTTCATTCCAGCTTCCGCCGTGACCGTCTGGTCCTCCCCGGACGAAAGGGGGATGGTGATCCGCACGAGGGTTCCGCGGCCGGGAGAAGAAAGAAGATGCATGGAAGCGGCGCATCCGTATTTCAGATAGAGCCGCGACGCCACATTGGCCAGCCCGATGCCGCTCGTACCGGCCGTCGCCCCGGCGTCTTCTCCGCGGAAAGCGGCTTCGATGGTTCCCCGCAGGGCCGAAAGCCGTGCGGAATCCATGCCTCCGCCAGAATCCGCGATCGTCAGGAAAAGTTTGCCGCGCCTGACCCGCGCCGCCACCAGAACCTTTCCTCCCCGTTCGAGCGGTTCGATGCCATGCCGGACGGCATTTTCGATAAAAGGCTGGACGGAAAACCTCGGTACTTTGATCGGGGGGAGTTCGGGGTCGGCCTTGATATCCCAATCGAGGCGCTCGCCGAATCTGACCTTCTGGAAAGCCAGATATTCCCTGACGGTGGCCAGCTCATCTTCCAGGCTCACATAGGGTTCCCCTCCCGCGAGGGCGTAGCGCATGAGTTTTGCCAATCCCCGGGAAAGGGTTTCCGTGCGGGTCGCCCCTTCCAGAAGAGCGCTCCTCGCAATGGAATTGAGTGCGTTGAACAGGAAATGCGGCCGCATCTGATCCTGGAGATTCATGAATTGGGCTTCCCTCAACGCTTTGCCCATGCGTACGAGGGCGATTTCCTCTTCATGCAGCCTTTTTTCCAGTTCGGCCTTTTCGCGCAAGCCCTCCACGAGGCTCCGGATGTTGGCGCTCATCAGGGAAAAATTGCGCGCGAGCGTTTCCACCTCGTCCCCTCCCCTCGCCCTGATCGGCTCGACGTCGAGATCGCCCGAAGCCAACCGTTCGGAAGCCTTTGCGAGCTTTCTGACAGGGGCGGTAATGGACGAAGCCATGAAGGAACCGAAGGCCAGAGCGATCACGCCCGCAAGGATCATGCCGCCCAACGTGATTTCCCGCAGAAGCACGCTCCGCTGGACACTCTCCCTGTATTCGGCTTCACCCTCCTTCATCAGGATGGTAAGGAGCTTGGACAGATATCCGTCCATGAAGGCGGCGATTTTCTCCGCCTTCACGAAATCCGCATAATAATCGGCCTTTCCCGTGCTTCTGGCCGCAAGCGCCTGGGAGACGGGCGGCAGGTAGGCGTCCATCCCGAAACCCGTGGCCTGGATTTCAAAAAAGGCGTCATGCGAAGCGCTGGGAAGAAGCAATCGCAGCGAGGCATCCATCGCCGCCAGGCCGGCGCTCTTCGCATAGAGCGTACCGATGTCGGAAGAACCGGGATCGCGGAGATAACGATCCGAGGCCGAACGAAAATCGGTCAGGGCGACCCTGAAGCGGTGCACCTGGTGATAACGGCCGAGCCGGGCTTCGTAGTCTTCGGCTATTCTGTTCGATGAATACTGGGCCAGCATCTCCATCGCGACGATAAAGGCGATGGCCGCTCCGAAGGAAAGGAGCAGCTTTCCCCGGATGCCCAGCCTGATTGCCTTCATGGGAACATCAATCCAGGAACAGAGGCTTGAGATGCCGGTCCCAGAGATTGGCCGTCACATTCCGCGCCACGCTTTCCCGGTGTTCAGTGAGAGCGCCGATGTAGCGCGGCCCCATGGCTGCGGCCACTTTATAGCCCACATGCAGGAGCTGGCGCAGGTTCTGGTCGTAGCCCGGATGGCTCCTGTCATGCCGCAACGCCGAGGCGAAGGCTGCCGGATTCCAGCGATCGACACTATCCGGATGCGGCAGTTTTTTCCGGTCGATGTCGATGACAGCGGCATATGGCCCGACAAGATCTTCATAATGGCCCCAGGCCTGGCGGTACACTTCCTTTGCGAGAATAAGCCCGCTGCCGCCGGCTTCGGCCAGGCCGACCAACTCTTCCAGCCAGGTGGTTCCTGCCGTCTTGAGGTGGAGACCCAAATCGTGCTTGCGGATGATGCGACCTATTCCCTTATAAATGGAAAATTTGTCCGAACCGGAGTGCACCGAGAGCTTGAGCCCTTCGGGCAGCCCGAGAGCGCCCGGAGCCCAGGCGGCCACCAGGGCATCGGCTTCGAATTCCTTCATGAATGCGGCGACATCGCCGACATAATCGACGCCTTTGTTGAAGCGGCCGGAGAATTTCGGCGCGATCGTCTGTGCCGGCACACCCGCTTCCGCGATCGCCGCGAGGATGACGACGAGTTCGGCCGGACTCTGCGGAAGGTCGGTTTCGTCCATCGAAACTTCGATCACGAAATCGCCCGAAGGCCTGCCGGCCGCAATCCTTCTGTAGACGGCGGCCGCTTCGCGCACGGCGAGGAGATACTTGGACGCGGCTACGACGACTGCGGCCCTGTCCAGGCGGACAGGCGAAAAACCGGGTTCGATCAGCCTGTAGTGCTTTTCGGCGAAGGCTTCGGCTTCCCCTGCGGGCAAGGGCTTGCCGATAAAATCGGCTACATCGATGGTGAAAAAGTCGCAATACGGAATGAAGCGCTCGACCGTAGCGAGGCCGATATGGTCAGCGTCGACGAAATACTGGCCTTTCCATCCCGTGGCGGCTACCGCGGCGTCGGCGGCTTTGCGCTGTGCGGCAGGTTCCGATCCAATGATGAGGTGTTCGCGGTTGGACTTGTTCCAGACGATCGCGGCATCGACGCCCGCCGCCGCCAGTTTCTGGAACGCAGCCAGCTGGGCTTCGCCTTCCATGCCGAAGCGGTCGCCCGTGCCGATCGAAAACCTGGAAATTCGTTTCATCGAGGTCTCCCGGAATCAAAGATATATGAGCCAATTTCAAAAGTCGGTTACTTTTGAAATTGGCTCGCATTTGCTCCGGTTTCTACGAAACCGTGCGCAAATGCCGCAAGCTCTGGTAGCTTTTCCAAAAGCCTTCCGACTTTTGGAAAAGCCTCATATAGTCCTGCTATATCGTCGGCTCATGGTTGCGGTCAAGACCGGTGAGCGGTACATTCCAGTCATGACCTACGTAGCTGAAGGCTCCCGCGACCGTGAAATCGGCCTCCGCGAACTCGAAACCCTCGTCGGGAGCAGCCTCGACTCATGTCCCCGGATCGACAAGGCGATCGCCCTGCCGCCTGACTATACAAGACTTCACTCAATGGCCGGCCCGGTCACCGATGCCCTGTACCGCGCTCTCGGAGACCGTCTCGCGGCAGTCATGCCAGCCCTCGGCACGCATAGTCCCATGACCGCCACGGAAATCGCTTCCATGTACCCGGGCACTCCTGCCGGACTTTTCAGGGCGCATGACTGGCGCCGCGACCTGGTCGAACTTGGGCGCGTAAGCGCATCCTTCGTCAGCGAAGTATCCGAAGGCGCCGTGAATTACGACTGGCCGGCCCAGACCAACCGTCTTCTCGCGCAAGGCGGTTTCGACCGGATCATTTCCATCGGCCAGGTGGTCCCGCACGAAGTGGTAGGCATGGCCAACCATGCCAAGAACATTTTCGTGGGCGCGGGCGGCAAGGAAGGCATCGACAAGAGCCATTTTCTGGGCGCCGCCTACGGAATGGAGCGCATGATGGGCCGAACGGATACCCCAGTGCGCAAGGTCTTCGACAAGGCGATGGAGTTCGCGCCGGGACGCCTCCCCCCGGTACTGTGGATGCTCACGGTGGTCGGGAGAAAAGACGACGGTTCTCTCGCCCTGCGCGGTTTCTTTTCGGGCGACGACAGGGAATGTTTCGAAAAGGCTTCCGCTCTCGCACGCGAAGTCAACCTCGAAATGCTGGATGAAGGCATCCGCAAGGCGGTGGTCTGGCTCGACCCGGGTGAATACAAAAGCACATGGCTAGGCAACAAGGCGATATACAGGACACGCATGGCTATGGCGGATGGGGGAGAATTACTGATCCTGGCCCCGGGTCTCATCCATTTCGGCGAGGACCCCGGCATCGACGCGCTGATCCGGCGCTTCGGCTACCGGCCTTCGGCGCAAATCCGCAGGCTCGCGGCATCTGAACCCGATCTGGCGGCGAGCCTTTCCGCGGCCGCGCATCTCATCCACGGATCGAGCGAAGGCCGCTTTACCGTGCGGTATGCTCCCGGCCCCGGCCTGTCGCGGAAAGAGATCGAGTCCGTGGGCTTCGAATGGGCCGATCCGGGCGAAACGATGAAACGCTACGATCCTGCAGCCCTGCGACAGGGATTCAACACCATGCCCGATGGCGAGCGGATTTTTTTCGTGCCCAATCCGGCGCTGGGGCTCTGGTCGCTGCGTTCCCGTTTCGAGTGAATCGCCTCGGGTGCACCGCGCGCCGCAGCGCTAATTCTCAGGCTTCTCAGGTTTCTCAGGTTCCCGTCATGAGCAGGCGCGCCTCGCTGCCCGGCCTGCCGTCAGCGCGCTGGCCCAATGAGGATTTCCAGCCGTGCAGCTCGGCTACGGCTTTCACGACAGTGAGGCCAAGCCCCTGCCCGCC
>Ga0074198_1001268_pt1 | contig 17780 bp, 15 predicted proteins | sample EPASupsiteSAE323_FD_64527 | JGI IMG/M metagenome (GOLD analysis project Ga0074198, IMG submission 64527) | Bioremediated contaminated groundwater from EPA Superfund site, New Mexico - Sample SAE3-23 | ecosystem: Environmental > Aquatic > Deep subsurface > Groundwater > Contaminated ...
TGCCGCAGCCGCCATCGCAGCCTTCGCCGATGCCGGGCCCCGCGCCCGTTACCACTACGACTACGATTATTACGGCAACGACGACAACTACAGTCGGAACACCCGTACCCGCTCTTCCGGACAAGGCCGCCGCCGCGGAACGCAAGTACGCAACGTTTTTCGCCGCGGATTCCCGTCTTGTCGCATTGGGCGCGAAACGGGAACCCCTGTCCTCAGGCGACATGGTCCGCGCCTCTCTCATCATGTCGGGCGCATCGTCCTCGGCTCTGCCCGGATATGAATCCCGCCTCGCATCCCTTTTGCGGACCGTCGCCGACGGCTCGTCAGGCGCAAAAACCGAGGGAGCCCGGGCCGAGGCTGCGCTGACCAAACTCCACACTCTCGTCTTCCGTTCTTATTCCGAATACGCAAGTTCGATTACCGGCGTCCTCGATACCGGTGTGTACAATTGCCTTTCATCGGCCCTGTTCTACCATTTCGCGCTGCGCACCATGGGGATCGAATCGAAGGGTGTCGAGACGGTGGATCACGCATTCTGCCTGGTCCGGGCGGACGGGCGCGAGATCGATGTAGAAACGACGACTGTCTATGGATTCGATCCGGGCACCAAAAAAGAATTCACCGACGTTTTCTCCAAAAAGAGCGGCTATACCTACGTGCCGCCCGGCGATTACGCCCGGCGCAAAACGATCGGCGACAAGGCGTTTCTGGGTCTTCTGGCTTCCAATTTCGTGGCCGAAGCCGAAAAAAAGGCGCCGTCCGAAACTTCCGATCCCGAAGGAGCCCTGCGCACGGCGACCGAAGCGCTGAAACATGCCCTCGATGGATATGCGATACGCAACGATGCCGAAGGCCGCGCCCTTCTGGACGGCCGCATCGGCAATTTTGTGGTCGTCCTGTTCGCCGCAAAGCGCTGGGACGATGCCGCCGGTTTTGTCGCCGCCGCGGAAAAAGCCCTTGGCGCGGATGCCGCCACATCGAGCTTGCGCGTCAAAGCCGGCTACAACCTGTCGATTTCCCTGAACGAGCGAAGCGACGAGGAAGGCGCGCTCCGGGCAGCGGCCTGGGCCCGCATTCCCCAGGCGGCCAGCGCCTCCCTGGCGGCCAACGCCTCCCAGGCGGCCAACGCCTCCCTGGCGGCCAACGCCTCCCTGGCGGCCAGCTCCGGGCCGCCGTCCGCGCAACTGCCTGATCCCGCGACGGCTGCACGCAACGCCCTGCGCTCGCTCGCATCGGAAGCCCTGGTCGACCGCGATTTCGCTCGTGTGCGCCGGGCGGTCTCGGAATGGGGATATCTCGTTCAGGCGGCGGACAGGACCGAGTTCCTGTCCCGGGCGGCCGATGCGGAAATTTTCGCTTCCCTGGACTCGAAACCCTACCGGGAAACGCTCGCGATGGTCGACGCCGCGCTCGCGGCCGGGCTGATCACGAGCCCGCGCGCGGACGAGTTCAGGGCGCATCTTTATTCCGGTGAAGCGGATCGTCTCGCGGTTTCGGGCGACTGGCTGGGCGCCGCCACAATCGCGGACGAGGGCGCCCGCAAAGCGCCTTCCCGGACCGAGTTGGGTTCGGTCGCCGCTACCTACAGACACAATTTCGCCGTTTCGCGGCATAACCTTTTTGTCGATCTCTACAATGCCCACCGCTATGCCGAAGCCAAAGCGTCCGTCGAAGAGGCCCTGCGCCTGCTGCCGGGTGATTCCATGCTCGCCGCGGACCTGGCTGCGGCGAAAAAAGCCCTGGGCTTGCACTGAGCCGTCCCGATTACTGACCCGGCAATTGAAAAGATCAGCCCCGCGGATCTGCGATAGCCGCGCGCTTTTTCGCGATTTTTTCTCCCAGACGGTCGAGATCCATTGCGACGCGGACATGATCCGCCTCTCCAATTTTTTCGACCTCATCCCAAGCTTCAATCCTGAATACATATTTTCGGCCTTCGATCCCGACGAGTTCCGCCCTGATCCGTACCGTCATGCCGACCGGCGTTGGGGCCAGGTGTTTGACGCAGATCGAAGCGCCTACCGTCGCCCTGCCTTTTCCGAGGAACGGATCGACGATGCCGAGCGCCATTTCTTCCATATGGAGAACCATGGTCGGGGTGGCATACACGGGCACACCGCCCGAGCCCAGATGCGCCGCCGTATCTTTTTCCTCGACGGGAAACGACTTTTCCGCGAACAGGCCGAGTTCGAGTTCCTTCATCCGATCCTCCCGGAACGCATGTGGCCATGCGATCATTGGGGCACGCAATCATTGGGGCACGCGACCGCCACCCGGCATCACCCTAACGTCGCACCCGTACCGCGTCAACGTTTGGCGCCGGGAGCCCGGAAGAAGTATCTTTTGGTCATGAACAACGACCATAATACTGGCGGAGATGTCTGCTACATTGAACCGACCGCGGAACTGAAAGCCAGACTCAATCCCGAGGAATGGAAAGTACTCGTGGAAAGCGGCACGGAACCGCCTTTCAATAACGCGTATTGGGACAATCATGCCGAAGGAGTCTATTTCGACAGAATCGACGGCGTCCCCCTCTTCGCATCGCGCTCCAAATTCGATTCGGGATCCGGCTGGCCGAGCTTTGGTACGCCGATCGACCCGGAAAACCTGACCCAGATCGAGGATCGATCCTTCGGAATGCGCCGCATCGAAGTTCGGGCAAGAAAGTCCGGCGGGCATCTCGGCCACCTCTTTCCCGATGGCCCCAAGCCTTACGGCATGCGTTACTGCATCAACTCGGCGTCCCTGCGCTTTATCGCAAAGGAAAACCTCGCCGCCGAAGGGTATCCGGAACTCCTGAAGCTCTTCGACTAGTAATAGAGGTTTTTCAAAAGTCGGAAGACTTTTGAAAAAGCTACCAAAACTTGCGGTATTTGCACACGGTTTCGCAGTAACCGGAGCAAATACGAGCCAATTTCAAAAGTAACCGACTTTTGAAATTGGCTCAATAAACCAGATATAAGCTAGTAAGATACTAGCTTATATCTGGTTTATAGATTGCCCAAGGCAAAGCTTCGCGCTAGACTTGGTTCCACTGGAGACAAGTCATGGAACGCAAACGCATCCTTACGGGCGACCGCCCTACCGGCAAGCTGCACCTTGGCCATTATGTCGGCTCGCTGGCCAACCGCGTACGCCTGCAGGACGAATATGAATGCTTTTTCATCATCGCCGACCTGCATACCCTCACCACGAAGCCCGAAAAAGAAAATATCGAGCTTTTGGCCGAAAACGTGCGTTCCGCCGCTCTCGATTATCTCGCCTGCGGCATCGATCCCAGGAAATCCGTAATCTACCTGCAATCCGCCGTGCCCGAGGTGGTCGAACTCAATCTTTTCTTCGGAAACCTCATCACCGTCCCCCGCCTTTCGCGCGTGCCCAGCCTCAAGGAAATGGCCCAGAGCGCCCATATCGAGGAAATGCCTTTCGGCCTTCTCGGCTATCCAGTCCTCCAGGCCGCCGACATCCTCCTGCCGCGCGCCCATCTTGTACCGGTGGGCAAGGACAATGTCGCCCATGTCGAGGTGACGAGGGAAATCGCGCGCCGCTTCAACTATCTTTACGGCGAGACCTTTCCCGTCCCGGACGTCCTCGTCTCCGAATACGGTTCGCTGGTCGGGACCGACGGCAACGCCAAAATGTCCAAAAGTCTCGGCAACGCCATCTTCCTTTCGGACGACGCCAGGACCGTACACAAGAAAGTCATGTCCATGTACACCGACCCCAATCGCATTTCCGCGGACATTCCCGGCACGGTCGAAGGCAATCCGGTGTTCCAGTACCACGATGCCTTCAACACGAACAAGGCCGAAATCGAAGACCTGAAAACCCGGTATCGCACAGGCAAGGTCGGCGATGTCGAAGTCAAGGAAAAACTCGTTCTCGCACTGAACGGATTCCTCGACCCCATCCGTGAACGCCGCGCCAAATACGAATCGGAATCGGGCCTCGCCGACGAAATCATCTATGACGGCACGATGCGCATGCGCGAAGAAGCGCGTGCCACGCTTTCAGCCGCCAAGAAGGCCATGGGCCTGGCCGCTGTCTGGAACCGGATTTCCCGCAAGGCCGAAGACGTCAAGAAAAAGCGCGCAAAGACCGAGTGACGGCGCGCACAGGGAGCGAAGCCATGAAATACGAAGAACTGCCCGTCCCGGAAGCCTATGAACTCCAGAACGCGGGCGGCCTCGTCCTCGTATGCACACGGGGGCAAGTCCGGGCGGAAGCTTCCGGCGCTTCATCAGGCGGCTCGGATTCCCTTTTCCGCTACGACCTGGCGCCCATAGCCTGGTGCTGCCCTTTGGACTATGCGCCCGTCTCGCGCCTTCTCCTGGTCTGCGACACGGGGCACAAAACCTACGAAGACCTCGTCAAATCAAACGAATTCGCGGTCGCCCTGCCGACGCCATCCCAGATCGACCTTGTGAACCGAACCGGCTCGGTTTCGGGCCGCGATGTCGACAAATACGCGAAATTCGGGATCAAGGCATTCGCGGCGCATACCATCGATGCGCAAGTTCCCGAAGGCGTCGCAGGCTGGCTCGAATGCCGTCTGCTCAAGGTAATCGTGGAAGGAACTTCCGCCGTCGTCATGGGCGAAGTGCTTTATGCCGCCGCCCGGAAGGATTTCTGGCGGGAGCGCATCCATTATGTCCGCGAAGGTTTGATGTTTGTGCCCGGAAAGGAATTCGCCCCGGAGCGATACTGAAGCCAGGAGCTACGTAGCGTCCTTGTTGCGTTCCTCGAGGAAGTCCGGACGCGGCGTCCAGACACGGGAGCGGTTGCGCCCCGTCCTTTTCGCCTCGAAGAGCGCCAGATCGGATTTGTCCACGAAATCGTTCATCTGGTCATCGGGTCCCGGTACGCCCGAAAAAACGCCTATGCTCACGGTCGGACAGTTTCCCGGTCCTTCGATGGAAATCGCGGGAATCCTTGTCCTGAGCCGTTCCGCGACCACCAGCGCTTCCCGGGTCGGGGTTTCCGGCAAGAGCACGAGGAATTCTTCGCCGCCGTAGCGCACAAGATAGTCGTCGTTCCTGAGATTGCTCGCGATCATGGCGGTGATCGCCTTGAGCACCTGATCCCCGCACGCATGCCCGAATGCATCGTTGACCGATTTGAAGTGATCGATGTCCAGCATCAATACGCCGAGAGGGCTTTCATCTTTTATCGCTTTCCGGAAAATATCCTGTCCGAGCGTCTCGAAACCGTAGCGGTTGCCCGCTCCGGTGAGCCTGTCGGTCCTGGCCTGTTCCCGCACTCTCGTGTGGACGCGCGCGTGTTCGACCGCCATGGCGATGTGTTCGGCGACTCCGGCCGCAATGCGAACGTGACGTTCGGTATAGAAACTGGGCTTGAAGCTGTCCAGCGCGAAAAGGCCGATCGTGCGGCCTTCGACGATGAGGGGAATACCCAGCCAGGACCGGATGGGATGGTCGCTTTCAGTCTGTATGAAGCCCGGAAAATCCTGTATCACATCGTTGCAGACCATCGGACGCCGCGAGCGGATCGCGCGTACGGCGGGATTGTCGATGTCGCGGGCGGGGAACACGAGATCCGGCACTACTTCCTTGTCGAATCCATAGTATCCGATCACGTGCAGATAGCCGGCTTCGAGCGATTGCACCGTCGCCCTGTCGAAAGGCAGTACCCGATGCAGATGGTCTATCACCCTCCGGATGGTTTCTTCGAAATCGAGACTTTTGTTGATGCCCATAATGAGGTCCCTCAGCGTCTCGATTTCGACGAGCCGGTCGCGAAGTTCTTCCTGTGCCTCATGGAGGCGGGAAACGTCGGTATCGTGGCCCAGGAACACCAGCGGCTTCCCCGCAGCGTCCCTGCCCAGGATTCTGTAGCTTACGGCCAGCCAGATATATTCGCCGTTCTTGTTTTTGAAACGATATTCGCCCCGATGCACATCGACCACACCGCTGTCGAGTTTTTCATGTGCGGCCTTAAGCGAAATGGAATCGTCCGGGTGCGCGAATTGCAGGTAGTTGTCCGACCATATGTCGTCCAGGGTATAGCCCATGTCGAGCCATACTTTGTCGGCGAAAGCCCGTTTCCCGCGATAGTCGATTATGAAAAAACCGTTCTCCGCCAAGGTATTGACCAAGCCCGGAGAGGAAAAAAGAGTATCGAGATCCTGGGCGCTTACCGTGTCCACGTTTTCAAGTGTGCCTATAAACCGTGATTTTGACAAGTCGACCTGTGCACGGGTAAATTCATTGCCCTGCACGCTCAAAATGACTCATGGGCCGACTCCCGCTATTTTACGTAAAGGACGACTACGATCACGCTATCAGGCACTGACGGAGCCCCTCCAGGACCGTCCGGGTCCCAGTCTCCCACGGCGCATCCGATGCCTATATTTGTCCAGTCGTCTGCCGTCACATTCGACAAACCGACCGATGTATCCATCCACGCCTCCACCGATGTCGCGGGGTCCGGTGTTCCTCCTGAAGCAGCTGCCGCCGAGTTCGCCGCCTGGCTGCAGATCGTGAAAGTGGAGTTGCTTTGGATCGAATCGACCAAGTTATCATCTTGATCGCATCTGCCTGCCGCCGCATATCTTCTTGCAAGCGCATCCAGCGACGTGTCGCGCACAAAATCCAGCAATGGGGGGACTTCCGCACCTCTGGCCTCATTGAGGGCAGTAAGAAAGTCCGCCTCCAGCGGAAGGTAGGTGCTTGGATAAAGACCGACTGTAATGTCGACTTCGCTCCCGAGTTCTACCGGATCGCCCGTTCCGCCCCCCGGTCCACCCGGCCCCCCACCCCCTCCAAGAATACCTTCCAGAAGATCGCAGGAAGTCATCATTGCGGCGAACGAAACAATAACCAGGAAGCACAAGCTGATCCGCGAAGCGCTACGTTTCATAAATCGTCCTCCACCGGCAGGGAAAACAAAGACGGGCGCCGATTCGGCCAGGGCGGAATCGGCGCGGAATCCTTTTCCCGCATAGAAGCATAATCCGGTCGCAATGAATCCGCCAGAGAAAACACCGGCGCACCTTGCTTTTCTGCCCCTTTCGGCTTGCCCCTCTCCATGCGGGGCGGGTATCCTGACCGGGCGGCACCAGATGAAGAAATACCTTGTCCTTGCAGGCAACATCGGCGCGGGAAAATCCACCCTCGTCGGGCTCCTCGCCGAACAGCTGGGATTTTCGCCCTACTACGAACCCGTAGCCGAAAATCCTTACCTGGTCGACTTCTACGCCGACATGAAGCGCTGGGCCTTTCACTCCCAGGTTTTTTTCCTCACAAGCAGAGCCCGTTCGCACCGCGAACTCTCAGGCGACCCCCGCTCGGTCGTACAGGACCGCTCGCTCTACGAAGACGCCGAAGTCTTCGCGCGAAACCTGCATGAACAGGGAGCGCTGAGCGCCCAGGAATGGGCCACCTACAGCGAACTGTACCGCACCCTCGCCTCGGTCCTGCCGCCGCCCGATCTCGTCGTCTACATCAGGGCTTCGGTGCCCACCCTCAAAAAACGCATCGCATGCCGCGGCCGCGAATTCGAGTCTTCCATCACCGACGAATACCTTTCCGGATTGAATACGCTATACGAACGCTGGATTGAAAATTTCGACCTCGCGCCCGTGCTGGTGATCCCCGGCGACAGGCTGGATTTCGTCGCCGAATCGCGCGCCCTGCGCGCAATCGTCCACACTGTGCGCGAACGGCTTCGCGACAGGCAGAATTCGCTTTTCCCCTGGGACATGTGACCGCGGCCGCCGCGGCAAAAAACCGATGCGTCCGGGACGCCACGCTTCGGTGAGCTTCGCGGCTTTGTTTGCCGGAGCGCCACGGTAGCTTTGTTTGCCGGAGCGCCGCGTTTTTCGCTACCTTATAGCACCAGGATGCCGGCCTGGCGGTCGGCAGGGAGGTAAAATATGGCCACAATCACTCTTAAAGGTTCCACCATTCATACTTCGGGCAGTCTTCCCGCGGTCGGCTCATCCGCCCCCGGCTTCAAGCTCACCCGCGACTCGCTCGCGGACGTCGCCCTCTCGGACTTCGCGGGCAAAGTAAAAGTTCTCAATATCGTACCCAGCCTCGATACCGGCGTATGTGCGGCGAGTGCCCGCGCTTTCAACAAAGCCGCCGATTCGCTCGGCGACGCCGTAGTGCTCACCATCAGCCGCGACCTGCCTTTTGCGCAGAAACGCTTCTGCGAAGCCGAAGGCATCAAGGCCGTCGTTACCCTCTCGGAACTTCGCAACCGCAAATTCGGCGCCGATTACGGGGTCGAAATCGTGGACGGCCCCATGGCCGGACTTCTTTCCCGCGCCGTCGTCGTGCTGGACAGAACCGACAAAGTCGTATACGTCGAGCAGGTTCCCGAAATCGGGCACGAGCCCGACTACGCTTCCGCGCTGGCCGCCGCGAAAAAAGCGCTCTGACCGGATCGGCCGCAGCGCCCGGGCGATTGGCCCAAAAACCCGGCCGCAAAACGCTCCAGCCCGCCCGGGCGATCGGAAAAATAAGAAGGCCTTCGTTCCGCATACGCGGGGCGAAGGCCTTTTTTTTGTCATCCGCGTCTATTCAAGCTCAGGAAAGGCCCGTGATCATTCCCGTCTCGGTGTCGATATCCATCCCTATGAAACCAGGCTTGGACGGCAGGCCGGGCATGGTGGTCATCTCGCCCGTGATCGGGTAGATGAAACCGGCTCCCGCCGCAAGCCGGAGATCGGTGACCGGGAAGGAGAAGCCCTTCGGCGCGCCCTTGAGCGCGGGATCGTGCGAAAGCGAATACTGCGTTTTCGCCATGCAGATCGGGAGCTTGTCGTAACCGAGGGCGGAGAATTTCTCGATGGCCGCTCTTGCCGGTTCCGAATAGGTGACCGTCGCCGCTCCGTACACTTCCGTCGCGATTTTCTCGATCTTTTCGGTGATCGAAAGCTCGAGCGGGTAGAGGAAATGCGGATCGGACTTGATTTCGCAGGCCTTTTCCACGGCGCGCGCGAGCTCCGCGGCGCCTTCGCCGCCCGAAGCCCAGTTTCTGGCCACCACCGCATCGACCGCGCCCGCGGCGAGCGCCGCGTCGCGCACGATTTCCTGTTCGGCCGCCGTGTCGGTCGGGAAAGAATTGATGGCCACCACCGCGGGCAGGCCGAATTTCTTCACGATGTCGAGATGCGCTTTCAGGTTCGCTATACCCGCCCTGACGAGCTCCAGATTTTCCTGGGTGTAGGCCGAGGCGAGGGGTTTGCCGGGCGTGACCTTGGGACCGCCGCCATGCATCTTGAGAGCGCGCACGGTGGCCACCACCACAACCGCGTCCGGCATGAGGCCCGAGGCGCGGCATTTGATGTCGACGAATTTTTCGAAGCCCATGTCGGAGCCGAATCCGGACTCCGTCACCACATAGTCGCTCACCTGTGTGGCGATCATGTCGGCGAGGATCGAGGAATTCCCGTGGGCGATGTTGGCGAAGGGGCCGGCGTGCACGAAGGCCAGTTGTTCTTCCAGGGTCTGGAGAATATTGGGCTTGAGCGCGTCCTTCATGAGGATGGTCATCGCGCCCGCAACGCCCAGGTCTTCAGCGGTAATGGCCTTCCCCGACTTGTCCAGCGCCACTACGATGCGCCCGAGCCTGTCGCGCAGGTCGCGCAGACTTGTCGCGAGAGCGAGCACCGCCATGACTTCGGAGGCGACCGAAATATCGAAGCCGGTCTCGCGCAGGGGGCCGTTGTCCAGTCCGCCCATGCCGAGCAGCGTCTTGCGCAGGGTGCGGTCGTTCATGTCCATCACACGGCGCCAGAGCACATTGTACGGATCGATGTTGAGTTTCTTGAGACCCAGCTTTTCGAAATACGCTTCCGACCAGCGGCTCTCGTGATACATGCGCGCATCGAGTCCCGCCGCGCAGAGGTTGTGCGCCGCGGATACCGCGTGGATGTCGCCCGTCAGGTGGAGATTGAAATCGGCCATGGGAACGATCTGGCTGTAGCCGCCGCCCGCGGCGCCGCCCTTGATGCCGAATGTCGGCCCCATGGAAGGCTGACGGATCGCGGCTATCGCCTTTTTGCCGATATAGCCCAAACCCTGCGCGAGTCCCACCGTGGTCGTGGTTTTGCCTTCACCCAACGGAGTGGGCGTGATAGCCGTCACGTCGACATATTTCGCGCGCCGGGGGGCCGACTTGCGGTCGGTCAGGAATTCCAGGCGGACTTTGGCCTTGTCGTCGCCATAATGTTCGAGATACTGCGCGCCGATGCCGTATTTCGCGGCTATTTCCTCGATCGGTCTGACTGTGGCCGCCTGTGCGATATCGATATCGCTGGGCACGGGGCTTTTGCGGATTATGGACATGGCCTGCCTCCTGCACGGGTGTGCGGATAAACGGACGTTCAGATATACGGGTTCAAAAACTACTATATCCGGATCAGACGGTCAATCGAGACCGCGCCGCCAAAACGCCATCAGGCCCAACGCATGTACGAGCGCGCCACTGTCGCGCCTTCCCTCGACAGGATACCGAAACCGCCGCCCTCCGCATCGGGCGACCAGCTCGCTTCGAGAAGGTCGCCCTCCAGCACTTCCGCGAGAAAATCGACTTTCAGCCGCCGCAATTCGCCGCCGCCCCTCGCGTCGCGAGGCGTCGAGTCGCAGAGCCAATCGATGAGATGCCCATTGTTTACGTGGCCGTTGTGGTCGATGTGACGGGGAGACGCCCTCATCCGGAATGAAACGCGTTTCCCGGTATCGGGCGGATTCCCGACGCCCGGCGCAAGGTCGGCGAAGGGTCGGGGAATATCGAAAGCGAGACCGCCGGGGAAAACCCGCTCCGGACGCAAAGGGCGCCTGCTCGCAAAATCCACTATCAGGTAGGTATACACCGCCCCGGCCATGAGTTCGCCCGACGGCGAAACCATATCGATGCAGCGGAGGGCGAAGAGCCGCTCGAAGCCTATGGGCCAGGTGCGGACCAGGACCTCTTCGCCTTCGCGGGGCAGACGTTCAATGCGAGTATCGGTGCGGGAAAGCATCCAGGTACGGCCAGCGGCGAACATGTCGGCCATGCCGAGTCCGAGGTCGGTTGCGTGGTCGCCCGCGGCTTCCTGGAACCAGTTGGCGAGCGAAAGCGGCCTGAAGGGGCCGCCGTATCCGCAATCGTAACCCCTGACGCGATACGCAGTGACGAAAGGCTTGTCGGACATGATGTCTCGAATATAGCGACATCCCACGAGCCCGGAAAGCCGTGGTATACTCGACTCTGCTGTCCGGTGTCGCGGGCCCGGTCCCGGCGGGGTCGGGGGCGCGGGACCGGCGTGGCCGGGAAAAGGAGCGCAAAATGTGCGGAAACGTCTCGATCGTCTATAAAGAAGAAAATCCCGACATGGGCAAGGAAGCCGAAGCCCTTTTGCGCAGGCTCGAATATCGCGGCTACGATTCCACGGGCGCCTCCTTCATCGGCGCGGACAGAAAGATATCCCTGTTCAAGAAAGTGGGGGCGCCTTCGCGCGTATGCCCGGCCCTGGGCATACCGGCCAAGTCAGGCCAGCGTTTCATCGGCCAGGTGCGCTGGGCGACGTACGGCGCCGTGTCCGACATAAACAGCCAGCCCCACCATGTCGCCTGCAAGGTCGAGATGGTTGGCGCCCATAACGGCAACATTTCCAATACCGACAGCCTCAAATCGTGGCTCTCGGCACGCGGGCACGCGGTCATTTCCGACAACGACGGCGAGATAATCGTCCACCTGGTCGAAGAATACTACGCTGCCGGTGTGGCGGGCGCCGACCTCGCGGAAATGCGCCGTGCCTACGCCGCATCGGGCCTGAAAGAAGGCGTCCATGATGGCGTCCTTCGCATGGTCGACGCCATCCGCAAGGCCGAAGCGCTCGCCGAAGGCTCCTATGCCGCCGCCCTGGCCGATCCCGAACTGCCGGGCATTTTCGCGATAAAATCGGGCTCTTCGCTCTACGCGGGGTTGGGCAGGGACGCCCGGGGCGATTTTATCGTCATCTCTTCGGACCTCACGTCCGTGCTGTCCAAAACCCGCGCTCTCATCCCCCTGGCCGAGGGTGAAGGGCTGTGGTTTACCGAAAAAGACTACCTCGTGTTCAGTCTGAAGGGTGCGCCCGCATTCTCCAGACCGCGGCTGAAACGCTCCAAGCTCTCGGTCAAGGACACCCAGCTCAACCCGCGCTACAGACACTACATGGAACAGGAAATCCTCGCCGCCCCCGAAAACATCGACCGCATCCTGCGATATTATTTCCGCGAGCCCGCCGACGAAACCCTGGGCGCGCTTTTCGAAGACCGCAAGGAAGAATGCAAGGAGAGCGCCGACGCGGTGGCCGATCTTTCGGAAAAATTCGGCCCCGAAGTCCTCGGAAAAGGGCTGGACGAAATCCTGGCCTCGCCCGGCTGGTCCGATCTGCGCGCCCGCGCCAAGGCCGCGGGAAGACTGCTTCCCGCCGCGGAAGCGGCCTTCGTGTCCGACGAAAACGAACTGCTCTCCGAACTCGCGCGCACCCGGCCCGGCGCCGTCGCGGATCTCGCTCTCCTCGATTCGGTATTCGTCTGGCGGAAACGCCGGTCGGTCCTGCGTTATCTGGGCGAACTGAAATCGGCCCTGGCCGAGACCCGGCGCTCGGGAGGCCGGATCTATTTCGTCGCATCGGGCACTTCGTACCATGCCGCCCTGATCGCCGCGTATTTCTTCGACGGACTCTCAGGCATTCCAATTTACCCCTGCAATCCGGGCACATTCAGATCGATGTATTCGTCCTGCCTCACTTCGAACGATTTCGTGCTCGGAATCACGCAGTCGGGGGAAACGAAGGATCTGGTCGACATTTTCCAGGAAGTACGGGAAAAGGCGCCGGGGATACGGCGCGCATGCCTCGTCAACAACGAAAACAGCCGCATTCCCCAGGAACTTTCGGATTTCTACCTCCCCATTCTCTGCGGACCGGAAATCGCCGTCGCCGCCACAAAGTCCTTCCTGAACCAGATTATCATCCTCTACCTTGTCGCGGCCGGTTTTTCACTGCCCGAGCGCGAAGTCAAGGAAAAAGTGGCCGCCGCGAAGCGCCTCATCGCCGAAACCCTGGAAACCACGATGGGCGATATCGAGAGCACCGCCGCGCACCTGTTCGCCCGCCCTTCGATCCATATTCTCGGTACCGGCCTCATCGGTCTCGCCCGCGAGGGTGCGCTGAAAATCCGCGAAGTCGTCCTGAACCACACCGAGGGCTATGACGCCGCCGAATTCAAGCATGGTCCCAACACCATCCTGGGCCGCAACACGATTTTCTCGCTCGACGATCTGGAAAAGGCGCTGGACGCATATCGGGCCAAAGCCAGGGCGGAGCCCGCCCTGCTCGACGAAACCGCGGCCGAAGTCCTGAAACGCGCACCCGGACTCACCGAAAGCCTGTTCAGAAATTATCCCCTCGTATTTGTCTGCCCGCCCGACGAGCGCGACGTGCGCATCACGGTGAGCCAGATTCATACGCACAAGATCCGGGGCGCGGACATCGTCCTCATCGCCGAGCGCCGTCAGGACCTCGCACTGGCGGCCGAAGGTCGGCCCATGGGCGACGCCAGGTATTGGTCGAAATTCCTGGAAATTCCGCACACGGGCGACCGTTTCCTTTTCGTGTTCGCCGCGGCGGTGACCCTGCAATTCCTGGCCTACCGCATGTCGGTGCGCAAGATGGAATGGCTCGACGGCCTGGGTGTGGCGGAACACGGCGTGCATCCGGATGCGCCCAAGAACGTGTCCAAGTCCATCACGGTCGATTGAACCGGAGTTGCCTGTCGACAGCTGCGGTCAGTCCTTCAGGAAGAGCGCGGCGCCCATCGCGGTCGCATACTGGGCCAATTCCGGCACGATGAACTTGACTCCGTAAACCGGATAGAGCGCGCCCAGGATTTCGCGGGCCATCGGAATCTGCATCGTGTTGCCCACGATCACGATCGCAGTGTCGCCTTCGGCCCGGGCGGCGAGGATTGCCAGCATCCCCACGGTCTGGAACACCATGTTCACTATGCCCGCCGCGTAGTCTTCGGGGCTTGGCCTGTCCGCCATTTTGCCGAAGTTGGAAGCTGTCGCGTTGGGCGGCAGGGTACCGACCGCCCCGGACGAGATGTCGGATATCGTAAGGTCGACATTTTCAACGCAACCCTTGGAGGCGGCGAGCGCGAAGTTGTCGAAATCGCTGATGCCCGCGAGAGCTTTGCCCAGGCCGAGAATGGTGCCGCCGCCCACGCCGGAGCCGCCCACGTGCCTCGCAAGCCTGCCCTCCGCATGTACGATGGCCGTGCCCGTGCCCACCGACACCACAAGCGCCCTTTTGGCTCCCGAAAGTTCGAGCCCGCCCAGTCCTACCGCCTGGAATTCTTCGACATGTTCCACTTTGATGCCGAGAATGTCTTTGTCGATGAAGGTCGAACCCACGCCCGTAACGGCGAGGCGGTCTATGTCGCTCATTTTCTTGCCGGCCACGGCGAGAAATTTGCCGATGGCTCCGGCGGCCGAAGCCACCGGATCGCTGGCCTTTACCGTCGCGTACGCAATCGTGCCGTCGCGGCCCAGACCGACGATCTTGGTCGTCGTACCGCCGATATCGATGCCTACAATCATTTTACTACCCCTTCGGCGGCGAATTCGCGCATGAAATTCTCCAGAGTCGGACGCAAAGCGGGATCCCCGGCGGCGTTGCGCAAAATAGCCTCCAGATACCCGGCGGGCTCGCCCGTGTCCAGACGCTCGCCCGAGATCCGTTTGAACGCGACTTTCCCCATCCCGATCATCCTGTCGAGGGCATAGGTGTGGTAATATTCGCCCTTTTCGTGCTTCGCAAAGCCTTCTTCGAGCATTTCGAAAAATTCCGGCGTGTAGAGATAGCGGCCGATGGAGACCTCATGGCTCGGCTCGGACCCGCGCGCGGGTTTTTCGACGAAGCCGCGCACGCTCACGCCGTCGGATCCGGGATCGACCACGCCGTACCGGGACACGTCGCCGGGTTCGTAAATCGTCGCGAGAACGCATTTACCGGTTTTTTCGTACATGTCGACAAGCTGCCCCGCGAGAGGAGGCGAACCGATGTGCAGATCGTCGGGATACGCCACTACGCAGGGCTCATCGCCCACGATGTTCTTTACCTGAAGCAGGGCGTGGCCGGTGCCGCGCATTTCAGCCTGCCGGACGAAGGCGATGCGCGCATCGGGCGGCGCTATCAAAGCCAGCCTGTCGGTCCTGCCTTCGCGCCGGAATACGTCTTCCAGCTCGATGTCGCGGTCGAAATAATCTTCGAGCGCCTTTTTGCGCCTCGACGAGATGATGATTATATCGCGGATGCCCGATGCGACGAATTCGTCCGCTATCCACGCGATGCTGGGCTTGAGCCCTACGGGCAGAAGTTCCTTGGCGACGGTCTTTGTCGCCGGCAGGAAGCGGGTGCCGTATCCGGCTGCCACGATGACGCCTTTCATGCCTCAGATAGTAATCTCCCGCGAGTCGGTCCGGCAAGGCGCGGGAGGCCAGAGGGAGGCCAGAGGATCAGAGGGGGGGGCGACGCTATACGTTACCTCTTTGGTCTGGTATTCTCCCCCCATGGTCAATACCGTAGACATCAGGTCCAAGAAGTGGGCTTTTATCGTCAATCCGGTAGCGGGAGCGGGCTATGCCGCCTCCTACGAACCCGAAGTCAGGCGCAAAGCGGCGGAGAACGGGCTCGACGCGGAGTTTTTTCGCACCGAGGGTCCCGGACATGCGCGCAAACTCGCCGCGGATCTCGTGTCGCGCGGCAGCGAAGTCATCGCGATAGTCGGAGGCGACGGGACGATGTCCGAAGCCGCCCAGGGTATGGCCGGCAGCGATGCGATCCTGGTTCCCATTTCGGCGGGTACCGGCAACGATTTCGTCACGATCACCGGCTTTTCGGAGCACTTTTCGGAAATGGACTGGGAAGCCCTCATGCGCGGCGAAATCGCCCGCATGGATCTGGGCGTCTGCAACGGACGCCGTTTCATCAACGGCATGGGTTTCGGTTTCGACGCGGCGGTGGCGGCGGCCAACTATTCCGAGGACGGTGCGGTAAAACAGGGCGGCAAGAACAAGTATTTCATGCATATCCTCGTAAACCTGCTCTTCTATCGCGAAGGGCTGATCCGATACCTGCCCGACGGCCGCATCGAAGGCAAGAACGGCAGATCCCGGGATTTTTCCGACTATGCCTTCCTCAATACGATCGCGCTGGGGCGCCGCATGGCCGGCGGATTCCATCTTACCCCCGACGCGCTCGCCGACGACGGGCTTCTGGATTTCTGCAGGATCGAACGCTTGAGCGTGCCGGAACGCCTGCGCTACATGGCCGCCGTCATGAAGAAAAAGCATATGGGTTTGCCCAAGACCCACATGTCGAGACTGGAAAACCTGACGGTCGAATTCGAACGCGAAGCGCCCTATCACGTCGACGGTGAACTTTTCTACGCCGTACACCTCGACATAGGCATCGAAAAAGGTGCGCTGCGCATCGCGATCGATCCGTCACGCACCGACGCGTTCGATTCCGGTTCCCGAAAGCGCCCGACGCAATAAGCCAACTGACGCAACTAGCGCAATAAGCGCAGCGTCAGCGCCCCAGCCAGCCTCCGTCCACCGCGACCGTAAAACCGTTCACGTATTCGGCCGCGGGCGACGCCAGAAAGAGCACCGCGCCGGCTACGTCCTCGGGCTTGCCCCAGCGCCCCGCGGGGATACGGCCGAGGATTTCGGCCGAGCGGCCCGGATCGGCGCGCAGGGCTTCGGTGTTGTCGGTGACCATGTAGCCCGGCGCGACCGCGTTCACGTTGATGCCGAATTTCGCCCACTCGTTGGACAGCAGCATGGTAAGTCCGCGCAGACCGCTTTTCGCCGCGGTATAGGACGGAATCCTGATTCCGCCCTGGAACGACAGAAGCGATGCGATGTTGACGATCTTCCCGCCGCCGCCCTGCGCCATGAAGCGTTTCGCGGCGGCCTGGCAGAGGAAAAAGGCGCTCTTGAGGTTGACGTCCATCACCGTGTCCCAGTCGGCTTCGGTGAAATCGACCGCGTCGTTGCGCAGGATCGTACCCGCATTGTTGACGAGGATATCGACCCTGCCGAAGGCCGCCGCCGCGGCGTCGACGATGCCCGCCGCGCGCGACGTATCGCTCAAGTCCGCCGCGATGTGCGCATAGCGCCTGCCCGCCGCCGCCACCGCCTTGGCCGTAACGGGAGCGTCGGGCGAACGCGAACTGCCGAATATGTCCGCTCCCGCCTGCGCGAGGGCTATGGCGATGGCTCTCCCCAGCCCCTTGTCCGCGCCCGTGACGACGGCGACTTTGCCGTTCAACGTGAATCGATCGAGTATTCCGGCCATGACTTCCGCCTTTCGTATCTCAGAAAATATCTGACGGATCGATACCGTCCATATCGTCGAAGGTCTGGTTTTCGCCGGCCATCGCCCAGATGAACGTGTAGGGGCCGGTACCGACGCCGGAGTGGATCGACCACGAAGGCGAAATCACCGCCTGTTCATTGGCCACCACGAGGTGCCTCGTCTCGTCGCCCTGCCCGTGCAGGTGGAACACGCGCGTCGACGGGTCCATTCCGAAATACAGATAGACTTCCATGCGGCGCTCATGCGTGTGGGGAGGCCATGTATTCCACACCGAACCCGGTTCGAGAACCGTCATGCCCATGACGAGCTGGCACGAAGCGCATACCGCGGGATGCACATACTGACGGATGGTCCTTACGTTGCACGATTCGGCGGCGCCGACCTTCCGCGG
>Ga0074198_1001271_pt1 | contig 17730 bp, 18 predicted proteins | sample EPASupsiteSAE323_FD_64527 | JGI IMG/M metagenome (GOLD analysis project Ga0074198, IMG submission 64527) | Bioremediated contaminated groundwater from EPA Superfund site, New Mexico - Sample SAE3-23 | ecosystem: Environmental > Aquatic > Deep subsurface > Groundwater > Contaminated ...
ATGGGTTTGTTCCTCGTGAAGATCCAGAAGATTTTTTAACAAGACATGCCCAACAGAAAGCACAAGAAATGGTAGAACAGCTTCAAAGAACAATGCTTCTTGAAAATCAAGCGATTTCAAAAGAAGAACTCCAACACCAGTATCGCCAACTCGTGCAAGAACTTTTAGACAACCCTAAAAAAATTTGGGAATCGATATGAAATTTATTTATCCTCAAGGTGCCACACCGATTGATATGGATTATGCCGCACAGCTCATCCCTTCACACATTACAACGCAGGATCAATTAAATGAATGGGAGGCACTAAACATTCAAGAAGCTCGAAAATGGGCATTTTTGAAACGAAGAACAAAGAACATTTTGGATTTAGATTTTATCAAAAAATTGCATATCAAAATGTTCAACAAAACATGGCTCTGGGCAGGACAGTGGCGTTAAGTTCAAACGAACATTGGTGTCGAACCTTATCGTATTGTTTCCGAATTAGCCCAACTACTGGATGACGTACGTTTCTACGTTGAGCAACAAACGTATTCGTTCGATGAAATTGCCGTACGTCTGCATCACAAACTCGTCTGGATTCATCCTTTTCCCAACGGAAATGGACGACACGCTCGACTCATGGTCGATCTGTTTTTGTGGGACAAAGATCTTCCTCTTTTCGATTGGGGCAAAAATATGGAGAACAGCCGTATACATTATATCTCCGCGCTCCAGTCTTCTGATCGTCAAAACTATGAACTTCTTTTACAATTTGTAAGAACTTAAAATGCTCAAATCAGAAAAAAGTGAACCCCTTTATACAACTGAAAAACATCGGTAGTGGTCCAATTTGCAGGATGATTACAATTTAAAGAGAAATGTTTTTGTACTAAATTAATGAAATAATTTGTTCAATTTGGTAAACACATGAATCTTGTTTGCCCACGATGCGGCAATAAAGAAATCAGTTATAACGGACGTAATAGTTCTAAAAAACAAAGTCACAAGTACAGAGAGTGTGGCACAATTTGTTGAGAATCCTGGGAAACAAAAGGGAGGCACTTTTACCGATCAACTCATATCGTACGTTTCAGCTATTCCGGCGAGTCAATTACGTCAATGCGAAAAAAGACAGGGGCAACCAGTCATATCGAGCGATTCAATCTGACTGTACGTCAAAGACTAAACCGATTAGTCCGTAAGACCCTTTCATTCTCTAAAAAAGGGGAAAACCTGGTAGGTACTATTTGGATGTTTGTTCATGAGTACAACTCAATCGTACGGGGAAAACACGTTAAATTGTAATCATCCTGCAAATCGAACCACTACCCACTTTCTCCTCTGGAATTTTCAAGCTCTTTACGATCATCTCGATTGAGATCGCATTCATGCACATGTTTTGAACATCTTCTTTTTCTTTTTGTGCCAAACCACGTTGGAAACCGGATTTTTCGCCTTGTATCCACCCCAATTTCTGCCCTTGTGCCAGTAATTGATCTGATAATGTACCCGTTGTCGCTCCTTTGTTTGAAAGAATTCAACCGGGTTAATTCTTCATAATTGTAACATGAACTGTCAGAGCATAAAGAACCTGCCACTTATAACATTGTTATAAACAGCAGGTTCTCAAATAAAATTAGATTTCTCTATCAACCCATGTAGTTGATCAACTTATAACAATCTTTTAATAATATTTTCTAAAACGAATTCATAAGCTTCTTCAAAGTTCCAATTAAGTTGCTCAGGCAGTAACACGCTCATATCCACCCGAAAGTCTGGATGACTTTTCTTCAGATGTAAGTTTTTCATAAATTCAACCCCCGATATAGGTGTATTATCATGAGCGCAGTACTTTTGGAAAATATCGATCATTTTATCAACATCAATCAAACCTTGTTTTGCAACATACCATAAATCGAATAAATCTCGACCTTTTCTACGCTGATAAAGCGCACGCAATTTTGTTGCCATAAGTTCATTAATTTCGTACGTAATAATTTTTGAAGCACCAACAAACCACTCTGAATTAACAGGAAACTCCATTGTCTTTAAAGGCAACACTTGCAAATGTTCTGTGGTGTTAATTTCAATTTTTAACTTCCCCACCGTTTCATTGATTGATTCATACTTGTAGATTAATCTCGCACCTCGCTGAGTTATTTTCCAAGCAGGGTCACCTAGCCAAGGTTTTAAACTTTCTCTAATGGTATCGATCGTACTCCCTATAGCCTCTGCTCTTTTTTGAGTAAAATCGATATCTTCGCTGTATCTTGCCCCTGGTTTTATAAAAAGTTTGTTTAAGGCAGTACCGCCTCTAAACACAAGAGCGTTCTGTATATGCGGATGATTATACAAATCAACTAATGTCCTGCTAATAATGAGATCCTGTTCTACTTGTACCAAATTTTGCCATTTTGCATGCTTGCGCCATTGCTGGATAAAAATTTCTGGAATCATAAATCACTCTCGAAATCAGTATTTTCAATAATTTTCCACTTTTTACATCTGGTAACACCTGCTTTTGGCATGTTGGGCACAAGTGAGATATAAGATCTTTCTGTTTTTTTTAAATATTGAAACAGCTTAGTGATCATTTCATTTTTCTTGGCTTCATCCATAACATCAATTTTTTCTACGATATATCCAATCCTTTGAATTTGGTTTAATTCTCCTATGTTTTGAGCAAGTACAATAAGCCTATCAGCGTCAACATTTTCTATAAGTTCTGATAATACAGTAGCAATATGACTTATACCACCAGCGCGATTTGAATATTTAAACAGGTCAAGCACAGTCAATTCCGGTGTGGCTACGTTGAGATATCCTGTGCTCACCACAAAATCCTTTGTTGGTAAATTCAATAAAGAATTTTTATAAATCAATTCTATGATCACTTGACCAAATTTTAACGTATGTTTTATCCGTTTGTTGCTGATGATTTGAAATTTAGCAGGCTTTTGATGTGTCGCACCAAAGTATATTGCAGCACTGAGTAATCCTACATAATACGTAGCACCAAGATGCCTCATAATAATAGGGACAAGCTCTTCTGCCGGAATGGACCCATACGGCCTATCTTCAGGTGGAACAATAACGTACAATCCTTTCAAAGGACTGATAATCTTGCCTTCTTTTTTGAGGCGATATAAACCAGATTTGGCAGCATCATCTGAAAGCTGAAGCTCTTCCTTAATTTCTTTTGAAGTAAAATATCTTCTTCCGGATGACATTAAATCTTCGAGGTATTCATGATACATGCATGACCTGAGAGTGTTACATTATGACACTTATGGAACATGATAGGCTTATCATTAGTTCAATTTCAAGTGTAAATCTCAAGCGATACGTATATTTGCGATTCCAAAATGAATCTTTCAGAAATTTTCGACTTATTGTCCTTACTAAGACAACTAAAAAACAAAAAATTTAGATGAGTTTATTTGCGCCTTAAACCCTGTAACAACCTTCAAAACAAGGAGTTAACAAACACTGAAATTTTGCGAAAACAATCCCTTATTTAAGGGTGTCATGGAAGAATTGAATAGTAAAATACAATTGGCTAAAAGATGTGCTCACGGCTTCAAAAATATCAATAATCTTATTAACATGATCTACTTCTTATGTGATCACTTGAAATTCGATTACCCATGCATTCCTTCATAAAATCTTTTAATTTTTGCAAAACATTTATAAAGAATCAGTCGTTTTGTAGTTGTATATAAAGGAGGAAAATAAGTATAAAATGACTTGATGTGTATTAAGCAAGTGAGCAACATGAGACCAGCTACCAGCTACCAGCTACCAGCTACCAGCTACCAGCTACCAGCTACCAGCTACCAGCTACCAGCTACCAGCTACCAATTCAGTTTAGGATTTTCTTCAAAGAATATAAAAGAGCCACGGTCTTGTTATCGGTTAATTTTTAAATCCTGCTTTCGTTATAACAACATTTGTTCCATTGCTTCTCTGTTTCTAGAGATTCTACGCATCTAATAAAAATTTGAGACACTATGTCTTCTGTTCAAAATTTCACTTTATTCACGCTTGATGATTTAGAAACAGCGTATAAGTGGCTTTGTCAAACAAGGAAAAAATATTCTCATAATTCAGATGTCTGGGATTTTAGACGTGATTGGAATCAATCTAAACATCAAATATTAGAACAACTGAATATGGGTTCTTATGAATTTAGTCCTTTAGAACGTTATGACATAGGCGATCATATTATTTGATCGCTCTAAAACTTATGGCCAAAATTTTGGAAGAAATCATGAAAAATGATATCCCTCAATCCTGTTATCATGTTAAAGAACATGGAGGTCTTAAAAGAGCTGTCAAAGAAACACAAGCTGTTCTCAAAGAATATCAATTTGTTTTCCGCAGTGATATCAAAAGCTACTATGAATCTATCAATTTTGAAATCCTCATGAATATTATTAGATCTTACGTTCAACACCCCATTCTTTTACAGTTGCTTGAAAAAGCCTGTAAAAGAACAGAAACACATGGAGGAATTTTTTACAAGGTCTTCCAAAAGGGAGTCTTCTGGCACCAATATTGGGGGCGATCGCCTTGATGCCTCTTGATCAAATCCTAGGACAAATGAAGGATGTTTTTTATGCACGCCTCATGGATGATTGGATTTGTTTGACCAAAAGTAAAACAGCACTGAGAAAAGTTGTTAAAAAGACCCATCACATCCTAGAAACACTCAAACTGAAACTTCATCCCATGAAAACGTATATTGGTAAAATCAGTCACGGTTTTAATTTTCTAGGTTATTACTTTGATGACAAAAAAATATTACCTTCTACCGAAACAATTCGACGCTTTCACGAACGGACGGCCGTGTTTTATGAACGACCTTTTGAAAATTTACCGCGTCGTTATCACAATACAGATAGGGATATTTCGCTTTATTACGTCAACGAAGCACCCCCTTCTAATGACATGTTGCAAGATATTCTTGAACCTCTCTTAGAGGGAGACATTGTATTGACTCATGATGAACAAAAAATCTTCAAACGGATACGACAACAGTACGTCGATAAATGGATGCGTTGGCTTTGGTACGGCTTGTCTACTGTTGATGAGTACTTAAGTGATATTAAGAACCATCTACCCTATCTTTTTTCTTGTTGGGATGTGGTGCCGGCTCTCCCGAGCGGCTTGCAGTAGCTATCTTTACCTTAGTTCAAAAAAGAAACTTGAATCTTGACGGGCAGATGCCTTGAGAGGTGCCGGCGTTCAACCGCTCTGCGTGTGACCGGCCCCTCCCGTGGTACGCTGCTTCCCAATTTTCAAGCAAGTTTTTCATTACTATATCATCTATTGGGCGATATGTCAAGTAATCATACCAATCCAAATTATCCCAAGCACCAAATGTCCAAAAAATACCGAGGGGGAAGACAGCCTGCCAATTACCCATGACGTTTTTGAACGTGTTGTTCGTTTTCTCAATCAAAAACCGGGGAGCTAACCATATTTCTAGTTTATTAGCATTGGCTGGATTTTTTTGTTGACGATACCCCGTGGCAATTTGCAAATATTGTCCCGTATCGCCACATCGTGATAAATCAAATGTTCCTGCTAATGGATTCTGAAGTGCAGCAATAGGTAGCTCGATCCTACCGTTGTCACTGTTTGGATCAGGCTTGTAGATCAATTTGCCATTAAAAAATCGCCTATAAAATTCCTCATACCCTTTGGCAACCGCTGGAATAGAAATACCAACAGGAAGAGCTGGTTGCTTTGCGTTGACTGTTTGTAATAGCAAAGCCTGTTGTCCTGCTGCTGGCGGCACCTGCAATTGTGGTGGTGCTGACCCGATTGCTTTAGGCAAAGTGGGCTGTAACTCTACGATATAACGAGGCAAACACTGACCAGGATCGAACACCACCACTTCGGTATAAGTGGGCGGTTGTCTTGAGGCGCAAGGAAGATAAACTATTTCATACGGATCATCAGGGTTTTGAGGCCTTACCGGCACAAAATGCGCATCATAATTACTATAATTTCCTTTCCCTGCTAAGATAGGCATATCTCCATCAATCACAGGATAGGCAGAATACATTGCTACCCAGTTCAGTAGTAAAGCTCCTCCTTTGCTATACACACGCACGGCATATTCAGCTTCATGAGTTGAATAAATACCTTTGCCAAAGAATCCACCATCTGTGATTGCTAAATTAGCGTATCCGGATTCAAAAATACTGTTGAGTATTTCTGGCCTTGTGCCATGCCAAAGAGGAAGCAGTTTAACCGCCGGATAATCTCTATCTGTATGTGGTACAGCTAGAGCTTGCCATTGTTTATTAACTTGTGCTCTTAAAGCAGGATTGTAATCTTGTGACCATTTTGGAGCAAAAGAAGAATTGTTATGGCGGCTTTGTAATAGAGGCAACTTCCTTGAAAAAATCATATTTTGAGAAGGATTGTAAATAATCTGTACGCTTCCGATATCATAACCGGGAACAGGGTGGTGTTGGTAAAAACTTACTACTTTCTGAAAATCTTCTCCCCTTGCTGGTAATAATGTAAAACTATCAGGTGGGTTTACGGCTTGTTTTAAAGACGCTTCGAAATGCCAAGATTTAGACGGCATAACTGCGGAAAAGATCGCTACAAACACGGCTATTAACATAGAGCCCTCTTCTTCACATCAGTAAACTTCTCCCTAATCTTAAGGGCTTTGATACACTGAAGCAATTGAATATGACACGATGTATAACAAAACTTTATCGGCTCTTTTGAAAAGCAGGGAATCCCGCCGAGCACCGCAAAGTCTTACCTGTTATATATACAACGCAGATGAATTAGCTTGATTTTTCGATAAAAAACTGAATATTTTCATGATATGAAAGCATTTCTCACATCACAACAGCGTTATGAGCTGATTGGAGAGCACCGAAAAGAGCGCGACGGGAAGCGCAAGGACCGTATTAAAGGCTAGATGAAGGTGTCTCTCAAAAATTAGTTCCTCTTTCTAAAATCAAAACTTAAATTGACGGTGCCAAGACATCTTGCATGTAAAAATCGCAAATTCATTTTTTTCACGGTAACACAATTTTAAGGTTCACAAAACATGCTTTTGAAGTTTTTGAACATCACGTGTTTACGACAGTGTTTTTCGAACGTGCAGTGAATTTGTTAGCATCAAGAATTTATTGGAATTTTTGGAAAACATTTTTATGGACTTAATTCTTGTCAAAAAACACCCATTTGTTGGAAATGGTATTACGTCGTACTAGACTATCCGATCACTTCTCAGGAAAATTGATTTGGTTTTGTGTAATAAGGCTGTGTTACTATATGAATATAGTTTCATTTAACGAAACTTTTCAAATATGAGCATTTTCCCGCGATTTATTAAAAAAGTTCGTGCTTCGGGTAAGCAATATTTCACAATAGACGAGGCACAACAGGAGATGTTGTTATCCAGAAATGCGGTGCGTATAGGACTCGCTCGTCTTAAGAAACAAGGAGATCTTATCAGTCCTGCCAAAGGTCTTTATGTTATTGTTCCTCCAGAACAGCAACATATGGGCTGTATTCCTGCGCCAGAATTGATACCAATTTTAATGTCTTATTGGGATAGGCCTTATTATGTTGGTTTATTAACAGCCGCTCTTTATCATGGCGCCACACACCAAAAACCAGGTGCTTTTCAGATCATAGTCAATCGTCAGATGAAACGTTATTTACAGTTTGGTCGTATTTCTATTGAATGTATTTATAAAAAACAGATGAATCATCTTCCTGTTCAAAATCGGATTGTTGGTAGTGGGTATTTATTCATCGCTTCTCCTGAATTAACGGTATTTGATTTGTTTTTTTATCTTACGAGAAGTGGTGGCCTTAATCATGTGGCCACTGTTTTATCAGAACTTATAGAGGTTATAGACAGAGAAAAACTTGTCGCATTGGCAAAGATTGTTTCCGAGAAAATGTGGTTACAACGTTTTGGATATGTTTTAGAACACATTGTCACAGATCATGAAGAGAAAAAAATAAAAATAATAAGGACATTAAACGCGTATATGTCTGATCAAACGTTTTCCTTTGTACCCCTAGCACCGGAATTACCCGTTATAGGCGCATCACGATGTTATCGGTGGAAGATTATAGAAAACACAACGGTGGAGAGTGATGAATGATTCCCAGAGACTATATTAATCAATGGTCACAACAAGTACCATGGCAAAGCTTTCCTATGGTTGAACAAGATTTGATAATCAGTCGTGCACTTATTGAATTATTTAAACAAGAAAAGACTCGTCAGTCACTTGTTTTTCGGGGAGGAACGGCATTAAACAAACTCTATTTGAATCCTCCTGCACGTTATAGTGAAGATATTGATTTTGTTCAACGGAATCCAGAACCGATCGGTGAAACAATAACGGCGATTCGATCAGTATTAGACTCCTGGTTAGGAAAGCCTAAACGTAAACTTACAGAACGTAGTGTGAAACTGATTTATCAGTATGAAAACATCGAGCAAACGAAAGCCAAGTTAAAAATAGAAATTAACACCGTAGAGCATTTAAGTGTTTTAGCACCACAGATTATTGAACATCGCGTTGATTCGCCCTGGTTTCGGGGAGCCGGGTCTATTCATACATATAGTTTAGAAGAATTGATGGCTACAAAATTGCGAGCACTTTATCAGCGTCGTAAAGGGAGAGATTTGTTTGATGTCTGGTTTGTATGTACTCAGAACACAATAAATATTCCTCTGATGATTGATATTTTTAAAGAGTACTGTGCTCATGATGGTATTGTGATATCGAAAGATGACTTCATAGCCAATCTCAATCTTAAGAAAACAAATCGAGATTTTCAGGTCGATATGTCCGTGTTGCTACCTAAAACTGGTCTTGTTGTTTGGAATTTTGAGCAAGCATTTGATTGCGTACAAAACAGGATTGTTAATCATTTATAATACTAAAACCACATTTTTTGAGGCAACGATTCTGTGGGCTGAATCTCTGTCAAAAAATATCTGAGGAAACCCCTTTTTGAAATTATTGCTAGAACAATTCACCAGTAAACAAATTACGTAAATCGCATTCTTTGAGAAAGATCTTCTGTTTATTCCTGCTGTACATCACGGCATGACAGCAGTACTATTACCATGGAAAACAAGACTGGATTTCTGATTCTGCATAATAGGAAGGAAGTAATGGTGTTCACAAATCCACAAAAGGATCAACAAGCCATCGCAATTTATCAAACAGATAATGGCTCGTTGGCCGTTGATGTTCGTATTGAAGGAGAAACTATTTGGTTATCATTAAATCAAATAGTAGCGCTGTTTGAACGAGACAAATCTGTAATTTCAAAGCATTTAAAAAACATTTTTAAGACGGAAGAATTAAAGGAAGATTCAGTTGTTGCAAATTTTGCAACAACTGCTGCTGATGGAAAAACATATCAGGTTAACCACTATAACCTCGATGTTATTATTTCTATTGGGTATCGCGTGAACTCAAAACGTGGCACGCAATTCAGACAATGGGCATCCCAAGTATTAAAAGAACACATGATTCGAGGATATTCAATCAATCAGGCACAAATAAATCAGGAATCTATTAAGCACTTACAGCAAACCGTTACACTCCTATCTGACACCTTAATGCAACACCAATTAGTTGACAAAATGGGAAGCAATGTTCTCTCTATCATTCAGGAATACGCTAAAACATGGGATTTGTTGTTGCGTTATGATGAAAATCGTTTTGATGTACAAACACAAAACATTTGCCGAACCCATTTATCCTACAACACGGCCATAGAAGCCATTTCAACGCTCAAACAAAAATTACAGCAAGACAATCAGAATCTCACACTCTTTGGACAAGAACGAGAGCAAGGATTACAAGCTATTTTGGGAAATTTAGACCAAACCTTTGATGGCAAACGTCTGTATTCTTCCTGTGAAGAACGTGCCGCCCATTTGCTTTACTTTATTATCAAAGACCATCCGTTTACTGACGGCAACAAACGTATTGCCAGTCTTTTGTTTTTGATACAGCTAAAACAAGACGAATTAAGTTTACAAAAAATCAACGACAACTGTTTAACAGCACTAACCTTACTCATTGCTCAAAGCCACCCTCATCAAAAAGATACTATGATTCGACTGATTATGAGCCTATTACATTAACCTCCTAGGTATTTACCGAGAGTCAGACACGTAGATGACTTGTCCGCAGAAATTGTGAACAAAGCAAAACAATTCTGTTCTTTTTTCTTCCCCTAAATCGTGTATGATGAGGACAGAGAAAAAAACGAAGTGTAATATGCGCTCGCTCATTGTTATCTTACTTTCGATTCTTGGTCTTGTTTATGTTTCTTACGCGCCTTTCCAAGTTGCCGATATGAACTGGCTGGCAACACTCACCCTACCCCCTTTTGCGCCACCACTCTGGTTAGCGAACATTGCCTGGCCCTGTCTTTATGTTCTTATGGCTCTTGCCTTATGGTGTGTTTGGTTAAAACGTGATCACCCCAGTGCAAAAACAGCATTCACTGTATTTACAATTCAATTTCTTGTCAGCCTCCTTTGGGGTCCTGTTGTTGTGAACACGCAAAGTCCACTTTTGGCGGTTCTTTACGCCGATACATTTCTCTTCCTTCTTGTTGCCACGTTGGCCACTTTCTGGCGTCTTTCAAAACCCGCGGGACTTCTTCTTATCCCTGGAATTCTTTGGATCCTCTTCTTTGCCTGCGTAAGGACGTGGATTTGGTTCCATAATACGTAAGACAAACCAATACCGTACCTGTGTTAAGATGAAAGCAACAGCAGGAACCGTAAGAACAAAATGGTCAGCGTCAGCCGTGATTATCTTATGCTAGATGTGTTTTCAGCCTTTCCGGGAATCACGTATAAATCAATGTTTGGGGGCTGTTGTTTTTACAAAGATGGTATCATTTTTGCGTGTATTGCAGACGGTAAACTTTATTTTAAATCAGATGCTGAGACTCGTTCCTTCTACGATGCATGTGGAAGCTCTCAATTTGTCTATGAAAGTAAGCATCACAAAATAACCCTATGCCCTATTGGGAACTTCCTGAACAAATCCTAGAAGATCGAGAACTTAAAACATGGATTGAAGCATCCGTCGCTGCCAGTCTCCGTCTTCGTAAGAAACACGGAGTTAGATAAGATATGTACGGCCAATGACACATACCAGACAGGTGTTTTAGCAAGATAGTCACGAGTGAGCATTGTAACACTTAATATAATGCGCAATGATCTTATCAAACGACACCTCCGCTTGGATTTCTGTCAAAAATAAAATGAATTCCGTTTTTGTATTCAAATACTGAACAGTTCAAAACATTTCCATAGCGATTCTCACAGAACACCGCAAACCCCTAATCGTTCTTGACCCTCTAATGGACACGTCGTTGAGGTGTCCCGGCAGCAATGGTTGTCTTTAGATGTGTCATCTTGAAACACGAACACACTTAATCTTATGATGGATCTGGAGCACGTTAGTCCTTTTTTGCCGAAGAAGCTTGATGTGGCTCCACAGGATACTCTTTTTCTATAACTTCACAATACTGTTTAATCCGATCAATTTCTGACAGGATATCAATATGATCAGGATAGATTAAAAAATCAGCAATAAGGTCATCGCACACCTCTCTCTTGAGTCGTTCTTGCACTGTTTCACCTGGTTTAACGAATCGTGCTTGCTCAACAAGGGCCTCTTTAACATAGTCGATCATATCAAGATGATTCGTATGATCTATAAAATATTCGGGCACCATGCGGTACAAGAACATAAAAGCCGCAAAACTCCTTAATGATGCCGCTTGTAAAATCCAATAAGCCGCCCGAGACAAATTAACAGGCACACGAATTCCAGAAAAATTCTGATAAATCCCTAATCGATACAACTCAGCAAGAGCCCAACAAAGCTCGCGTGTCCTATTGAATTGAAAATGAAAATTTGTAATCAGCAATATGGCTTCTTTTTCAAAATCAAAATTATAAACCACACGAGGTGGCTGTTTAAATATCTGATCAGGCTCTTTGGTCATCAGAGGACCCTTTTCTATCCGTTTAAGAATAAATTTGAGACGTTCTTGCATGATACTTCTACTCCTTGTAGCAAATTAAACACATCGCTTTGGCGATAATTTATTGAGCCACCTTTTTTGTTTATTATCAATATGTTTTGCGTTTTTTGGTGATTTTGGAAGACAATATTGTTGTATCAATAACAACTAACAATCCTATCGGCAATTTGGCATAATAACGACAGTCGAATAACAAGGAATCAAACCCATAAAAAATCAAGCAGATTACTTAAAAATCGAACAAGAACTAAACTTACCTTCTCCTTGGCACATCATCACTGATGAACTTAAAACAATCAATCATCATCAAGAACGTCATGTTTTTATTGGATACAAAAAAGGCTTTCTTTTCTCTGATCATTTGGGACTGTTCTGTTCTGTACATAAAAAAGTCCTCAGAACATGGGAACATCGTGATATGGAAAAACATCCTTGTTTTATTCATTGTCGCGTTCCTCAAATCAAAACCTCTGAGGGTAAATTTGAACTTGTTGCCGTCCCTTGGGCCAGACCTGACAGTCGATTTTCTTGGGCTTTTGAAGCTCAGATCATGCAACAAATTGCCACAGGAACACAATTTGATAAAATTGCTGGATCAATTCAAAAAGATTTTAACGTCATCACACGCATCTTCAATGGTTGGCTTCATACTGCTTATAAAAATAGTGTTCTTGATAACACCCTAGACTCTCTTGGCATTGACGAAATAATACATCCTGTTACAGGACACCATATTACCGTAACCGTTGATTTGAAAAATGAATACGTTATCCGTGTAACCCCCTACGCTAACCAAAGGGCCATTCAAGATCTTTATGAGTATCTTAAACAAAAAAACATATCTTCATTGCAAATTCAACAGGTTACTGGCCCCCTATCACCAGATTTTGCGAAACACATCAAGCAGTATTTTCCGCAAGCATCGTATTGTGTTGATCGCTTCTATGTCATCCAAGCACTTAATATAGCTCTGAATCACACACGCAAAAAAGAAAAGGGTCACACCAAAAAACTCACAGAAAATCAGGATCTTTTCTTGATGAATCATTCTCTTCTATCAGACGAACAAAAAGTAACTCTATTGGATTTAACGACAAAGTTTCCCAACGTCGGACATGCCTATAAGATCAAGGAGGCTTTTGATCAATTGTGGGAACAATCATCACAACAAGAAATACAAAAGTTTCTCAACACTTGGTGTCAACCACTTCTTAAATCCCCTGCCCTAGCACCTTTTCAGAAATTGGCCAAAATGTTGATATCTCACCAAAAACAAATCTTAACTGTTAGAACTTATCCCATAAATTTGAACACCTTAGAAAAAGTTCATGCTGAGATTCTTCATGCTCTCAGTCGCACAAAAGGTCTTAAAAACATCGAGAATGTCAGTCATATGATTTATTTTCATTGTGGAAAACTAACAATGCCCTACCCTGTTTCCGAATGATCTTGACTTTTTGTATTGTTTCACAGGATTTTGCAAACAGAGACATCCTCTCCACCTTTCCTCTCAAAATACAAAATATTCAGAACATCGTTTAACGCTTTTTAAATCAAATTTCAGCTTTATTTCCTGCCTGTTCTTTAAGCATAGTCATCTTAATATCTAACCATAATTTTTCTTTAAAATAATTGACAAGAACACCTTTGCGCAAAAGACTATGAGAATCCTGTGCGAATTCTTTACCCTCACAAATCTGAAAAACCTCTTCATTAGATAACTTTTTCTCCCATTCTGCAAAAGCCATCTCTAAAGCTTTTTGTTCAAGTTCTTGTTGTTTTTGTTCTCGCCTTTCATTAAGTGAAATATAAAATTTTAATGCCTTTTCTAGAGGATTTTCATAATTTTGCGGTGGAGCATACGGAACTCCATTTCTAAGAATACCAACAAAATAGTTTAATGGACCAACACGAAGACTCTTTCCCTTGTCATTTTCTTTTAAATCAAAATCAAATGCATAAATTGATTCTTGAATTTGTTGAGCTGTAAACTTGTTTAGTTTATAAAGTTGTTCAATATGGTTAATTGAAAAACCAATGTTTTCTAATGGAAAAAAATCAATTGATGCCCATTCCTCTGGCAAGAAATTTTTTGATGTTTTTGGAAACAACATTTCTTCTTTCAAAAAATTTGTACGCTGTTCAATTGGTTTTCTCTCTGGTGTTGGCTGTTGCATTTCTTGAACCACAACATCTCTAAGTATTTCTGGAATCAGAAAAGAACAAAATCCACCTTTCCCCTTTTTACCTGTTTCTCGCACAAAAAAACCTTTTTTAATAAGCCGTTGCACAGCATTTTTTATTATATTAATATTGGTTTGACAAAAATCTAAAAACATTTCGTGTGTTATTGGTCCGGATGATAATTGTTTTCTTGCAATACACAAATCTACTATAAAAAAGACAATTTTTCTTTGAATTGACCCTACTCCCAATCCTCTCAAAGCAAAAGTAGTGGCTTCAACCGAAGATATTTTTGTAATTTCAGACTTTGCAGGATTTTTTGATTGGTTCGTATTTAAAATTTTTGTTTGTATTTCTTGAGTTTTGTTTTTATCAGTATCAAAAAAAATTATTTCTTCTGCTTGAGTTGTCGGTTCAGCACTAGACAAATCTTGAAAACCAGGATTTTCTTCGTTTTTCTCCGAATCTAAATCCAACCCACTCCAAGGACGATAAGCTTTTTTTTCAAACTTGTTCATTTTGGATGGTTTTTGATAAGTATCAAGTAGTGGCATGATATCCTTCCTTCTCGTTAACTTATGCTACGTTTTTCCCGATTTCTTCCAAATTGCCTAAATAAATTTCTTGACGATTATTATCATCCTCTTTTATTTCTAAAATTTCACGAGTAATTAAATCCATATCTTCTTTAGCCGTGCTTGGTCTCAATGATGTAAAAATAGAATATCCTGCAGCAATACTGTTAGGAATTTCTTGATTGGCTCTAATATAGCTACGATAAAGCATGTCTCCATAAACAGTATGTTTCATTAATTTGCTTAACACATCGTGAGAAAGAGACGTTCTTGTATCGAATTTATTGAGGACAAGACGAAAAGCAATTTTTTTTCTATAGTTTTCTTCTATGTTTTTTAATTCTTGATAAGTAATCTTAAGACCAGACAAACTAAATTCTTCAGGGGTTACCGGTGCAATGATAGTATCAACAGACAATGCTATTGCTGCAACAGATTGACCTAAAGCAGGAGGACAATCAATAATGATTAAATCGTATTTCTTTTTCAAAATATCAATTTTTTTCTTGTAGACATGTTCTAAACTCATTTTGTCGAGCATAATAACATTATCAAGAATCGCATTTTCTATTCTGCTTGGTATGATATCTAACCCAGGAGATACAGAAACTATAGTGTTCTCTAAACTTACATCATTTTTTAAAATATCGATCATGACAGGCAGTTCTTCAGCATTAACTCCAAATGCTTGAGTGAGGTTACCTTGTTGATCAAGATCTATACAAAGAACCTTTGCACCATATAAATTTGCTCTTGTTGCAATCGAATATGCCAAAGAGGTTTTCCCTGTTCCTCCTTTAACAATTTGAAAAGCTATAACTCTTTTTTTAAAAGATATTTGAAATAATTCCTTGGCTGTTTGATATCCAAAAAATATTCTATTCTGATTTTTCTGAAATTCTAATTTTTTCGTTTTAAGTTTTTTGTGTACGGATTGGATACTTACTCCAAGAAAAACTGCTGCTTCGGCTGCTGTCATTTTTGCATCTGTTTGCATCAAATCGTTAAGATTAAGTTGTCCACATTCTTAACATTACAACTTAAACCAAACAAAAATCAACAGATAAAAAGATAAAAAAAACTCTCAATTTCATTTGCTGTTAAAATTTTTGCCTGTAGTAGTAGTTTTATTTTTTTTAACTACTATTATAAGCCAAAACTTGCTATCCTGGTTGCTGCTTTGTTTGTTTTCTTAATCGCTCCCCTGTTCGCTATCTTTATTGCTACTTTATGCGCTCTCTTGATTGTATCCCGTGTCGCTGCCTTTTTTGCTATCTTGTTTGTTTTCTTAATCGCTCCCCCGTTCGCTATCTTTATTGCTACTTTATGCGCTCTCTTGGTTGTATCCTGTGTCGCTGCCTTTTTTGCTATCTTGTTTGTTTTCTTAATCGCTCCCCCGTTCGCTATCTTTATTGCTACTTTATGCGCTCTCTTGGTTGCTGCCTTTGTGTTGATGTCTGTTTATTATTTTGTTCGTATTTTATTTGTTTTCGTTTCTTGTTTGACGCTTTGTTGCTATCTTGGATGCTTCCTTGGTTGCTCTTTTATTTGCTTTCCTTATTGCTATCTCATTTGCTTTCTTAGTTGCTCCCCTGCCCGCTCCTTTGTTGCTATCTTGGGCGCTTCCTTGGTTGCTCTTTTGTTTGCTTTCCTTATTGCTATCTCATTTGCTTTCTTGGTTGCTCCCCTGCCCGCTCCTTTGTTGCTATCTTGGATGCTTCCTTGGTTGCTCTTTTGTTTGCTTTCCTTATTGCTATCTCATTTGCTTTCTTAGTTGCTTCCCTGCCCGCTCCTTTGTTGCTGTCTTGAGTGCTTCCCTATTTGCTGTCGGTTTGCTTCCTCGTTGCTATTTCGTTGCTTCCTTGTTGTTTCCTTGTGGCTTTCTTATTTGCTATTGATTTGCTGTCTTGTTGCTACCTTATGGTCTTATAAAATTCTTAAGAGTAGAAATCGGTTTGTGTCTCAAAAGAAGTATTGGTTCGTTACGGTACCAATTCAATGCAAATGTGGATAGCAGAACTATAGCTGTTGTCCTAAATACGCAAAACCAAATTAATGCGTGAAATCGTAATGAATATTTTGATGATCAGACCCTACGTTCTTACTTACAGATCAAACCGTATTTTAAGTTCTGATTCATCAAAAAGTGTACACGTATATGTTCGATAAAACGTAAGGGGGGCAGGGAGCACTAGTCGGTTTGTTTCATCTTTGTTCAGTGTTGGAATTATAGCATAAATTCAACTTGTTTTCCGTGAAAATAGATTTAAAACATGAATAAAAGACGAAGAGAAAGAAGAAGATGGTACAAGTATACAGTTAGGATTTGATGATTGATTTCACCATTGTCAGAGCACATCAACACAGTGCCGGCCCAAAAAAAGAAACCAGAAAATAATGAAACTACTAGATGCAGTGTAGGTGAGTTGAGCACAAAAGCTCATGTAACATGTGATGCTCAACGAGCTTTTATCTAACAGCAGGTCAAGAGCGTGGTTTGGTTGGTTCAGATGCATTGATGCAGCAATTAATTCAAGCAGAGGCTGTGTTGGTGGATAAAGCCAACGGTGCGGATGCGTGTGCGTGCAAGTTATTAAGACAGAAAGGTTGTGTTTCTATTATTCTTTCAAAACAAAATCGTACCATTCCGGCGGATTACGACAAAAATTCGTACAAGGATCGACATTTAATCGAGAATTTCTTTGCAAAACTCAAACAATACAAGAAGTATTGCTACACGACATGATAAAGCTTCTAAAAATTTCTTGGGAAGAATTTATTTTGCTTCCTCTGTTGTTTGGCGTAATTGATGCTACGCCATAGTCTTTTAACACAAAGCTAATAAATATCTACATTTTTGTGTCTCAATCAAGATTTGTTTGTTTTGCAAGCGGTTTA
>Ga0074198_1001274_pt1 | contig 17708 bp, 11 predicted proteins | sample EPASupsiteSAE323_FD_64527 | JGI IMG/M metagenome (GOLD analysis project Ga0074198, IMG submission 64527) | Bioremediated contaminated groundwater from EPA Superfund site, New Mexico - Sample SAE3-23 | ecosystem: Environmental > Aquatic > Deep subsurface > Groundwater > Contaminated ...
TAGCAGGGTTCGGTTTCCGTTTGCGCGACAGCCTGACGCCGGTAAACGTCACCGCGGCGATAGGAAATAATTACGTCAGAAACACGCTTTATACGTTTACCAAAACCGGCGTTTCAGGAGTAATAAACCCTCTATCACTTACCGATACCACCGCTAAAGTAAAAAAATGCGAAGGGTTTTTCGTTTACAGCAACCGCGACGATTTAATATTAAGAATACCACGCCCCGGCGTAACATCGCCGGCGCCTGACGTCAAAGCGGCTCTTTCGCAGAAACGCTCCGCGCCCAAATTAAACGTCGACCCCGATAAGGCATGGCTCGTTAAAATAGGAGTTTTTGCATTAAATGACGCCTACTACGATCCGAATAATTACTTTGGCGTAGATTACGCAGGCGAAGACGGTCTCGACGCTTATGACGTATTCAAACTAAGCTCGCCGGACCCATGTATATCGCTATGCTTCGTAAAACAATCCGGCGCAGATAAATACTTATTATCTTCAGATATCAGACGCCAGCCTTCATTCAATACAGGAAATCCTCTCGGCGCAACTCTTGGATGGAATTTTGAAATTTCATCGAAGGGGCTTGCATACGGCGAAGGCTATATATGCTGGGATATTTCCAAATTGCCGCCCAATGGCAAATTTACGTTAATCGATAAAGTACAAAACGTCGAAATCGACATGCGTAAAAATTCTAAATATAAAATAACCATCGACGGCAATAGCAATGGATACGAAATTTTATATGTCGCGGAGATGAAATGATGAAAGAAAAAAAAATATCAAAAACCATACTGCTTGTTTATTTAATATTTCTGCTCAATTCGTTTGCACTGAGCGGATGCGGCGGCGGCGGCGGTAGCGGCGGCGGCGGTATAACGCCGCAGCCCGAACCGGTCGATCCAAAGCCGCCGGCGACAATAACTAATTTTTCAGCATCCTATGGAACAAAATTCGGCGATATAATCATAAGCTGGAGTGCGCCGCAGCCTCCAGATAAAAGTTCTTTGCAGTCTTATGATATCCGGTATTCAAACACGCCGGTAACCTCGAGCAATTATGCGTCTTGCAGTCAAATTACGCAATCCATAGCGCCCGGCTCATCCGGATTTGCTGAAAGTTTCACGTTCAATACAAACAGCCTTAATTCTTCTTCGCTTTTTAAAGGCGCAAATATGTATCTTGCGATACGTTCGACTGCGCTTAATGGTTATTCTTCCGAAATATCAAATGTCGCGGTTATTAAAGTTCCGTGGCAAACGCAGGTTAAATCTTACTTAAAAAGCGATTCTACGAAATTTTCAACATTAACCTTCGGCATTCAGGGTAACGCAACCGCCGGCATCGATTCATTCGATGCGCTGCTTCCTCTCGAACATTCCCTTAACGATTATTACTCATATTTCGCATCAGGCAGCGATAGTTTTCTGGTTAATATACACCCCGATTTCTCTATAGACGATAAATGGACTTTTTATGTAATCGGTCAGCCGCTTTCTATAATCAAGATCGATTTCCCTTCATTTAACTCCAACGGCCCGATTTTTAATGAAGTAAAGCTCATCGAAAAAACAGCCGGCACGAACGAACGTCAATTTAGCGTACCGGACAGCGTATCGACGGCGGAGTTCACTCTCGACGGCTCAGGACGCGCGACTTTCGATATTTATATAAATTAAAAATTAATATAATAACCAAGGTTAAAGTTTTTTAACCAAAATTCAACAGACGTGGTAAATATCACGTCTTTTTTTTTATAAAAATTTATTTTTTAATTAAGAATTGCACTTTTTTATGTTATAATTTAAGTAGAGAGATTATGTCCTTTTTAAAAATTTACATTTTAAATGTTATGCGCTGCAAGCAATTTTGCATTTAAACTTATCGCAACCAAACAGCTGTGTATTTTAGGCATGGCTGGTTTTTGATGTTATATTACCGGTTATTTAAATATAATATTTATATTTTCCGGCGTGTTGGAAAGTTATGGTGAGCCCATGAAAATACTCGTCGTCGATGATGACTACGTAAGCCGTAAAAAAATGGAAATAATAATGCAGAACTTCGGCGCTTGCGATTCGGCAAAGCTCGGCGAAGAAGCTATCGGCATGTTCGCGGCAGCGCTCGAATCCGAAATTCCATACGATTTAGTATCTTTAGATATTTCGATGCCCGGTATCACTGGAATAAAAGTTCTTGAAAAAATCAGGGAAATTGAAGATTATAAAAATATCACGGCTGATCTGCGCGTGAAAATAATAATGGTAACTTCAAAATCAGATAAAGATACCGTAGTTACAAGCGTAAGTAATGGCTGCAATGACTACATCATTAAACCTTTCAGCTGGAAAATCATTTTTAATAAGCTTGTAAAGTTAAAAATGTTGAAATTCGCGCAATAAAATTAAAGCTAAAAAGGCCGGTTAAAAATGAAACCTGACTTAATGCTAATAGTCAGAATAACCTTTTTTGCCATTTTATTTTCTGTCTTTTTTACAATTTGCATGGCGCTATTATCTAAAGCTGGCGCTGGCTCCATTTCACAGTTCCTGTTTTTATTGCTCGCCATTTTAGCTTATAACTTTTTTTTCATTAAACGAGCCGGTTCACAATCGGTTTTCAATATTTTTCATGAAGCAAAAACTCATAAAGACCACAAAATAGCGGATACTGCAAAATCACTCCAGGCTGCGGAAGCCAGAATGAAGATTCTCTTCGATTATGCGCCTGACGCATACTATTTGTGCGATTTAACGGGATTGATGCTCGACGGCAATCGCGCCGCCGAAAATATAATAGGCTATAAAAAAGAGGAATTAATAGGCAAAAATTTTCTCGAATCTAATCTTATGGCCGGCGAACAAATTCCAAAAGCGCTATGGCTCCTTGGTAAAAGCGCTATCGGCCTTCCTACCGGTCCCGATGAATTCAAACTGCGCAAAAAAAACGGAGAAATAATAGTAGTAGAAATAATGACTTATCCGGTAAAATTAGACGATAAAGCTGTAATTCTTGGAATAGCGCGAGACGTTACAGCCCGTAAGCAATTCGAAATAGAAATAAACAATAAAGAAAAAACGCTTGAAATAGCCGCAAAATGCTCGCGCCTGCTTTTAACCGAAAACAACGTAAGCGACGCAATTTTTAAAATTTTCGAAATTCTCGGAAATAAATTTGGAATAAGCAAAATATATATTTTTGAAAGTTACAAAGACGACGAAATTAACGACTATTACATACAATATAAATTTCTCTGGGACGAAAACGAACCGGCGCAAGACATTAAAAATAACGCTTTTGATAATGCCTCCTGTGAAAAATTCTTTAAAAAATGGCACGATCTTTTAGAAACGGGTGTGCCTGTAAGAGGTCTTGCAAAAGATTTTTCCGGTGAAGAATTGCAATATCTCAATAATAAAAATATTAAATCGATACTTCTGACGCCAATAAAAATCGGAAATAAATTCTGGGGCGCTATTGGTTTCGAAGATAAAAAAGGGGAAAAGATGTGGACCGATGTCGAGTTATCGATATTATATGCCACAGTAGATATTTTTGGAAACGCCATTGAAAAAAAGCGGGTTCAGGAAGCGCTTTGCGAAAGCGAAGAAAAATTTCGAAATGTGTGCACTTTAACTAACGACGCCGTTATAGTATGCGACGAAAATGATTGCATAGTGATATGGAATAAAGCCGCCGAGAGAATGTTCGAATATAAATGCGACGAAGTAATAGGACGCAATTTTTACGATTTAATCGCTTCGCCTAAATATGGAAATATCCTTCTCCCCGAAGTCGATAATCTCATTATTTCCGCAAAGCACATAGATGATGGAAAAGCTTTCGAACTAAGGGCAATTAACAGTAAAAAAAATGAATTTCCAATAGAAATTTCAATTTCGACATTTAATATGAACGGCCATACGCATACCGTTTCAATCGCACGCGACATTACGGAACGAAAAAATGCCGAAGAAAGCTTGAAGCAACGCGACGCCCTGCTTGAATCTGTCAGCCGTTTTTCAGAGCAGCTTTTCAAAATGAACGATATTGAAAAAAATTTCGAATACATATTAAAAAGCCTGGGTGAAGCCGCTCTTGCAGCCACGTCGTTCATCTTAACATCGGAGCCTCCAATAAAACCAAATGAAAAAATAAAGCCACAATTTCTTTGGTCTGATCAGCGCACCGACCAAAAATCAAACTATGAAAACGAATTTTTTATAAAAATAACCAATGGCTGGCTTGAATTATTAAATCAGAATCAATTCGTATATGAAAAAAATTTTTCCAATATAGAAGAATCTAAGAACTTTTTGCAATATAGCAATGCTAAATCAATTATTCTTATTCCTATTTTCGTTCTTAATAACTTATGGGGCGTAATAGGCCTCATTCAAGCATCCGCAGCACGGCAATGCTCAGCCGGAGAAATCGGAGCGATCAGGCTCGCCGCAGATATTCTGGGAGCGGCGATCGAGCATAAACAAGTCGGAGAGTTAAAACGGGCAAAAGAAATGGCCGAAACGGCAAACATCGCCAAAAGTGAATTTTTAGCGAATATGAGCCATGAAATAAGAACTCCGCTAAACGCCATTATAGGCATGACTGAAATAATTATGGATACCAGGCTCGATGAAAGCCAGACGTGCTTTGTCGATATAATTAATAAAGAGGCAAACTCGCTTTTAAACATCATCTGTCAGATACTCGATTTTTCAAGAATCGAAGCCAAAAAAATGGAAGTGGAACAAATAGAATTCGACGTTCGCGAACTTCTGGATGAAGTGGCCGCAAGCTTTGCATTAAAAGCAGAACGCAAAGGCATAAATCTTTTTTCATATATGCCGCCGCAAATATACTCAAAAGTCATAGGCGACTCTTACAAATTAAGGCAAGTTTTAGTCAATCTCACCGGAAACGCTCTTAAATTTACCGATGAAGGCGAAGTATTTTTAAAAATAGAAAAAATTTCCGAAAACGAATCTGAAATAGAATTGATGTTTTCCGTAGAAGACACCGGTATCGGCATCGCGGAAGAAAAGCATTCCGCGATATTCGAAAGTTTCACGCAGGCTGACGGCTCTACGACAAGAAAATACGGCGGCACGGGACTCGGCACCACTATTTCAAAAAAATTAGTGCAGCTAATGAACGGAAAAATAGGCCTTAAAAGCGTAATGAGCCATGGCAGCACTTTTTGGTTTCAAATTCCGCTTAAAAAACAACGAAATCATGAAACAGAACAATTCGTTTACGCGGCTAAAAGCCTGCGTGGAACAGCTCTGCTAATATCGGAAAATGCAAACTACTCTATAATAATAAACGGCTATCTCAATCACATTGGTTTCGAAGTAATATTTTGCAAAGGTTATGGCGAAGCCGAAGCCTGTATCAGCTCCAAACAAAAGCGAATCGATTTTTTACTTATCGATTCGGATACTTGCGGCGCAAGCCTTCTCGATTTTATCGCAAGCATAAGAGAAACGGAAGGATTAACTGAAGTTCCCATAATACTATTAATTTCAATAGGACTGGTGAATTATTCACAACGCTATAAAAATGACGGCGTAAACGAATGCCTCGTAAAGCCGTTACGCTTAAAAGAACTATATGAATCTCTCAATTTTTCGAACAATCAAATCACGGAAACCAAACCAGAAATTTACAACAAATCATGCGACAACATCGATCGAAAAATTAAAATACTGCTGGTCGAAGACTATGAAACGAACCGGCATGTAGCCATACTTCACCTGAGATCGCCAAACCATGAGGTAGAAATAGCCGAAGACGGCCAGGCCGCTCTCGATATGGTCATGGAAAAAAGCTATGATATCATATTCATGGATATACAAATGCCGGTCATGGATGGATATGAAGCTTGCGCCGCGATACGCGAATACGAAAAACTTTCAGCCAAAAATGGCGGCGATAGCCAAAGGGTTCCGATTATCGCGATGACCGCTCATGCCATAAAAGAGTATATCGACAAATGCTTCTTAGTGGGAATGGATGGATATATATTAAAGCCGCTCAAAAGAAAAGAAATTCTCGACGCTATAGAAAAATGGACAAACGCAAGGGAGCCCAAATATCAATTAAAGGCAACCGGCGGCGGCGAAAATTGCAATCAAGATGAAAATGGAACCACGCCTGTCAACATAAAGCGCGCAGTAGAAGAATTTCAGTCGGACAATGAAACGATTCTCGACATCCTTGAAATTTTTATCGATAAATTAAACAAGCAAATCCCGGCCATGCATGAAAAATTAAAAAACGGCGATATGGCTTCCTTTCAAAAAGAGGCCCACTCCATAAAGGGCGGAGCCGGAAACCTCACAGCCGACAAGCTTTACAAAATAGCATCCAAATTGGAAACAGCTTCCAAAAATAATGAGACGGACATATGCAAAAATCTTATAGTACAATTGGAAGAAGCCTACAATGATCTCAAGCAATATTATCTTAATAACAATGAGAAAATGAGAACGCAAAAATCGACTGGTTAAAAAGTATTACAACAATGATGCTTCACGCCCGCTTAATTTTAGAGATCGTTACCTCATTGCCGGCATCGTTATATTTAACGCTAGTCATCATGCTGTTTATCATAAAAAGTCCGCGCCCGCCCAATTCATACCCGGTAAAATCATCGCCGCCGCTAAGACGCATATTACCGCGCCAGTTAAAACCTCGCCCGCTATCTCTAACGGTAATTTCAACCGATGCTGCACATATTCTGTATTTAATTTCAACGCCCAATTCATGGCGGTTCTTATTGCCATGCCTTATCGCATTGGTAAGGCATTCGTCAAGCGCCACGGCTACGGACATTTGCGATTCCCCGTCAAAACCGCAAGAAGACATGGCAAAAATTATTTCTTCTCTAACTTCTTTAATATTCGCGATGTCTGACTGTATAATTATTGTTTTTTCCATAACACTAACGTTTCGCATCGTTTGCCGTTTTTTTTATTTTTAAATTATTATAATATATATTTTCAATAAAATCAATGATTTCAGGCAAAAATTAAACATGCTGTTTATTAGACGGCCAGCTTAATGCCTGGTTCCCGGCTTTGACACTTAAAAAATAAAAAGACAACAAGCATGGTGCTTTTGAATGAAACGGATTTCGAGGTAATTCCTGGCGGTGGTAATAAAATAATTTCATTTGAAGATGTGCGATTCAAATGAAAAATGTTTTTAGCCAGAGTTATTTTCACGTTAATCGAATATTTGCCCGAAATCCATATTTATGGTATAATTTAATCGATATTCAAAAATTTCAGGAGGCATTCATGAGGCAAATCATAATTTATCCCGGCGAAGACGGTTATTGGGTGGCCGAATGTCCGAGCCTTCCCGGATGCATCAGTCAGGGGAAAACTAAAAAGGAATGCATTAATAACATAAAAAAAGCTATCGAATTGTATGTTTCAGCATTAAAGGAAGATGGAATAACCATCCCTGAAGAAAATTTCGAAGCGATGCTGATGGCGGTATGAGCAAACTTCCCGTAGTTTCTGGAAAACAATGCGTCCACATACTGGAAAAAATGGGGTTTGTTTTAAAACGTCAGGAAAGTAGTCATATAATTTTGCGGCGCAACAATCCTTTCTGTCAACTTGTCGTACCCAACCACAAGGTGCTTGACCGTGGAACGCTTCGCGCAATTATTCGTCAGGCCGGAATAAATGTCGAAGAATTCATAAAATTAGCGTAGCAGGCATTAAACAATATTAAAATTCAAGAAGTCAAGTTACTTCTTGAAAAATGGTATATGCTCGCCGAAAACGCCGGTTCGGCGGCTTATTGGCTTGTTCCGCGCGACCCTAAGATCACCGATGACATATCGGAATGGTTTTCAAGTCACTTCATTAGGGTTCAAAATATGTTTTTATGTTTCAGTTGCATCGAAAGCCCTAAAATACTGCGGTTTCCATCGCCGTCCAGCTGGGTAGATACGACAAAATATTTATATCTCAACGTGTTTAAAGTTTCTCATTTCTCTTGTTTACCTAAAATATTTTATTTAAATAACACAAAAAGATCATACATAAATATTCTGAAATACATTATAATAAGCTAAACTTCAAGAATAATTTTTGATTTCAGGCAAAAATTAAACATGCTGTTTATTAGACGGCCAGCTTAATGCCTTATTTTTATTCATCATAATATTCGATAAATAATAAAAATATATGTTTTTATAAATTTAAATAAATTTTACCCGGCTAATTCCGATACAATACTGATTAAGAATTACAAACCTGAAATTTTCGGCATACTATTTGCTTAAAGCTTTTAACCGAAAAAGAAATTTAAAAAATTATAGAGGTGTTTTAAAATGAAATTCACAATGTTACTCAATGTTTTTATCGTATCAGCTTTAATTTTATTATCCGCCGGCGTTTCGCACGCCAACGCAACCAACTCTCCCGACAGCTGGTCTAACGGCATCACCAATGCCGCTCTCGAAAATCTTCCTGACGAATGCTCCCCATACACAATACAATGCGGCCCATTTAAAAATCGCGAAACCGCACGTCCATATATTTATAAACTTGTCGGAGAAATCGGAATTCCCGGTTATTTTCAACTTATGCGCGGCGCGAAAGAATCGGTTAAAGATAATCAGGTAATGGTACGCGCCGGAAAATTCAGTTCGGAAGAAGAAGCAAAAGAAAAAATAGCTTTATTAACCCAAAATTATCCAAACCTTTGCGTGATTTTAGCTTATAGCGGAAACGATAATCTCGAAAACATCGCTATGCTCGATTTTTTATATGACGAATTCGACGAAGGCTCCCGTTATACAGGAAGGCTTGCTATCAGCTGCACTCCTGAAGTGCCGGGCTCAGTAAAAAACTTCGTAAATTATTCTTCGGACAACAACGAAGTAAAAATTCCTATTCACGTTTCTCGAATTTCCTCGAATGCCGTTTCGGCTATAAAGCGCATTAAAAATCAGCAACATCAACTTATCAAAGATATCGAAGTTTCATTCGACGAACAATTCGGCTGCTATATAATTTCGATTAAAATGAAAAGAAAGATCGAAGTTTCCAAAATAAGCCAGTATGCGCCCATTATCGCAATCGATTTTGAAAAAATGCCAAATTAATTTATAATAAAAGCTATATCTTTTTTTAAAAATAACGGCGAATCGATTTTAACCGCCGTTATTTTTATTTTGCAAATAATTATTTCTTTTGAAAAAAACACCACAGTGTGTTAAAATTATCGTGCGAGGATAGCTTGAGGCATATCTCATCGCATAATTATCGTTGTTTGAGGTTAGCGGAAATGAATGAAATTGAATTATGCTGCCCCAGTTGCGGTTCGCGAGAAATCCATTTCAGAAAAACCCGCGGTGACTATTCGTGCGACATGTGCGAACATAATTTTACCGTGGAAGACAAATCCGTAAGAGAATTTAACGCGTTTTTAGAAAAAAAGAAACGCAGAATATTTTTAAGCTACGGCAGACTGGACGCTTCCGATCTTGCAGCTAAACTAAAGGCGGATCTTGAATCGGCAGGATATGAAGTCTGGCAGGACACCAACATGATAAGGGCCGGGAAAAGCTGGGAACAAGAAATTCTCGAAGGCCTGAAAACCACCGATTTGATGATCGCCGTTTTAAGCCCTCACGCCGTAAGAACAGCCGAAACGTCAAACAACCCCGACAGCATAGATAGCGTCTGCCTCGACGAAATAAGTTTCGCGCGTTTTTCTAAACCTTCCACGCCTATCATTCCGGTTATGGCGATAGCCTGCGAACCTCCATTTTGCATATTCAGGCTCGATTACATCGACATGTGCAGCTGGAAACAATCCGAACAAAAATATGAAACCGGTTTTAACCGGCTTATAGAAGCCATCAATTCAACATTAAAAGGCGAAATACGTTATCGCGCCTGGGAACAACAACTCAAGCCATGGGACTTTTCATCATTTCTAAACGAAAAAAGAAAATATTTTTGCGCGCGCCAGTGGATATTCGACGAAATTGAAGCCTGGCGTAAAAGAAGCAACGAACGCGCCCTTATAATAACCGGAGAGCCTGGAATTGGAAAATCAGCCATAGTGGCGGAACTAGTCCATAGAAATCCAGACGGACAGATGCTGGCTTACCATTGCTGCCAGTCCGGCGCCGCGGCGACGCTTTCAGCTTCACGATTCGTAAGAAATATCGCCGCCCTAATCGCCAGCAAAATCGGAAAATATGCCGATATGCTATCGCAGCCTGCAATTTCAGAAATTCTTACCGAAGAAGCGTGCGCGGCAGATCCGCTCAGCGCATTCGAAGGCGGCATACTCACTCCGCTTGAGTCAGTGCCGGCCCCCGACGCAACAAGATATATTTTAATAGACGCGATTAACGAATCGCTTGAATTAAATGAAAAGCACGGCATTTTAGATATTCTGGCATCGCGTTTAATGCGATTGCCTTCATGGCTGCGCCTTGTCATAACAACTCGAAAAAACCGTGAAATTCTCGATAGGTTGAAAGGCGTAAGAACTATCGAAGTATCCGCCAACGATCCGCGCAATATTTCCGACGCCAGAACATATATCGATTTGCGTTCTAAAGAGTTAGCGATAGAGACGCTTCTTCTAACGCAAAATCTCTCATACGTTTTTTTTCGCAAAAACCTTGAAATTAAAAGCGCTTCAAATTTTCTCTACTTATATAACGCATTTCGTGAAATTGAGCTTAACCCTGGCAAAACCGATTATTTTTTTGAAAAAATACCATCGGGATTATATGCGCAATATCTTGAGTTTTTCAAACGCCATTTCCCGGACGAAAAAAGTTTCGAGCGCGTCAAAACATTGCTTGAAGTTTTAATCGCGGCTGACATTCCGCTTGCTTCGAATATATTGCTTTCAATAATCGAATCGCACGAATCTAATTATCTTTCAAGCGCTCTGCGTGAATTATCGGCTTACTTGATAGAAGGCGAAGCCGGATACGAATTATATCACAAATCTCTCGCCGATTGGCTAACATCAGACGAATTAAAAGGGGCGTTCTATTTTATAAATACGCAAAACGGCCATAATCGCATCGCCCAATACTGCTACAACGCCTATATATCAAAAAAAGAAACGCTTCCGGAATTTGCCTTAAAACATGCAATAGCGAATCTTATCAAGTCCGGACGCTGGAAAGAAATAGAACAGATATTGACCGACCCGGAATTTATAACGCAAAAATGTTGCCAAGCGATGGTTTACGGCCTATTAAACGATTATGAAATGTGCCTTTCGAATGTTTCTGAATCTTTAGCGCATGTAAGCTTAATTTTTAAAAGCGGTTCCTATTATTTTCAATGCCCGTCGTGCGGCACGATAAATTTAACGCAAAAAAACTTATCCAATGCAGAAACCGCCTGCCAGCATTGCCGGGGAAAAATTTTTACGAACGATTTCATACTCGAAACGGATGCAATTAACATAGAAAACCTTTGCCAGCGGCAACAAAGCATTAAAGTGAGCACGCAGGCTGCGACGCAAGAACGCCTGACAAAAAACGTCAGCGAATTTTACCGTTTCATAAGAAAATACGCTCACATATTTCAGAAATTTCCAGGGCAAATATACGACTATATCTTTAACATCGACGAGCGGAACCCCGTCAGACCTATCATCGAAAGCTATCGCAACGCATATAAAAAGACATGGCTTTTATACGCCAACGAACCCGAACGCAAAAATTCGAATATCTTGACTTTTTCGGCCCACGAAAGCGCCGTCTGCTATGCCGGCGTTTCCGCGGACAACAAGCTTATGGCTTCAGGCGCAACCGACGGAATAGTAAAAATATGGAACTATAAAACCGGCGAAAATATTAACTCTTTTACCGCCCATAAAAGCAAAATAACGTATTGCGCGTTTTCGCCTGACGGACGTTTCCTCGTGACCGCCGCTGAATGGCCTGACAACGCAATCAAGGTATGGGACGCAAAAACTTTCGAAGATATCTTCGAACTCTGCGGCCATGAAGCCGGCATTTCCGGATGCGCATTTTCGCCTGACGGATCGAAGCTCGCGTCGGTTTCTCATGATAAAACCGTTAAAATCTGGAACATGACTCTCGCATGTGAAATAAAAACCCTTTCAGGGCACGCAGGCGACGTTTTATGCTGCGCGTTTTCACCCGACGCGAAAACAATCGCCACAGGAGGAAAAGATAGAGCGCTTATTTTATGGGATGCGCAAAGCTATTCAAAACTGGCGACAATAAATTCGCCCAAAGGCGAAATAACCGCATGCGCGTTTTCGCCCGATTCTAAAAAAATAGCTTTAATATCATCGGAGAGAGTTTTAAAGCTTTTCGAAATAAAAAGCAATAAGGAACTGCCGGCGCCTGAACCATACACAAAAGCTCCGGTTTCAATAGCTTTTTCATCCGACAACAAAGCGTTGTTCGTGGCGTTCGCCGATAAAAGCGTCGAAGTCATCGACTGCAACACTTTTAATATAATAGCTTCATATAACGAAAATAAAAGCGGCGCTTCGGCGGTATTTCCTACCGCATGGCCGCGGGAATTCATTACGGCCGGAACGGACGGATGCCTGCGAATATGGAAATACGACGCAAAAAAAGACGGGCCGCAGCAGCCGGAAACCCCAAAAACACATGTATTTACGATTACGCCTGACGGAAAAAAAATCATAGCCGCTCTTTACGATAAAACCATTTCCATTTTCGAAAAAGACCGCATGGAAACAGCCGGCGCATTATATCCAAACATGCCCCAAATAAAATCAATAACCCTGCATCCTTCTTCGAAAGTTTATCTGACGGCCACATTGGACGCAACACTCAGGGAGTTCCACTCGTTTAATAAAAAAGAAGGCGTTGAAAAAAGATTCGCTTCGGAAATAAATCAATGCATTTTTTCATGCGACGGAACGAAGCTTGCAATAAAATGTTCCGATGGCGAGTTAAAACTAATCGATTATAAAAATCAAAAAGACATTCCGCTCAATATTTCCAGAGGCGAATCCGCGCTTTCCATAGCATTCTCGCCCGATTCCCAACTATTTGCATATACGTGCGACAGCGGCATTACAAGATTTCTGGATCTTTACTCGCATTGCGAAAAAAGCCGCATCGCAAACGAATCTCCCGCAAACATTTTCACATTTTCGCCTGACGGTTTAAAATTCGCGTTAAGTTGTGAAAAAAAAATAAAAATATATGACGCTAAAGAATTCAAGCAGTGCGCGGAGCTTTCAGGACATGCGCATTTTATAAGAAGTATAGCGCTTTCGCCCGATTGCCGTTTTGCAATAACTTCGGCCGGCCTTGGAGAAAACGGAGAACTCAAGTTGTGGGACGTTATTAATTATCAGGAAATTAAGACTTTTGGACAATTCGGAGAATTTTATAAATTTCCGAATTTTTCTTGCGACTCCAAATATGCGCTTGCTATAGCGAACGCAAATAAATTAAATATATATAAAGTTCCAAAAGGCGAGCTGGTAGCAACATTTTACGATGAAACAGATTTCGCTTCGGCTCAGTGGAGCCCAAATAAACCTCAAATTGTTTCTTGCGGTTCAAACGGCATATTTTATATCATCGAACCGCGCAATATAGAGCAAGGCCCGCCATACGCAATGGCGTTCAGCCCGGCCGGGTCCTGGTGGAAGCGATGGTCAAATCAGAGCGGCTCAAAAATTTTTTATTTTTGTTCGTTCTGCGCTAACTGGCAGGAAACTGGTCACGATAACGCAGGCCGTGAAGTGAAATGCCCTGAATGCGGCTGCCAAACGATAATATATCAAAATACTTTTGCTATGGACATAAATTCTATAAAAGAATACTGGAAATCGATCCAATAAATTTTAGTGATTGATTCATTCACTAAATGATTTTTAAATTATGTACGCTCATCTCGGCATACTTTTTGCTTGATATTATATCAAAAACGTAATTAGCAACAGGAGGTGCATTGAGTATGCTGAATAATGAAAAATGTGTAATTACGGCAGATTTCGATGGTATAACTAATTGGCCGGTAACTGATAATGACGATCAGGATAGCTATTACTATTCTGTTGACATGTAATAAACATTAGCCACCATGAGTAATATTTAATCATGAACAGTCAAATCAGTGTTCAAATATTATTCATTTTTAAAACCGCTTATATTATTCCATTAAATAACAAACCCGGAACGCTAAGATTTTTCTTCGTTCCGGGTTTGTTTTATTTAACCGAAAAAATACAATCAAAAATCGAAATATCTTTAAAATTGTTGTAAATATTGGTTTATTTGCAAAATGTAATTAATTAATTTTATTATCCAGCCGTAGGGGCAAACCCCCGTATTTGCCCTTGATTTCAGGGCGGACACAGGGGTCCGCCCCTACCACACGAAACGTTTGAAATGTATTTTTCGGGTTAATGGCAATTTTATAATTATGTTTTTTACTAATCGTTTCTTCTGCCACCGAAAATACTTAACATATAAAGAAACAAATTAATAAAATCGAGATAAAGTGTGAGAGCGCCCATAATAGCTTCTTTGCGGTCCTCTTCGGTGCCTTCGTTGCCGATGATATTCATTTGCTTTATCTTCTGCGTATCATAGGCGGTAAGGCCAATGAATACGAATAATCCAAGATACGTACAAGCCCAATAAACAAGGCTGCTCGCCAAAAATATATTGACCACCGTGGCAAGAAGAATACCGATCAAAAGCATAATGCAAATGTTTCCAAACGACGTAAGATCAGCTTTAGTAAAGTATCCGTAAGCGCTCATTATTCCAAAAGTCGCCGCTGTAAGAAAAAAAGTCGACGATATAGACTCGGCCGTATAAACCATAAATATTACGGAAAGGGTAAGGCCGTTAACCATCGAATAAATTAAAAACATCGTCGTCGCGGTCGTAGCCGACATTCTCTGAATCGCAGCCGAAAGATACCATACGAGGGCCAGCTCGCCGATCATAAGGCCGTAAAATACAGGCTGGTTCAAAACGATCGCTCTAATAAGCGAAGGGGTCGAAGCCACGTACATCGCGCTCAACGCTGTAACCGTAAGCGCGAGGGCCATCCACATATAAACCTTGTTCATAAAACTGAGCTGTTCTGCCGCAATCGCAGGAGTAACACGAGATTCCTGTTGAAAGTAATTAAATTGTTGGTCCATGATTCATCTCCTTTTATTTTTTAAAGTTTTTATTATTATAGCGCGGCCATGGCTTCAAAAAAAGCCCGGACCGTTTTTTTTAGATCGGTATCGTCGTGAGCGTATGAAATAAAATTCGCTTCGAATTGAGACGGAGCCATATAAACGCCTTTCCCAAGCATTAAGTGAAAGAACCTTGAAAACTTATCCCGGTCGCATTTTCTGGCGCAATCCGCCGATTCTATGGAACCCTGGTTAGTAAAAAAAACGGTGAACATCGAGCCGCACCGATTAATGATCGCCTCGACGCCGTGTTTTTTAATCGCATGATTCATATTTTCTTCGAGATAACGCCCCTTGGTTTCAAGTTCGGTATATATTTTTTCCCTGTTTTTGACGAGATATTTAATGGTAGAAAGGCCGGCAGAAACCGCGAGCGGATTGCCAGAAAGCGTGCCCGCCTGATACACGCCGCCATCCGGCGCGATCTTTTTCATCACCTTTGCGCCGGCGCCGTACGCGCCTATAGGAAGCCCGCCGCCGACAATTTTTCCAAGCGTGACAATATCCGGCTTTACTCCGAACAATTCACAGGCCCCGCCAAGCGCAAGCCTGAAGCCGGTCATTACTTCGTCGAATATCAAAAGGGCGCCATATTTATCGCTAACGTCGCGCAAAAATTCCAGAAAACCTTCAGCCGGTTTTATCAGCCCCATATTGCCGATCACGGGTTCAAGAATGACGCAGGCAATATCGTTACCATACTTATTAAAGATTTTTTCGACGCCCTGCCTGTCGTTGAAACACGCAGTCAACGTGAGTTTCGCAAGTTCCTTCGGCACGCCTTCCGAATTCGGAATTCCAAAAGTTTCGCCGCCCGAACCCGCCGCGACAAGAAGAGAATCGCAATGGCCGTGATAGCACCCGTCGAATTTTAATATCATATCTTTGCCGCTATAGCCGCGCGCCAGCCTTATTGCGCTCATAACGGCTTCGGTGCCTGAGCTTACAAGCCTCACTTTTTCTATCGCCGGATAAATTTTTACGATCATAGACGCCAGTTCGTATTCGGAGACGGTCGGCGCGCCAAACGACGCGCCTGATTTAAGGGCTTTTTGCACCGCAAGCCTGGCGCTTTTGTGCGTATGTCCCAGAATCATCGGCCCCCATGACATAACGTAATCGATATATTTATTTCCATCGATATCTTTTATTTTCGAACCTTTCGCGGACTTAATATAACGCGGAAAGCCTCCGACGGATAAAAAGGCGCGCACCGGCGAATTCACTCCGCCAGGTATAACTTTTTTCGCCTTCTTATGATAAAGTTCCGACAATTTTGCGTTTTTCATAAAATAACGCTTCCTTCCGCGAGCCATTTTGCAAATTCCGCGGCGTGGTAGGTAATTATCATGTCGGCGCCGGCGCGGCGAATCGATGTAAGTATTTCAGCGACGGCCTTTTTTTCGTCAAGCCATCCGTTAGCCGAAGCCGCTTTCACCATGGCGTACTCGCCCGAAACATTATAGGCGCAAACCGGCATTTTAGATTCGCTTTTAACGCGCCAGACTATATCGAGATACGAAAGGGCCGGTTTGACCATAACTATATCGGCGCCTTCTTCAATGTCTTGCGAAACTTCCCTTAGCGCCTCGTCTGAATTTCTGTAATCCATTTGATATGTTTTGCGATCGCCGAATTTAGGGGCGCAGGCCGCCGCGTCGCGAAACGGAGCGTAAAAAGAGGAAGCGTATTTCGCCGAATAAGAAAGAATCGGCACGTTAAAAAATTCAGCTTCATCGAGCGCCTGTCTTATGCGCGAAACCCTTCCGTCCATCATATCTGACGGAGCCACCATGTCGGCGCCGGCGCGCGCATGCGCCAGGGCGGAATTGGCGATTAATTCTATAGTCCGGTCGTTATCGATTTCATCGTTTAAAATTATTCCGCAATGGCCATGTGAAGTATATTCGCACAGACATACATCGGTTATAATCATAAGATCGGGAAGGGCATTTTTTATGGCCATAACCGCACGCGGAATAAGCCCATTTTCGTCGTATGCCTGCGAAGCGGCATCGTCTTTTTCTGAAGGAATTCCGAAAAGTATCACCGAATTTACGCCGGCGGCCTTTAATTCTTTGAGTTCAGGAATAAGACGATCGACGCTGTATTGAAATATTCCGCTCATTGAAGCTATGCTTTTTTTCTCGTTCTCTCCTTCAATTATAAAGTATGGCATGATGAGGTTTTTAAGAGCAAGGCTGGTTTCGGCCGTTATATCTCGAAACGCCGGCTTGCCGCGAAGCCTTCTAAGCCTTAAAACCGGATAGAACATCGAATCACCTTCCAATGAGATTAAATTACAATTTTAAAAATTATACCGTATTTTTAAAAAATAATCAAGGCAAATATCTCAAAACCGCCGTAAAATTAGATAATTTCAATTTCATGCCGGCCGGCCCGCCAAAAACCCGAAACGCCCCATAAACCTGGAGGCCTTGATTTTTAAGGCGCCATAATATATAATTGAAGCTTAGC
>Ga0074198_1001275_pt1 | contig 17669 bp, 14 predicted proteins | sample EPASupsiteSAE323_FD_64527 | JGI IMG/M metagenome (GOLD analysis project Ga0074198, IMG submission 64527) | Bioremediated contaminated groundwater from EPA Superfund site, New Mexico - Sample SAE3-23 | ecosystem: Environmental > Aquatic > Deep subsurface > Groundwater > Contaminated ...
CGAAGGCGAATTCGGCGAAGTAAAAGACCAGCTTATAATCATCGGCTACGGCATTAACGGCCGGAATTTGGCGCGCGCCGCCAGAGCATCGAAGATACCTTATATCATATCAGACGTGAATCCCGAAACGGTCCGTCGTGAAAAAGCTAACGGCGAGCCCATAATTTATGGCGACGCCACTTATGAAAGCGTTCTTGATCATCTTAATATCAAGTGCGCTAAAATAATAGTTATAGCCGTTCCTGACCGCATCGCCATAAGAAGGATAGTCGAATTAAGCCGTAAAATGAACCCGGATGTATACATAATAGCCAGAACCCGGTTTTACAGCGAAGTCGAAGAAATAAAAAAACTTGGCGCCGATGAAGTGATACCCGAAGAATTTGAAACTTCGATTGAAATATTCACCCGCGTCATGCAAAAATATTTAATTCCGCAAAACGAGATAGAAGATTTTATATCAGCTATTAGAAAAGGAAGTTATGAAATGCTTCGCACGCCGAATAATAACGCGGTTATAACCGATATGGAATTTAAAATGCCCGATATCAGAATTACCACTTTCAGGGTGGATAAAAATAATTCTTTTGCCAACAAGACGCTTGCTGAAATCGATTTGAGAAAAAAATACGGCTTGACGCTTGTCGGAATATCGAGGAGCGGCCGTAATATTATTAATCCGTCCAGCAAAGAAAAAATATTAGAAAACGATGTTCTTATATTCATAGGCGACGCGAAAAAACTTGATGACGCGGCGTCGGCCGGAAGCGCGGGTTAATTCGATTTTAGAAAAAAGTTTTAATATCTGAATTAGTTAGTTATAAAGCCTATTTACAAGGTTTTTGAGGCGTGAAACTTCTATTTCTTATATTTATCCATAGGCCTTATATTGTTTTCTAATAGATACACTAATTCTTTTAATCTTTTTTCTCTGGTTTCCTCTTTTTTAGCTTCATTATATAAGCCGACAAATTGTTTCTTTATCGATGGAGGCATTTTAATAAAATTTTCATATGCTTTATTATTTTCACATATTTTAGATTCGAATATCTTATATTTATCTTCGCTTATATTTTTCTGATCTTCAATTTTCCACGATCCATCTTCTTTTGCTCTTTGAATTACCAGTAAACCATTTTTTGTTATTTTTCCTTTGTTTATAAGGTTTTCAATGATTTTTTTATTTTTTTCCGACCATTTGCTTCCCTTTTTTCTGGGACAAAAATATTTTTTATAGGTTTCATCATCTATTTTCTTTATTAATCCATCTATCCAGCCAAATGATAATGCCTCTTCTAATGCATCGTTCGCAGTAAGTTTATCGCCGTTATTCTTTGAAAAAATAATCCATACGCCTTTAGAATTAAGGTCCATAGTTGATAACCATTTTCGAAATTCTTGCCGGTTCTTAAAACTGATTTCTTCACTCATAGCTCTTCAAAATTTATTTCCTCTCAATTTATACTTTAATTTTGGCGGCTTTTTTTATAATATTTTTGCGAACTTTATGCATAAATATCGATGATGTTATCGCTGCCGGTTTCTTTTGGATCTTCTTTCTTTGATATTTCCTCTTTTTTATTTTCTTTGCTTTCGGCTTTTTCGCTTCGTATTCTTTGAATTTCCATTTCGATTAACTGGATTTGCTGCTGGATTTGCCTGATTTTTTCCTGTTTTTCGCTTTCATCCATCTTGCTGTCTTTAAGGCTTTGAGCCTCTTTCATCAATTCCGTTTTTTGTTTTTCAAGCTGCTTTATTTCGTTATTGCCGTTAGAATCTGCAGGAGTAACATTGAGATTAGTAGAAGACGCGGCTATTGAAATGCCCATTTTATGCCTCCGTATTAAAAATTATATACTATAATATTTCGGATAATTAATTAATTAGTTTATGGTTTCAAATAGTTTTACGAAAGCTTAAAATTTTTCATAACGCCATTATCTTGACACATAGCTAAACTTATGTTATAACCGCATTATGCAATTTTAAAAAAGGATTGGTTTAAAATGAGAATCGAGTCATTAATAAACACTACGCAAGTTGAAATTGACGGCCTGCAATGGAATCCGTATCTTGGCATCAGCATCAACAACAAAATATTTACGACCGAATATATTTTCGAATATATGAACTGGGCTGCCGAAAAAGCCAGAGACCGCGCGGCCGTGCTGGTCGTCGATATCATACAGAGAATAAATAACGAAGTTTTTAACCGTTGCAAGCCTATGGCTGCAATTGAAAAAACATTTCGAAGAGCGGATGAAATACTCCAGATGTGCAACGATGCCTATCGTGCGCTTGACGGTGAAAAAAAAGAAAAGATAGTTATTCTTGAGTGGCCCGATATTATGTACGACGAAATGTTTCAATTCAATTCGAAGATATTAAACGCAGCGTTCAAAGAGAATCAAAAATTCAAGGAAACGCTTATAGCTATAACCAGGCGCAGCCTCGGTGAAATTACCAATCGTCTCGATGAACAGCAAATTGAAACGCTGTCGCATTATGTATTATATGAATTGCCGGAAATATTCGCTGGTTTTAACCATAATGGAACTCATTACAATCTTAACGTATATCCTGGAAAAATATCCGCGATTTATACTGATCTGTTCGAACAGGAATGTTTTAAACCCATATACTCAAGGCTGCAATTGGCGGGAAAAATAGCTATAATAGAGGCTTATAAATAATTATGAAATATGTATGTTCGTTAATAATAGGGGAAATTTCGAAAATAATAAATTCGCCAAATAATTTCATGATTAAATCAATTGAATTGATTGAAAATATTGTGCGCTAATTATAATTTAAATTGTTTGAAAACTTGACCGATTCATGTAAATTTGGTAGAATACACTTACGATTTCGTTTCCAAAATAATTATGAAAGGAGATGTATTTGTGTTAAATTACTTCAAAAAATCATCCCGGTTTTTAATGGTGATTGCCGCTTTTATAGCGATTACGTTTTCAAGCCTTTCTATCGCGCTATCGAAGGAAGCCGCCCATTCGCCGCAAGTTTTGCACCAGGCCGTAGAGCTCGTTCAAAAAGCCTGTGCCGCCGGAAAGGATGCTGTTGTGGTATTCGATCTTGACGATACGCTTTTTTCGCCGTCAATGCGCAGCCGCCAGCTTTTTATAAAATATGCCGAAAGTCATACGGTGCCGGCTGGATTCAAAGCTAAAGCCGAAGCGCTTACCGAACAGAGTGTATGCTATGATGTGGCCGATACTCTTAAGGCCATGGGTATAAATGATAAGCAGCTTGCAAAAGCGATTCAGGATTATTGCTACAGAGAAGGCGAAAAATCTGAATATTTCAAATATGACGTTCCTAATCCCGGCGCGGTTGAATATGTAAAAGCGATGCGTTTGAATGGTGCCAGAATATGTTATCTTACGGGCCGTCACAAAAACCCTTCGGAACCCGGCACAATTGAAGCCATTAAAAATGCGGGCTTTCCGTATGGAGATACTGAGTCGGTTCTTTTGCTTAAAGATGCGCAGACTTCGACTGTTAATTTCAAGCGCGAAGAGCTCAAAAAACTAATGAAAGAAGCTGCTGTAATAGCGTGTTTCGATAACGAACCGGGCAACGTCAATATGATGAAGGAAACTCTTGGAAAAGACGGTCTGGTCGTCTTTCTTGATACCCGTCATTCGCCTGGCGCAAAACCTGTTACTCCTGGAATTCCATGGGTAAAAAACTTTAATTTGGCGAAATAAAATTAATCTGTCTATAAAAAAAATTTTTTAAGGGGTTTTACTATTATAGTAGAATCCCTTTTCTTTTTTAGAAAATTTTTATATAATACTTAAAACTTGTAATGCAAAATCCGCTTTCGCTTGGCTGGGTCATGCCGGCGGTATAAGGAGAATAACATGAAATATAAAATACTTGCTGGTGAAAAGGTTTCAGCGCTCGGTTTCGGCGCTATGAGGCTTCCCGAAAAAGACGGAAAAATCGATGAAAAACGCTCGATTTCGCTCATAAGAAGATGCATTGATTCGGGAATAAACTACGTAGATACGGCTTTCGTTTATCACGGCGGCGAGAGCGAAACTTTAGTCGGAAAAGCCCTGGCGGGAAGTTATCGAAATAAAGCCATGGTGGCTACAAAGCTTCCTGTGTGGCTGTGCAATGAAAAAAATGATTTCGATAACTATCTCAACGAACAATTAAAAAAATTGTCCCGTGAATATATCGATTTTTATATGTTGCATGCGCTTGGCGCCGGAACTTTTGAAAGGACGAAAAAACTCGATATAATATCGCAGATGCAAAAAGCTAAAAAGGAAGGAAAAATAAGGCATATCGGTTTTTCGTTTCACGACCGTTTTGAAAAATTCGCCGAAATAATAGATTCGTATGATTGGGAATTTTGCCAGGTGCAATATAATTATATGGACGAAGAATATCAGGCGGGGACGCGGGGCCTTAAATATGCGTCTAAAAAAGGGACCGGCGTTATAGTGATGGAGCCGCTGCGCGGCGGTTGCCTTGCTTTAAACGTGCCGGAAAGCGTTTCGAAAATTTTCGCTTCTTACGAATTAAAGCGTACGGCTGCCGAATGGGCGCTGCGTTTTGTGTTAGATAAAAAAGAGGTGTCGCTCGTTCTAAGCGGAATGAATACGCAAGAGCAGGCGGATGAAAACATCAGGACGGTAGCCTCGGCGGAACCTGGCGCGTTATCCGCCGGTGAAATAAATATCATAAATAAAGCGCGCGAAGAATTTTTGAAACTGATTAAAGTAAGATGCACTAATTGCGGCTATTGCATGCCGTGCCCCAAGGGGGTCGACATACCTCAGAATTTTTCCTTATACAACAACCTTTTTATGTACGCCGGCGGAGGGGCCGCTAAATCGAGTTATAACATTTTCACTCCGCCTCCAAAACGTGCGTCTTCATGCAATAATTGCGGTGAATGCGTTTCTAAATGCCCTCAAAAAATAGCGATACCTGAAGAATTGAAGCGCGCGCATCAGGCGCTCGTGAATAAATAAAAACTTAATTTTTTAAAAAAGGAGAATTAACCATGAGCGGAATTTTTAAAATAATGAATGGAATTTTTGTATCGGCCTTAATCGCCGTATCGCTGCTTGGTTTAATATATGCATCGCCCGTATATGCGCAGGCGACAGGCGAAGTAAAAACAATTACGGTGACGGGCTGCGATAGTTTTGATTTCGTATGGATCCCCGCCGGGACCTTTGAAATGGGAAGTCCGTTATCCGACGCCGACCATACGCCGGCGGAGTGGCCTGCTCATAAAGTTACTATTTCAAAAGGTTTTTGGCTTGGAAAAACGGAGATCACTCAAGACCAATGGGAAAGCGTCATGAAGGCTAATCCATCTTGCTTTAAAAACAAAAATGATGAAAATGCCCAAAATTCAGCTCTCGACGATCCGAGCGGAGACTCCCAGAAATATTATTCCGACAGAAACTCCTGCCCGGTCGAAAATGTATCGCCGGCAGATTGCGACAGGTTTATTGCCGTTCTTAATTCAAAAGAAGTCGGAATTTTCAGGCTGCCGAGCGAGGCGGAATGGGAATACGCTTGCAGGGCCGGAAGCGCATCGTCGTTTTATTGGGGGGATGCTCCGGATGGCGAATATTTCTGGTATATGGATAACGCCTGCAACAAACCGCAGGCGGTTAGAATGAAAAAACCTAACGCATGGGGGTTATACGACATGAGCGGCAATATATCGGAAATTTGCGCCGATTGGTTTGAATCCGCCGCCAGCCGTCCGGACGGAACAATAGATCCGATTGGGCCGGATAAAGGCGAATATAAGGTGGTAAGAGACGGAAATTGGTCGGTACGTTCCGAAGCGTCAAGAGCGTCGAGACGCTCGATGATGAAAATTAACGATAAGGATATGTACACTGGATTAAGGCTTGCATATAGGCCGTTGAAATAAAAAAAGCGGTAATTTACGCAAAATTAACGTATCTGTTAACTACATTCAACATGGCCATTTCATCGGTTATAGGTTTTGTCATATAATCATCCATGCCCGACTTAATGAACTTTTCGTGATCGCCGCCCGGCGTGTAAGCCATAATGGCTATTATGGGGATATGGCCGCCGGTTTTACGTTCCATTTCCCTTATTATTGAACTCACTTCAAAGCCGTTCATTTCAGGTATCTGAGCGTCCATAAATATTATGTCGAATTTTCCGGCTTTAAATTTTTCCACCGCTTCGATTCCGGTTTTCGCTAAAGTGATGTCCCAGTTAAAAAAATTTGAAAAAGCCGTTATAAACGCGCAGCTCATTTCATCGTCTTCGGCAAGTAAAATATTTACTTTATTAATTTCATTTTGTTTTTCGAAAGCGGCTTTTGGGTTTGAAATAGCTGGTAAAGCTTCGTTGCATATTTCAAAAGGTATTTCAACTTTAAATGTGCTCCCACGGCCTATTTCACTTTTTACGCTTATTTTTCCGTTCATCATTTCAACAAGTCCCTTGACTATCGATAATCCCAATCCTGCTCCGCCCTGCCTTTTGGTGGTAGAGTCATCTATCTGGCTGAAAGCTTCGAATATTTCGTCAAGACGTTCAGGCGGTATTCCTATGCCGGTGTCTGAAACCGAAATTGTTATGTTCGCTATTTTATCCGAAATGGATTCTTGGATGGCCCTGATTTCAATAGAGCCGGCCTGCGTGAATTTTATCGCATTGCTCAGAAGGTTTATAATAATTTGTTTTAAACGGAGCTGATCGCCTGTTATCATATATTTTATTTCTCCGTCCATTAAAAAAGATATAGAGAGTTTCTTTTTTTTTGATTGAGCGTTGACGAGTTCTATTACATTATCGATAACGGTTTTAAGATCAAAATCTTTTTTGTAAAGTTTAAGTTTTCTCGCTTCGAGTTTCGAAAAATCGAGTATATCGTTAATCAGTTCAAGCAGATGCTCAGATGATGTTTTTATCATTTCATTATACTGGATCTGAACTTCGCTTAAACTTCCGAGCGATAGAAGATGAGAAAAGCCAATGATGCCGTTCATGGGCGTACGCAGCTCATGGCTTATATTCGCAAGAAAATTGCTTTTAGCCGCGTTAGCCGCTTCCGCCTGGTCTTTAGCTTTTAAAATAGCCGTCTGGTTTTTTTTTCGTTCGGTTATATCGCGTGTCACTCCAAGTATTTCAATAGGACGTCCGTTAGAGTCGGTTAAAAAAGTCGTGATGACTTCGGTTATTACCACAGAGCCGTCCTTGTGAATCTGATCTAATTCATTGATCCACGTTCGAGCGTTTTTGTCTCCTTCCATAAAAGCCCTGAGCCGTTTGGGCAATAAATCGGATATCCGTTTATATGAATCTGAGCTGAGAACAAGTTCTATGTCTTTTTGCATAACTTCTTCCGCGGCATAGCCGATAAGATTTGCTACGGCTGGGCTTACATAGGTGAATTTCATGCTTGCAATGTCGATTATCCATATTACGTCGCCGGAATTTTCTGATATTATCCTGTAACGTTCCTCGCTTTTACGAATCGATTCGAATGCCCGGCTTAATTCCGTTATATTATGGATTATTAAAAATAATGCCTTATCGCCGCCGGAGATTATAGGAGACGAATTTACTTCTACGTTACGCACTTCTCCGTTAGATATAAGATGCTGAAAAATAAAGTAGCTGCGTTTTTCGTTCGCCGCATCCGAAAGCCACTCTTTAATTTCTTTTTGCTGCGTTTTATCTATGTCGGAAATGTTCATTTCACAGAATATTTCATGGGGATAACCATAAAATTTTTCGGCGGCGGCATTGGCGTTCAAAATTTTTCCATCGTCGGATCGCACAAGCAACATGATGGCGCTATGACGCGCGAACATTTCGTGGAATTGTTCTTTACTTTTTTTTGAGCCACTCATAATTCTGTCATCTTTATAAAAAAATTAAACTCTTAAAAATTAAAATTATTATCAGGAAAGCTGCCTGATGATTTTATCATATAATGAATCTAAATTCAATAAAGTTTTAATTTATATAACCATAAAATAAAAGCGCTGTAAAGGATTGCGCGCAATTTATATGCTCGATGAACGCATGCCGGCTCCGTTTTTATATAATGCTTATAAAAAGCAATAAAGCGAAGAGACAAAAAAAATTAAGGACCGCGTACCATAGTTATAATAATTTATCTTTATTAAGGAGCGAAAAAATATTTTAAATATTGTTGGCAACTAATTATGAGAGATTTAATTTTGATGCCCGCTCATAAAAATATTGAAAAAACTTTAAAAATTCTGATATAATATATCAATAACTAATTTAGAAAGATGGATGAGATATATTGAGCAAAGATATTCAGATTGAAGAAAATTATAAAATTCTGGTTGAAAATCAAACTGATTTTATTATAAAAACAGACATATACGGGAATTGCCTTTATGTAAATCCTTCGTATTGCAAAGCTATAGGCAAAACCGAGTCTGAACTTCTAGGCAAGTCTTTTATGCCTTATATTCATCCCGAAGACGTAACTTTAGTCGAACATTTTATGAAAAATCTTTTTTCGCCGCCGTATACATGCTATAACGAGGTGCGGGTGAATACCACGAGAGGCTGGCGCCTTATAGCCTGGGCCGACAAGGCCGTTTTAAATGCGGACGGCGAAGTGGCGTCTCTGGTCGGAATGGGCCGTGACATTACGGATCAAAAAATTCTCGAAGATAAATTATTAAAAAGTCAGCTTGAATTAAAAAGACAAAACGAGGAGCTCGAGGCGGCTAAGAAAAAAGCCGAAGAAAGCGATCGTCTAAAATCGGCGTTTTTAGCGAATATGAGCCATGAAATAAGAACGCCGATGAACGGTATTATTGGTTTTGCCAACCTTCTTGTAAATCCGGAACTTAGTGAGTCGAAGCGGCAATTTTATTTTGAAATTTTAAAAAATTCATGCAATCAGTTACTAAATGTTATAAATGATATAATAGATATTTCAAAAATAGAAACCGGCCAGGTTACGCTCAGTGAAAGCTCTTTAAATTTAAACGATTTGATTAAAAATCTCAGCGATTTTTTCCTGCCGCTGGCGGCTGAAAATGGAATTAAATTAAAAACAAGCGTGCCGGCCGTTGAAAGTTTTTTTGTTTTATCGGATGAGACGAAATTAAATCAGGTGCTAAACAATCTTATTAATAATGCGCTTAAGTTTACCGAGGCGGGAGAGATAGAGTTTGGTTATTCGCTCAAGGGAAATTTAATCGAATTTTTTGTAAAAGATACGGGAATAGGTATAAAAGAAGAATATATAACGGTTATATTTGAGCGGTTTCGCCAGGCGGATATGACTTATTCGAAAAATAACGGCGGTACGGGCCTTGGGCTTGCAATATCAAAAGCTTATGCCGAACTTTTTGGTGGAAAAATATGGGTAGAATCAGAATACGGGAAAGGTTCTGTTTTTTACTTTACGATACCTTATAAAGACTCGAATTTAAACCGGATTGAAAACAAATCAGGCTGCATTTTTGAAATTCCTGATCTTAGCGGAAAAGTAATACTTATTTCCGAAGATGAAAATATCAATTATATTTGCCTGTTCGAATTGCTAAAAAAGACCGGGGCGATTATAGTCAGGGCTGAAAATGGTCAGGCCGCCATAGATTATTGTGAAAATAATAAAAATATAGACATGATATTGATGGATATTAAAATGCCAGTATTAAATGGGTTGGAAGCGACAAAACTTATAAAGGGCCGCCGGCCTTCGATTCCAATTATAGCCGTAACGGCTTATGCGCTTTCAGACGAGCGCCAGAAATGCCTTGAGACAGGCTGCGACGATTATATTTCAAAACCGGTTATAAGGGAAGAGCTTTTGAAAATCATAAAAAAATATATAAATTAAGCTTTATTATATATTGAAGGTAATTATGATGGCTGCTTTTGCAGCATATTTTATTTGAAACTACGGCGCTTCCCGTTCAAACCAGCTCAAATGAAAGTGATGCCGGTAAAATATTTCAATAAACATAAAAAAAAAATTTTTTTAAAAAAACTTCTAAAGTTTTTAAGCTATAACGCCGATAACGAAATGGGGTAGAGTTTTCTTCTAAGGATAGAAGGAAATAAAACGCGCTTTTTTTGATGTGGCGCAACTGCATGGAGGCGATTTTTATGTTAAATTCAGTGGAATTTTCATCGATAGAATTAAACCTTAGTTTAAGTGCATCGTCGTTTTCTAAAAGCTTATCTGCGTCTTCTTCGAACGATTCGGAAAATGTAATTTCGAATCTCGTGAGCGCGAGGCGTGATTCAATGGAGCTTTCCGCTTCCGGAAGAGCTATGAATTTTTTACGTTCATCTCTTATTAATAACGGTTTTTCAGTGTCTGAATCTGAAAATTTTACGAAGCGTTTTACGCAGAACCCGCAATTAAGCGACGGCTTTACAGCGCTTTTTACTCTTTTGGAACCGCTTTTTGACGATAAAGATAAATTTCGGGCTTATGTTGAAAAATTCATGGCGGGCTTCGCCAGGCTGACGGGCAATAGTTCGAATAGCTCTACTGCGCAGGTTCTTGATGACCTGGCGTCTAAAATTGAAAACGTGGTTTCAAATAGCGACGTTCAGACAGCCGAAGTCGAACTTTCGGTTGAAATAAGCGTCGTTGAAGGCGATATACAACTTGTTCAAAAGAACCAAACCGATCCTATAATAATTGATATGGATGGTAACGGCTTTTCTCTTACAAGCGCCGAAGACGGGGCTGAATTCGATATAAACGCCGATGGGAATCTCGATAAAACGGCCGTTACAAAAGACGGCGATGGAATGCTGGCTGTCGATAAAAACAATAATGGAATAATAGACGACGGAAAAGAGCTTTTCGGAGATCAGAACGGCTCTGCGGACGGATTTATGGAACTCGCCAGATACGACGGCAACAAAGACGGGTTAATAAACGATAAAGACGATATTTTTAAAGACCTTAAAATTTTACGTTTTATAAAAAAATCAGATGGAACTTACGAACAAAAACTTAATTCAATTTATTCGACCGGAATCAAAGCCATCGATATATCGCGGCCGTTTAAAACCAGCGAGATTAATGGTGAAAATGTCATAACTAAAAGAAGTTTCGCTTATACGGAGAACCCGGGATTGAACTTGAACATCGCGGACGCACTTTTGGAAAATTATCGGCTGTAATTATCTTACTTTTTTATTTTCCAAAAAATGTGTTATACATCATAAATTTAGCGGGCCTTTACCGGCCCGTTTTTTTTTGCCAAAAAAGGGTTGCAAATAGAGCGTGATAGATGTAAAATTATAATCTGTATTTTAACGATATTTTTATAATGCGCTTTACTTTATGATTTAATGCGCAATTTTTCAAATTGGAGGGTGATATGGATAAAGGCGCTATGAAAGCCATACCTGAACCAACGCTTCGCAGGCTTCCGGTCTATCGCGATTATTTAAAGAAAATAAAATCTGACGGCGCCGAATTTATTTCATGCACTCAAATGTCGGAAGTTCTCAGGCTGGTCCCCGTTCAAATAAGAAAAGACCTTTCATTTACAGGTATAGTAGGAAAACCGAAGATAGGTTATGAAGTGAATGAGCTTTTAAACACGCTCGATTTATTTCTTGGATTAAATAACACGACCGAAGCTTTTCTCGTAGGGGCGGGAAATTTAGGAACGGCCCTTTTAAATTATGAAGGGTTCGATGCGTGCGGCCTTCATATCATAGCGGCTTTTGATAATGATCCGAAAAAATCGGGCGTTGAAATTAACGGTAAAAAAATTTTTCCGGTAGAAAAATTTTCAAATTTAACTAAACGCATGAAGATAAATATTGGAATAATAACTGTTCCCGGTGAAGCCGCGCAGCAAACCGCGAATATGATGGGCGCGTCGGGAATCAAAGCCATCTGGAATTTCACGCCGGCGAGAATTTCGATTGCAAGTTCGATAATTGTCGTTCATGAGAATTTTGCGGCATCGTTTCTTGTTCTGTCTAAAAAGCTCAGGGAAATATTATAAATAAAAAATTAAGGGTGGTATTTATGATTAATCGAATTAAAAAATCTATTTATTATTTATTAATAGCGGTTTTTACGATTTCTATTTTATCTGCCGATGCATATGCGCTGAAAGATTCTGAAATACCGAATATTTCGAAGATAAAAGCGCTGGTAAAAGAATATAGAAATTCGGGTCAATGGGCCAGAGACCTCGAAGATTGTTCCATGCGCGCGATAAGTTTGCTTGAAAAGGAGCGCGATGTTAAGGCGAAACAAGCGATAGTCTTTGATATAGACGAAACCACTATCGATAATTATGAATATTACCTGAAAAACGATTTTGGTTTCGTGCTTGAACAATGGGACAAATGGATGAATTATCCAGGCGGCGGACGCATATATGCTTCATATCGAATATATGAAAAGGCGAACGAACTTGGGATAAAAGTATTTTTTATAACAGGCAGAAGCGAGAAAAGCCGCAGTATTACTGAAACGCTTCTAAAACGTGAAGGTTATGCCAGATATGAAAAATTAATAATGCGCGGCGCAAATAAACTTAAAATTACCGCTAAGGCCTACAAGTCGATGGAAAGAGAAAAAGTTGAAAATGAGGGCTATGAAATAATTTTAAACGTAGGAGACCAATATAGCGATCTTTTAGGAGGGCATTGCAAGCACGCCGTAAAGCTTCCAAATCCGATGTACTGTCTTGAATAACCAATAATTAAGCTTATTTTTTATCATACGAATTTTTCAGTTAAAATATTATTTAATATTTATTTAATAAAATTATGCCGGAAAAAATAACCGGCATAATTATTTTTTAGCTTGTAAATATAAGCCATTTTTAGTAAAATATAAAAAGATAATATGAGCATAATATTAGAAATTACAAGTCCGGCGGTATATATTTTAAAGCCGCAGGACGAAATAGAAACGCGCTTTGATATAAAAGCCGATGGCAACGAGCAGGTTAATATTTATTACAGGCTTGTCGATGGTTCGTTTTTTGCCCCGGAAAATAGAAAAGAAGCGATTTTTTCCGGAAATGCTTTCGTGATAGCCGGGGCTTCGCCATCCATCACTTTAACGGCGCCGAAAGAAGCCGGCGATTTTCGCCTGTGGTTTTCTACCTCGGCTGATTTTTCAAATCAGAGGGCGGTCAGGGTTATAGTCAGTATCGCTGAAGTCGAAACGACATCCGAAGCTATGTTGTTTAAAGATGAAAAAGAACTTGTTTCAGCGGCGTTTTTCCGTTATCAAAAAATTAACGTTAAAAAATTGCTTTTTAATAAATTAAGCGAATATAAAGTTCTTTTTTGCGCCGTCAAAGATCAAGCCGGCGAAAATTACAAAATAATAAAAATAGGCTTTAAACATTTTTTGAAAGCCGAATTGTTTGGCTTGAATAAGCTCATTGCATCGGAAGCCAAAAATTTTACCGGAATTGAAAATTTTATATTTAAAGAAGATTTTGGAATAATATCTTATAAGTTTGACAAAGAAGACCTTATAGGCGAAAGTTACAATGTCATAGATTTTATAGAATCGAATAATCCTTCTGCGATAAAGCCCGCTATAAAATCTTTTATAGAAGAAAAGCTCAAGGCTAATTTTTATAAAAACGCAGTTTTAGTAAAAGACGTTTTGATCGATAATTATAATTCTATTTTTTTTGGCGGAAAGATATTTGGAATGTTTTCAATACCTCCGCATATTAAAATCAGCGGCGACGATCTTGCGAAGCCGATAAAAATAGAAGGGGAAAATGGAACGAATCCGCTTGAAATAGAAAGATTTAAAGGCGGCGTAGAAAAGGTTTACGATCGCTCGATGCTTGTAGTGTCTAAAGGAAATAGCGGCTGTCTTGACCGTTCATATTTTTTTTACAACCCGGCGATAAAAAAAGAGCGGATAGCTAAACTTATTAACTCCAGAGAATATAAGTTCGAGATAAGAAGCGCTTCGCCGATATCCATACAAGATTTTTATAATGTTTTAATCACTAAAACATTGTCTGAAAACAAAGAAATCGCCGATAGGGCGAAAAAATCCGAAATAATAAATTTTTTGAAATTTTTAAAAACCGAAAAACGTTCTTTTTTATCTGCGATGTCGGTCGGCGGCCTGAATCCTCGCGAAATGTTTATGGCCGAAGGCTGGCGCATATTGCAAACCTGTTTCGACGATGTTAAAGCCGAAAGGCATGTGCTTTTTGATTTAGTTTATTTCGAAACCCAGCTCAAAATAAACGGCGCCTATAACCTTATAATAAAAAATAATTTTCCGGCAAAAGCGGCCGAAGAATTCGAAGATGCGCTCGACTTCGACCGGCCTTCCATCAATTCATGCTTTATACCTTATATTTCGGCGATCGAGGCGATACGCGGATGCGCAAAAACCTTATTTGTGAAACCCAACGACGCCGATGAATATTATACGGCGCTTTTTTTAATGGAGCTTGGTTTTATTAAAAATTACTTTAATAATGCTCACAGTAAAATAATGCAGTTTATTTTCCGTTCGGCTGACCGGCGCGCCAGGCTGATGCTAGGCAATTCCGGCAAGACGATGAAATTATATGCGCCGGATGCTTCGCCTGAAAAACTCGCAAAAACGGTTTCCGAAGTAAAAGATGAAAATTTAGCCGCTAAAGTAAAAGATGAAACTACGGTTGCCAGAGATGAGATGCAAAAGAAAAATTTTCGCGAAACATGGAAAAAAGTCGCCCGCAATTTTGCCGGGTATCTCGATCAAAATCCATGTTTAGTAAGTATGAGCGAGTTATATAAAGGGGTCGAACTTTATTTAAAGCAGGGTGAAAATATTATAGGGCGCTCGCGCCAGTGCGATTTAAAGCTTAATAAATCGCCGTTTGTTTCCGCCCGCCACGCTTCGATAGAGTTGAGCGATTATCATATAAAATTAAAAGACCTTGACAGTATGAATGGAACTTTTGTAAACGGCGATAAAATAAATGAAAAAATGCTGTCCGAAGAATGCGTTGTAACTTTCGGAGATGTCGAATTCAAGCTGGAGTTTAGAACAAAAAAATAAATAAACGTCAGAAACGGAAGGGTTCGATTTGAAACAGTGCCATGAATGTAATCAACTTAATAGTAATACGGCTTTAATTTGCGGCGGGTGCAATACTAATATCGCGAATGAGCTTAAAATAGAAGAATGTTTAAAGCCGGAAGACCGCGAGCGTTTTCAGTTTAACAGCTTCATAGGCGAAGGAAGTTTCGGAAAAGTATATCAATGCCATGACTCTAAATTGAATAAAACGGTCGCTTTAAAGATAATAAAATCAGAGTGTCTTGAAAGTAAACTCTTTTTAGACCTTTTTAAGCGCGAATGCGAATTTTCATCTAACATAGGCGAAGAGCATCTTGTTACGACTATCGATTATTTTGTTTCCAGTACATATTCATATTCGGTTATGGAATATATTTCAGGGGTAGACCTTAATATTTATTTGAGAAAAAACTTTTCGATATCCCTTAAAAATTTTAAGAAAATAGCGTTGCAGATAGCGGACGGCCTTCATTTTTTTCATTATCACGGCCTGCTTCATTGCGATCTTAAACCCTCCAACATAATGATAAATCCCGAAAATTTCAAGCTGAAAATAATAGATTTCGGGCTTTCGCATTTTAAATTCGAAGAAAAATTGCTCGACAAGCATATGGTGGGAGGAACGCACGGCTATATGTCCCCGGAACAGGAAAGCGGCACTAAAGCTCTTACGGCGTCAAGCGACATATATTCGGTAGGCGTTATATACTATGAAATTTTGACTGGTTACAGGCCGGAATTTTATGATGAAAACGATGATCTTATAACGCCATCGGACCTTTGCGATATATTGTTGTCCGCTACCAGCAGAACGGTATTTCAGGATATGGAAAACATTACAAACGATGTACTGAGCGTAATAAGCCATCTTGACTTCATTATTTTGAAATGCCTTCAAAAAGAGCCTAAAAATAGGTTTAAAGATATAAGCGAGCTTAAAAGCGCTATCGAAAAAACCGGAATTGATTATGATTACGATATAATTATTCAACGCGCGGGCGTTCAGGCCGGCGGCGAATGTGAATCGTCGAAGAGTTTTGTCGAGAAAATAAAGCCGAGCACCGTACATTTGAGCGCTCAGTATACGGAGGCTGAACAAAAAACCTCAAAAACGCTTCTTTTAAAAAATAAACCGGCAAGCGTAAGCATTTCACCGGAAATTCAGAACGTCGAAGCTGTAAAAGCCGAGCCGGGGCCGCTTTTTGTTGAAACAGCAAAAGCGGAGCCGGAGCCTTCGGAGCATCCGCCTAAAAAAAAGGAAAGGCAGCATGTATTAAAGCCCGTCCATGAACCCAAAAGACAGCAACCCGAAGCCAGGCAAGCTGCCCTCGATACAAAAATAAAAATGCCGCATGGATTTAATCGCGTTTGGCTGGTTGCGGCTTTAGCGATAATTGTATTTCTTATGGCTCTGATATATATTTTTTTATAAAAAAGAAAGATCCTGTATTTATAAAGAAAAGTTTTTTTGAAATTTTTATTTGCGTCCGGTTATTAAAAATAGCGGATATTCCCTTTCTTTGCATTCGTCAGTTTTCTTTATTGCATGATATATGAAAGATTTTGTGAATTGAAATCCGCTGTCGGCGAGATATTTTTTTATTTCTTCGATATCGAAACCGTTATGTCCTTTAAAATCGGGCTGGCCTGAATGGAAACTTCCGTCTTCTTTTAAAAGATCTGATATTATTAGGGCGCCGCCGGGCGTTAAAATTTCGAAAAAAACCTCAATAAGTCCAATCACGTCTTCGACGTGGTGAAGCGACATATTGCAATAAATGACATTGACATCTTTGAATATTTTTAATTCCTTCGAGTTTAAAATAAAATGCGGATGCATGTTTTTAATTTCCAGCTTTTTAATTTTCGATTCCAGCTCGGAAAGCATGCCCTTTGAAGAATCCGCCAGATATATCTTTTCCGCTAGCGTTTGAAAATAAAAACTCAGTAAGCCAGTGCCGCAGCCATAGTCGAGGCAGATCGAATTTCGTGTAACGTAGCCGCATTTGTTTATGGCGTTATATAATTTTTGAGTGCGTTCCACGATTAACGGGTTTTGGTCCCACTCTTTTGCAAGATCGTCAAAATGGCTCATTTTAATGCTCCTGATATTTTGTTTATGGTTGTGCTTATTATATTATACTAAAAAACAAAATCATTCAATCAATATCTGGCATTTTTTTAAAAGAGTTTTTGGACCGCATTTTTTTGTTTTCCACATCCGTATGCCCTTAAATAACTTGCTTTTTAGATAAGCTAGTTGTATCATATAACTATTATATATTCCGCGATAATGGAGGTATTTATGAAAAGTGTCATACATGATGTTTTCACTCGCTTGAAAAATGGCGGCGTCAACTACGCCGATATACGAATTATAAATATGACCGAAGAAGGCGTATCTACTAACAATTTAAAAGTAGATAACTATACTCTTTCTACCGATGAAGGGTTTGGAATCAGGGTGTTTTATAATGGCGCGATGGGCTTCGCTTCTTCGAATATCGTAAATGAAACTGAGATAAAAAGGGTCGCCGATTTCGCTTTTTCGATAGCCAGGGCTTCGGCCATGACGGTCGATAAACCT
>Ga0074198_1001277_pt1 | contig 17607 bp, 26 predicted proteins | sample EPASupsiteSAE323_FD_64527 | JGI IMG/M metagenome (GOLD analysis project Ga0074198, IMG submission 64527) | Bioremediated contaminated groundwater from EPA Superfund site, New Mexico - Sample SAE3-23 | ecosystem: Environmental > Aquatic > Deep subsurface > Groundwater > Contaminated ...
TTAGTGTCCAGAGCTCGGAATCTTTATCATAATAATTTGGAACACAAGGATCCTCGTGAACACGATGACCAACACCATGACCAACAAGATCACGAATAATACCATACCCTCTTGGTTCAACATATCTTTGTATTGCCTTCCCAATATCTGCAATAGTATTCCCTACTTTTACTTCAGCAATCCCAATTTCTAATGCTTTTTTTGTAATAGCAACAAGTTGTTTTGTCTTTTCTGGAATATCTCCTATAGCAACCGTTATTGCAGTATCAGTATAGTACCCATCTCCCTTCTCTCCTTGACCCAAACCAACGGGCCATTGCATTCCAATATCTATACTAAAAATATCTCCTTCTTTTAATACCTTTTTTTCCTTTGGAATACCATGAACAACTTCGCTATTGAGAGAGGCACAAATCGTACCTGGAAATGGAATACTCCCATGAGTAGAATATCCTTTAAACGCAGGCCGGCCACCAGCCTCAATAATAAGCCTTTCTGCTTCCTTATCTATCTGAAGTGTGGAAATTCCTGGACGGCACATTTCTGCAAGTCTTTGAAGAATTTTTCCCAAAATTTCTCCACCTTCTTTTATATATTGTATTTCTTCTTTATTTTTTGTATACATATATTTAATTCCTTTTTTACTATTCGAGTTCGAGGACTTTGCGTACTTCAAGATCAACATCCTGAATATCTTTTTCTGCATTCACTGTCTTCACTATACCAAGTCCTGAATAATAATCCAAGATAGGCGCAATAGCATTGTTCCCTTGTTTCATAATACGCTCTTGTATTGTTGCCGGGTTGTCATCACTGCGTATATACAATTCTCCACCACATTTTTCACAGACAAGCTTTTTTTCATTATCTGGTGAATAAGGAATGATATATCCACAGTCTTTGCAGACTTTTCTTTTTGTCAATCGTTTGTAAGCAGTTTCATCAGATAGCTTCATATCAAGTACAACTATTTTATCTGCTAAGTTTTCATTCAAAAAGAATCTCTGATATTCTTCTGCTTGACCAATACTTCGTATAGCACCATCAAGAATTACAACTTTTCCATTATTAATATTTTCTTTTATTGCATGAAACGCAAGTTTGTACACCAAATCATCTGCAACAAGCTTTCCTTCTTTCATCTTCTTTAATGAATTGAGTTCCTCAACACTTGCATTTGGATCAGTTTCCAATGCACGCAAAAGATCCCCAGTTGATATATGAACAAAGCCATAATCCTTTGCAAGTATTTTTGCCTGAGTACCCTTTCCACTCCCTGGTATACCCATGAGTATTATTACTTTATATGACATAGAAAAATTTTATCCTTGAGAATACATTATAGTATTTTTTTCTGAATTTACAAAGCCCCCTTTTTTAGGAGGCCTTGTTTCTTTGAAAATGAGAGAGCCTTTCTTTATGATACTCTATCGTATTCATGCATAGTCATCTGTGCCTCAATCTGTCTTGCAATATCAATTGCTACACTTACTACGATTAAAAGACCAGTACCACCAAGCGCAAGAGATTGTGTTCCTGTAAAAGCTTTTAGGATCAAAGGAAGAACCGCAATCACAGCCAAGAAAATTGCTCCGGAAAATACAAGGCGACTCATAATACGACTTAAATATTCTTCAGTCTGCTTTCCTGGACGGATACCTGGGATAAAAGCACCTTGTCTTTGAAGATTTTCAGCAATCTTTTGTGGTTGGAAGATAACAGCAGTATAAAAATAGGTAAAGCCAAACACAAATACGAAATAGATAATTCCATAGAATAATTGATTGTTGAAAAGTTCAATTATTTTTTTTGAGATATCTCCAATTGCACCAGTATTATTCACGAAGAACTGTGCAATCATTGAAGGCATAAGCACGAGTGAAATAGCAAAGATAATTGGGATCACACCAGCCATATTCACACGAAGTGGAAGATTGGAAACAGAACTTCCAGCAGCACGCCCACCGCGAACAGCGCGAGCATAATTGACTGGTATCATTCTTTGTCCTTCACTGATAAATACAACTCCTACTATAGTCACAATAGCAATGATAGCGAAGAAAAAATAGTTATAAAAGTCAGCTTGGTTATAGTTTACAATGATATTTTGTACCACACCTGGAAGAGCAGCAACGATACCTGAGAAAATAAGAATTGAAATTCCATTTCCAATACGTTTTTCTGTTATCAATTCACCAATCCACATGAGGAAAATAGTACCCGCTGTAGCAGTAACCATGATACTTACAAACTTAAAAGTTGTAAGAGCATCAAAAACACCCGCTTGTGAACTTGAAAGAAGCTTTATCAAACCAAAAGCTTGAAGAAGTGCAAGAGGAACTGCAGTGATACGTGTATAGTTATTAATTTTTGCTTGTCCAGCTTCTCCCTCTTTACTCATTTCTTCGAATTTTGGGAGAACCATTGTTAACAATTGAAAAATAATAGAAGCAGTAATGTATGGTGCAACACCAAGCATGACAACTGAAAAATTTTCAATAGTACCACCGGAGAAAACATTCAAAAGTCCTAAAATTTGGTTATTTTGAAGGAATTGACCTAAATTCTCGGTGTTAATACCAGGAACTGGGATATGTGCTGCCATTCTAAAAACGACGAGCATAAGAACTACGAAGAGAACACTCTTACGAAGATCCTTAACTTTCCAAATTTTGCGGAATATTTCCATACGAAAAAACATCAAATATAAAGTTGAAAAGTACTCCTAAATAAGAGTACTTTTTGCTTAAAAAGTAACTTTTCCACCGGCTTTTTCAATCGCATCAAGTGCCACTTTACTCAAAAGACATCCTTGTACTTCAATATTCTTCATGATTTTTCCTTTTGATACAATTTTTACACCAGCATCTGCTCTGGCAATAGCACCTTTTTTCTCAAGAAAAAATGGTGTTACAACATCACCTACTTCGCAAATACGGTTAAGAGTTGCTAAAGTAACGGTTTGTTTTTTGTCGTACATACTATGAAAACCACGAAGTTTTGGAATCTTCAATAAAGATTGTCTAAAACCTTTTATTTTCAAACCACTTTTTCCGCCAGAACGTGAACGTTGTCCTTTCATACCACGTGCAGAATAGCTTCCTTTTCCAGAGCCATTTCCACGTCCGACACGCTTCACATTTGCTTTCTTCGCTTTTGGATTTGAAGAAATTGTGTTTGCTGTTAATGACATAAAATAATATTCTTCAATAAATTGCTAATTAAACGCATTTATTCTTCTTTTTTAACTGGTTTTTCAGCAGGTTTTGGAGCTCTTTTAACAGGAGCTCTTCTTGCTGGAGCTTTTTTTACTTCTTTTTTTTCTGTTACAACAGGAGCTAAACGAACCTTCGTAATACCCATTTGTTCATTTTTCTTTGCTTCGCAAACTCTTGCTCTTGCAACTGCTTCAGGTTTAAAACTTTGAAGCGCTTCAAAAGTAGCTTTTACGTTTGTAATTTTGTTATTTGTTTTTCCAAGCATTTTTGCTGAAGCACTCTGGATACCAGACATTTCAAGTACTGTACGAATAACACTTCCTGCAATAATACCACTTCCAAGTGGAGCTGGTTTTACCAAGACTTTTCCTGATTTATACTTTGCTTCTACAATATGTGGAATAGTACCAAATACAATCGGAACTGTGATAATATTTTTCTTTGCTTGATTCACGGCCTTTTGTACAGCAATCTGTACATCATTTCCTTTATCAACACCATAACCAACGCGTCCTTTTCTATCACCAATAACCACACAGGCACGGAAGCTCAAATGCTTTCCTCCAGAGGTAACACGAGTAACGCGGGCAAGGTCTACGATATTTTGATCAAACTCAGGCTTTTCGCTCTTTTGTTTGAATTTTTTTCGTCCTTTTTCCATATCTAAACGATTTAATTATATATAATTAAAACTGTAAACCGCCATCGCGTGCACCTTCTGCAAGTGCCTGAACACGACCATGGTATCTATATCCACCGCGATCAAAAACCACAGTAGTAATACCAGCTGTTTTTGCTTTTTCTGCCAAGGCAAGACCAAGCAAATATGAAACAGCGAGTTTTCCTTTTCTCTCACCAGCATCACCAGTTTTAACATCTGTCTTTGTGTGAGCACTCACAAGCGTTTTTCCAAGTGTATCGTCAATAATTTGGACAAACATGCCAGTAAGACTACGAAATACAGTAAGACGAGGTCTTTCTGCTGTACCTATAACTACCGCACGCACACGTGCATGTCGTTTTTGACGCTTTACTTGTTTTGTAACTTTGCTTTTATTCATATAGATTTATTTCAGGTACTATTAAGTTTTAGCTGTTTTACCAGCTTTACGACGAATAATTTCATCGATATATTTAATACCTTTTCCTTTATATGGTTCAGGTTTGCGGATACTACGGATTTCAGAAGCAACCTTTCCAACGAGTTCAATATCAGCACCTTCAATAGTGATTTGATTTTTCTCTACAGAAATAGTAATTCCTGCTGGAGCTTTATAGATTACAGGATGTGAAAATCCAGCTTCAACCTTCAAATCTTTTCCTTGCATTGCAACTTTATAACCTACTCCATTAATTTCCATTTGTTTTTTAAAACCTTCACTTACGCCAATCACCATATTTTTTATATGAGCTGCGAATGTACCCCAAAGTGAACGTTCAAATTTTTCTTCTTTATTCACAACATCAACAGTAACTGCATCGTCTGCAATATTTACTGTTACCAATTTGTGAAGTGCTCGTGTTAATTCTCCTTTTGGACCTTTCACACGAACAGAACCACCGTCAAGTTTTGCCTCGACTCCTTGTGGAAGTTTGATGATTTGTTTACCTATACGTGACATATTTTTTTACTTATAGTTCGGTACCGAGGTTGTCGGGATCCTATTTTCATAGGAAGTTCTGAGTTCTCAGTTCATTATTTTCAATGAGCCATTACAGAGTAGTCTGTTCGGAGAGCTGCATCACTGAACTCCAAACCCTGAACCCCGAACGGCCTAGTATACTGAACAAATTACCTCACCACCAATATTCTGCTTACGTGCTTCCTTATTGGTCATGAGTCCCTTTGGTGTTGAAACAATCGCAATCCCAAAGTCATTTAACACTTTTGGCATTTCTGTAGATTTACTATATTTTCTATGTCCTGGTTTGCTGTCTCTATTAATAGCTTGAACAGCAGGACGATTGTTTACATATTTTAAATCCAATACAAGTGTTTTCTTCACAGTACCTTCTTCACCATTTTCTATTACACTTGCAATATATCCTTCACGCATGAGAATTTCTGCAATTCCTTTTTTCAATTTTGAAAAAGGAACTTCTACAGAATCTTTTTTTGCCATGTATGCATTACGGATACGTGTAAGCATGTCTGCAATTGGATCTGTCATCATAATCTCAATTAATTAATATGATAATTCATGTTATTTAATAATTTACTACCAGCTTGACTTTCGTACTCCTGGGAGTTTTCCATCGTTTGCCAATTCACGGAAACAAATACGGCAAAGATTGAACTTACGCATGTAACCGCGCTTTCGTCCGCACTTCCAACATCTGCGAACAGTGCGGGTGCTAAACTTTGGCTTTCGATTTGATTTTGCTATTTGTGCTTGTGTAGCCATAGGATATTAATATTATATCTCTTTTCCTTTTAATCTTTATTAAATGGAAATCCGAGCTGTTCAAGAAGTACTCTTCCTTCTTCTTTGCTTTTTGTTGTAGTCTTTATAACAATTTGCAAACCATGAATTTTCTCACTTGAATCTACGGTAATTTCAGGGAAAGCGATATTTTCTTTAAGACCAATGCTATAATTTCCTTGTTTATCAAAAGCATTCACATTCAAACCACGGAAATCACGTACACGTGGAAGATCAATACTTACAAGTTTATCAAGAAAATCATACATTCTATTTCCACGAAGCTTTACAGAAACTCCGACAGGGACTCCTTCACGAATCTTAAAGTTTGAAATTGAAACATGTGCTTTATTATGAACTGGTTTTTGTCCAGTGATAATTGTAAGTGTCTTTTCAATATTCTCAATATACCCTTTATCTTTATGGTTTCTTCCGTAACCGACGTTTACCGTCACACTGTCTACCTTTGGAACTTGCATGATATTTTTGTAACCAAAAGTTTCCTTCAGTGCAGGCACAACATCCTTTTTGTATTTTTCGTATAGCCTTGACATAGGTAATAATTATTAATCAATGAATTCACCAGATTTTTTTGCAACTCTTTTCTTTGTTTTCCCTTCGATTTTAAATCCAACACGTGTTGGTTTATTGGTCTTTGGGTCAACAAGTTGCACTTTACTGATGTCAATTGGTCCATCAAGCTCTATAATTTGACCTTTTTCACCAGCGCGTCTTGTTTTTAAATGGCGCTTCATTTTATTGACACCCTCAACTACAGCGAATAATCGTCCTTTGCTGATACTCTCAATAACTTGAACGACTTTCCCTGTTTTTCCTTTATCTTTTCCAGAAAGCACCACTACATTGTCACCTGTTTTTATTTTCATATTCTATTTAATTAACGCAATTAAAGAACTTCAGGAGCAAGTGAAATGATTTTCTGGAAACCTTCTGCACGAAGTTCACGAGCAATAGGTCCAAAAATACGGGTTCCCTTTGGTTCTTTATTTTTTTGATCGATAATAACTACTGCATTTTCGTCAAAACGAATATAAGTACCATCGGTTCTTCTTTGTTCCTTTCTTTGTCTTACGATAACAGCATGAACAACTTCACCTTTCTTGATAGCACCACGTGGTACTGCTTCTTTTACACTACAAGTGATAATATCGCCGATACGTGCATAACGTTTCTTGTATCCACCAAGAACCTTAATACACGCAAGCTTTTTTGCGCCACTGTTATCTGCAACATTCAATATTGATCGAGCTTGAATCATACGTATTTCTTTACTAAATATCCTTAAGCATTCTTAACGATTTTAACAAGTTTCCATCGTTTTGTCTTGCTTAAAGGACGACACTCTTCAAACAAAACAGTATCACCATCTTTTGCAAGACCCTTTTCATCGTGCACAGGATATTTGTTGGAAACTGTGTATTGCTTTTTGTATTTTGGATGCATCTTTCGTGTCTCGACCAAAACACTCACAGTTTTATTTGCCTTGGTACTCACAACAACACCTTCGAACTGACGATGTTGTTTCTCTACTTCCTTGGCTGTATTTTGTTTGTTAGGAGTCGCCATAATACTTATTTATTCTTAGTGTTTAAAGCAGTCATAATTTGTGCTACGCCCTGCTTTACTTTTCGGATTTCACGAACATTTGCATGTTGATTCTCTGAAATCTTAAATCGAAGTTCACGTACTTCTTCACGTTTCTGACGAAGCATATCATGAAGCTCAGCAAGAGTTTTGGTTGTAAGTTCATTGTAATCCATATCCTATATCTTTTTAACAACTTTAATCTTTGTAGGAAGCTTATGTCCTGCTTGACGAAGAGCTTCTACAGCTTGGTCATCAGGAATACCACCTATTTCAAACATCACTGTTCCTGGTTTCACGGTAGCTACATAAAATTCTGGAGTACCTTTTCCTTTTCCCATAGGCATTTCTGATCCTTTTCGAGTAACCGGACGATCAGGAAAGATTCTAATCCAAATTTGACCACCACGCTTCACAAAACGAGTAAGCACTTTACGAGTTGCTTCAATTTGACGTGAATCAACCCAAGTGTGATCAAGAGCAACAAGACCATGTGATCCAAAAGCAACTGTAGTCATACGAGTTGCGACACCCTTATTCATACGTCTTGGCTTGTGCCATTTTCTATGTTTTACTTTTTTTGGAGTCAGCATATCTTACTATTTACTCACTTTTTTAAATCTTCTTCTTGGTTTATCAGTCTTATGACCTTTAAATTCTTCATTTTCAGCTTCAGCAAATTTATCTTTTCTTCCAAATACCATTCCTTTATAAATCCAAACTTTTACTCCGATTTTACCAAATAATGTTTGAGCCACAACATATGCATAGTCTACATCACTTCTGAGTGTAATCAAAGGTACTTTTCCTGCAGCGAGTGATTCACGGCGTGCAATTTCCACACCATTCAAACGTCCTGCCATACTTACCTTTACTCCAAGTGCTCCAGCCTTCATAACGCGTTCAATTGTTTGTTTCATCACGCGTCTAAATGGCATACGACGTTCGATATCACTTGCAATTGTCTGTGCTACCACAGAAGCAGATATTGCAGGATTACGAACTTCTTTAATATTCAAACGTACTTTAAGTGCCATTTGAAGAAATTGTCGCTCTATATTTTTACGAAGATCTTCAAGACCTTGACCACCGCGTCCAATAAGGAAGCCTGGTTTTGCAGCCAATATAGTAATTGTCATATTCTTTGGACCGCGTTCAACGCCAATTGAATCAATGTGAGCATCTTTGAATGTCTTCATGAGATATTCTCTGATTTTTACATCCTGCTCAGCATGCTTTGCATATTCTTTTCCAGCGTACCATTTTGAATCCCAAGTATATATGACTTGTGTTCTATGAATTTTCGGATGGACTTTGTGACCCATATATTTCTATTAATTTTCAGCTTTATTATTTTGAGGCGCTTCTATTTCTATTCCTTCATTCTTTTCTGCCTTCATTACTTTCTTTTCAGCTGCCTTTTTTGTACTTTTTTTCTCGTCAGCGGAATTTGTATTTTCTTCACCCTCAAGAACAAGGGTAATATGACAAAGACGCTTGCGAAGTGGTGTTGCACGTCCGAATGCGCGTGGCATCCATCGGTAGAGAATTTTTCCTTCATCAACAAATGCTGTCTTTACAACCAATGTCTCTTTTTTAAGATTATGGTTATGAACGGCATTTGCAATTGCTGATTCAAGAAGCTTCAATACTGGGCGTGAAGCATGTCTCTTTGAAAATCCTAACTGATTCACAGCTTCATCAACATGCTTTCCTCGAATGAGATCAACCACCATTCTTGCCTTTCGAGCACTCGTTCGAAGATTTCTCAATTTTGCTATTGCTTGATTCATACTTTATATTTCGTATAAGTCGAATGTATAATAATTATTCTGCTGCTGCTTTTGATGATTTACCACCGTGAACCACGAATTTTCTTGTTGGAGAAAATTCACCAAGTTTGTGCCCAACTTTATTTTCATCGATAAGCACTTCAATAAAATCCTTACCATTATGAACTGCGAAAGTAAGACCAACCATGTCTGGGTAAATAACACATGATCGTGACCATGTTTTTATAGGCTTTTTTGATCCTTCTGCTTTTGCCTTTTCTACTTTCTTTACGATATTTGGATCAATGTATGGCCCTTTTTTAAGACTTCTAGACATACTTTATTTATGAAATTTTACATTATGCTTAATCTTTTTTCTTATTCTTTCGACGTTTTACAATAAATTTGTCACTCCACTTACCTTTCTTTCGAGTCTTAACACCAAGAGCTTTCTTTCCCCAAGGAGTCTTTGGACCGCCTTTGAGACCGATAGGACTATGACCCTCACCACCACCATGTGGATGGTCTACTGGGTTCATGTTCTTTCCTTTTACCGTAGGCTTCCAACCTTTCATTCGGTATCTTCCTGCTTTTCCATAACGTACAAGTTGGTAATCAGAATTTCCTATTTTACCAATTGTTGCCATACATTCTTTTGGAATCATACGTACTTCGCCTGAAGGAAGTTTTACTTGAGCGTATTTTCCTTCAATTACCAAGAGTTGAGCACCATTTCCTGCACCACGTGCAATTTGGCCACCATTTCCTGGACGAAGTTCAATATTGTATACAAACAAACCAAGTGGAATTTTTTCTAATGGCATTCTATTACCATTTTTTGGTTCAATATCACCTGAAGCTGATGACACTACTTTATCACCGACTTTAACACCTTCATAACCAAGAATATATGATTTTGTTCCGTCTTCGTATTGAACGAGTAAAACTCTTGGTCCACGATTTGGATCATATTCAATAGCTACGACTTCAGCTACCATATCAAATTTTTGACGTTTGAAGTCAATAATACGGTAAAATTTCTTCACTCCGCCCCCTCGATGACGTATTGTGATGATACCTTGATTATTTCTTCCACAATTTTTCTGAAGTTTCTCAATAAGTGACTTTTCTGGACGAGTTTTTGTGATATCTGAAAAATCCTGTACGCTTGATTTGCGTCGTCCTGCTGTCGTTGGTTTGTATACTTTTACTGACATATAGCTTAATTAAGGCCTAGCATTAGAGTCCAACATGGACATTTAATTTATCGCCTTTATTTACAGTTACAATAGCTTTTTTATAATCTTTACGTTTTCCCAAAGCACGTCCAAAACGTTTTTTCTTTCCTTCAACATTTATCATGTTTACAGATTTAGGAGTAATTCCGTAAAGTGCTTTAATAGCTTTTTTAACCTCAACTTTATTTGCTTCTGAACTTACGAGGAAAGTATATTTTCCATCAGCTTCGTAACGATTTGTTTTTTCACTTACAAGAGTATGTTCAAGTACTTTATAAGCATCACCTTTTACCTCACGAGTAGCTTTCTTTTCAGAAACTTTTTTCTTGGTATCTTTAACAGGAGCCTCATTTTTTTGAGTTTCCTCTTCTGTCTTTTTTGTTCTCTTTAGAATACCCATATTTGCTATTTAATTATTTCACAAAACGATCTTCAAGAGCCTTCACACCATCTTTTGAAACAATCACATATTGGTGATGAAGAAGATCTACAACATTTACATCTTGAGTACGTTGTACATGAACATTTGGAAGATTTCTTGTTGCAAGATTTAAATTCTCATTTTGCTTTTCTGATAAAATAAGGGTTGACTTTCCTGCTCCTGCAAGTGCATTACGCATTTCTGAAGCTTCTTTTGTCTTACCTGAAAGGTCAAAATTTTCCAGAACAATCATTTTTGCATGTGAAAGTTTATCTGACAAACACATGGTGACTGCCTTTTGACTCATTTTTCTATTTATTTTTTGTTTGTAGTTACGTTCTGTAAGTGGACCAAAAGTCACACCGCCACCCTTCCAAAGAGGTGAACGAATAGAACCATGACGAGCACGTCCTGTTCCTTTTTGTTTCCAAGGTTTTTTACCACCACCACTTACTTCACCTTTATTTTTTGTATCTGCCCAAGGTTCGCGTGCGTTTGCCTCAAGAGCAAGATATACTTGGTGAATAAGAGTAGGAACTGCTTTAACTCCAAAAACTGCATCTGCAAGTTCTACAGTTCCAGCTTCTTTTCCGAGTAAATTGTATACTTTAGTTGTTGCCATACTATAGAAATCCGATTATTTATTATCTTCTCCAGAAATTTCTTCCTTTGGCTCTTCAACCTTTTGTTCTATTGGAGCCTCTTCTGTTACTGGAGCTGTTTGTGTGATAATCTCAATATTTCCATCTGGTGTAGAAAGGAAAAGAAGACCACCACGTGCTCCTGGGACAGCACCTTTTACGAAAATTTCATTTGTTTCAGGATGTACTTCAACGATTTCAAGATTCTTTACAGTAACCTGTGCATCACCCATGTGTCCGCCCATACGTTTTCCTTTGAACACGCGTTGAACACCACCGGCGCCAAGACTTCCAGGCATACGAAGTTGATCTTTGTGTCCATGAGTTTTTGGACTTCCATGGAATCCATGACGCTTCACAACACCTTGGAAACCTTTTCCTTTTGATGTGCCAACGACTTGAATTTTTTCCCCTTTATCAAAAACAGCAACACTAAAAGTGTCACCTACATTGAGTCCATGATTGTCTTCTGTTCTAAAATCTTTAAGATGGCGAACAGTAAGGTCCTTTAAGTGTCCACGTTGTGCTTTGTTGATTCTGAAAGCTTTTTGTTCACCAAAACCAACTTGAACAGCGCTCACACCGTCACGTTCTTTTGTTTTTACTTGTGTAATGACACAAGGGCCTGATTGTACACGTGTTACTGGTACAACAGTTCCGTCTTCTCTGAAGACCTGAGTCATTCCTTGTTTTGTTCCGATTATGAATTTCATATTTCAGTATAACCGCCTTAAATAAAAAACTAGAAAGGGTTTGTCATCTTACACGAAAGTTGGCAAGACGAGTATCCCTTTCTAGCCTTTTTGCAACAAAAAATATGTATTTTTGCTTCATTTGGCTAAATTGTGACTGTATTTGGTTTAATACCTCGTCTATCGCCACCTCGCTTCAAATGTTTTTCTCTACCTCTTTTAGATAGGAATCTTATTTGTGTTGAAGTGCAGATAGTTTGTTTTTTTATAGCTGACGCTATTTTACACTATTTTTGTAAGTATGTCAATAGCAAACATCCCCCTTGAGGACAAGGAAAGGAAGATTTGCTGTGTAAAGAGAAAAACTGCGATTCTCTTAGTACATCTTGATCTCTACATCTACACCACTTGGAAGGTTCAAATTCATGAGTGCGTCTACGGCCTTCGCATTTGGATTCAAAATGTCGATAAGGCGTTTATGTGTACGCATTTCAAACTGTTCTGCAGCTGTCTTATGGACAAAAGTTGCTCGGTTCACACTGAATTTATCAGTATGTGTTGGAAGTGGAATAGGTCCAACAACTTTTGCTCCATTTCTTTCTGCAGTATCAATGATAGTTTTTGTAGCACTATCAATGATTTTGTGATCAAAAGCACGAATTTTAATTCGAACTTTTGGTCCTCCAGCTTGCTCTTCACCCTTCTTTTCAGTTGTCTTTGCTGTTTGTGACATAACTTAATAAAAGAACTTAGGTAAACAGAAGGCAGGAGAAAAATCTCTCCTGCCCTGAGTTTATTTATTTGATAATTTTTGTTACTGCACCTGCACCAACGGTTCTACCACCTTCGCGGATAGCAAAACGCATTTTTTCTTCCAAAGCAACAGGTACGATGAGTTTAATATTAACATTGATAGTATCTCCAGGCATTACCATTTCTGTTCCAGCTGGCAATGTAACTTCTCCAGTTACATCAGTTGTACGGATATAGAATTGTGGTTTATATCCATTGAAAAATGGTTTATGACGTCCACCTTCTTCTTTTGTCAAAGCATACAATTGTGCTTCAAACTCAGTGTGTGGAGTGATTGTACCTGCTTTAGCAAGCACTTGACCACGTTGAACATCCTCTTTCTTTGTACCACGAAGGAGAACACCAGCGTTATCACCAGCTTCACCACGTGCAAGAGATTTGTTAAACATTTCAATACCTGTAACGGTTGTTTTTGAAATTTCAGGGCTCATACCAACAATAGCAACTTCGTCACCGATGTTAATAACACCACGTTCAATACGACCAGTTACTACAGTACCACGTCCTTCAATAGAGAAAACGTCTTCAATTGGCATAAGGAAGTCCTTATCCAAAGCACGTACTGGAGTTGGGATATATTCATCAAGAGCTTTCAAAAGATCAAGCACTGGTTTAGCAGCAGCTTCATCATTTGGGTTTTCAAGAGCTTTCAAAGCTGAACCACGAATAATTGGAGTAGTATCTCCAGGGAATTCATATTTGTTCAAAAGATCTTTGATTTCTTCTTCAACAAGGTCAATAAGTTCAGGATCTGAAACTTGATCAACTTTATTCAAGAACACTACGATATAAGGTACACCTACTTGACGAGCAAGCAAGATGTGCTCACGTGTTTGAGGCATTGGGCCGTCTGCAGCAGAAACTACAAGAATAGCTCCATCCATTTGAGCAGCACCAGTGATCATGTTCTTCACATAGTCAGCATGGCCTGGACAATCTACGTGTGCGTAGTGACGTGCGTTAGTCTCATATTCAACATGGGCGGTTGCAATTGTAATACCACGCTCTCGCTCTTCTGGCGCAGCATCGATTGCATCGATACCTTTGTCTTGTGCAACAAGACCGTGTGCGCTTGCTACTTTCAAAATAGCAGCTGTAAGTGTAGTTTTACCATGATCAACGTGACCAATAGTACCTACATTAACGTGTGGCTTGGTTCTTTGAAAATCTGCCATACGATTGTTTTCTCCGCACTGCTTCGAGTGGTCGACACAGTTTTGTAATCCAGCGGTTGTATATTTAAAAATTGACTAAAATTGTCATATAAAAAAGACGTGCATATTATACATCAAAACTAAAAACCTGTCAAGGAAAGAAAGTCAAACAAATCTGGGGATACTTTGTGGATGAAAAAACACCTGTTCTCAGGTGTTTTTTTTGCTCTTTTTACACAGGTTCTTCATAAAAAACCGGTCCCATTTCCTCATCAAGTTTCTTTTCATTCCCCACATTCAACTCTTCATCTAATTTCTTGTAAGGAATTCCCTCTGCTGGCTCCTGCATACGAGGGTCATACACAAAGTCGTCCTGCTGTTTTTTCACTGTTTTTGGATATTCTGGTCTTTTTGGGTAATATTCAAACTTTCCTTCCTCATAATGTCGTATTTTTTCTCCAAGTGCACGGCCTGGCTCGAAATTCCCATGAAAGACACTTCCCACACTCGTCCACTTTCCAACCGGTTGTTTTGGAAGTGAAAATTCTTTTTTCTCTTCAGGACTTGATACCTCTACTGGATTTTCCATTTCAGGTTCGTCCAACTCATCATTTTCAGGTATTTCAACTTCTTTTGCTTCATGAAAGGTCTCTTCGGGCACTTCAAAAGGAAGTTCTTCAGTGTCTAACAAAAAATCTGTCTCTTCAAATTCTTCTACCGGGGGTATTTCCTCTACTTCAAAACCCTCTGCCTGAATTTCTCCATTTTTGTCTATTCGTATGTCTGTATCATGACAATGTTTGCATTCATGATCATCTTCATACTCATCAACCTCATCATCATATTCTTCACTCTCTTCTTCATCTTCCTCTGAATAATAGTCTTCACCTGAAGTAAAATCTTCTTCTACATCAAGGAGTCTCTCATATTCATCAAGTGGCATGAGAACCATATCCTCATCCCCTTCAATATCAGCAAGGATAACAGGCATGTGTGTTTTTTTGGCTAAACGAAAATATCGTTCAAATCGTGACATACACCAATGATTAAGGAATTATTACTTTGATTATATTTTTTTTCACAGATTCCGTCAAGTATGAAGAACTCATTTCCTCTTAAATACAAAGACAGGTAAACACCTGTCTTTGTATTTAATTTTTTTAAACACCTATTCAAGGATAGTAACATGCTGTAAATACTGCACAACTGGTTTTTCTCCAGACACATCTACCAAAAACATTGGTTTCCCTTTGCTTGACCCCAGTAAACCCAATGTCTTATTCGTATGTTCTTTTGAAGCAGAAAGTAAATCATCATAAGACAGGCTCACTCCTGCCATATTCGCATGAGAAACAAGATTCTTTAACAAATTTTCATGATGAGTTTGATCATAAATAAAATATTGATTATTTTTCTCTTCATCCCAAGGTTTTACGGTATAATCCGTGCTTATAATAACTAAAATTGCTTTTTCTGCATGTTCGCGCTCAAGCCTTACCATTTCCATATTTTTTTGTTCTTCTTGTTTTTGTCGAACAATATCCAAAAGTTCAGAAATTCTTTCTGATGGAACTCCATAATGATGAGATTTTCCTATAGCAACATTACAATGTCCACAACCAACAACACATCCATGATGTCCTTCATGAGTATCTGTATGCCAACAATATGGATGACCAATTTCTGTAACAAAATTATGGACAATAGCAAAAGCTTCTTCTGGAGAAAAACCAAGCTTCAACAAAGCCATAGAAATTCCAAGATCAGCACCTGGTAGAGCAATAGCTCCAACAGCTTCATGTTCTTTATATCCCCCATCTACACATTTTCTTCGAGTACAATCTACAGGAACCCTCATTTTTTCTGCATGAGAAATAATTTCATTTATGAGATTCTCAATTTCAATATTCATAAATTTTTTAGTTTCAATAAAAATAAATTTTTCCTCCAATAACATACCAGATTTTGGAAAAAATATCAACAGGCACAAAAAATGCCCTTGAATTAACAAGGGCGAGGACGATGCAGATTGCACAAACTATCTCCCTTCCCTTTTAAAGAGGAAGAGTTCCAGCAGTGTAACAGCATCATGATGTGGGGAATCTTCATCTGAAGATTGTTGAGGTAGGTCTGTACTCGGCGGAGGCGGGGTAGAAGTTTTCTCCTGTTCTGGAGGATCTTCTCCAGCAAGAATACGACGCTTTCCTGAGAAAGCTTTGTTATCCATTTTTTGCCCTCCTTAGGCAACATCTTTTATTATAGTATCGCACATGATTCTCATGTGTCAAACAAAAAGAACAGCTTTCGCTGTTCTTTTATTGTCTTTTAACTTCACAAACGTGACAAAAACCAAGTTTATTTCCAGTACTCTAGTTAATGTTTGTTTTATTCTCTTGCGAGAATACTCGACATATTACTCTACTTTCGTAGAGATACATCCAGAAAGGAGGTGATCCATCCACAGCTTCCGCTACGGATGCCTTGTTACGACTTTACCCTGATCATTGAACCTACCTTCGTACCATATAATGGTGCTTCGGGTATTTTCAACTTTCGTGGTATGACGGGCGGTGAGTACAAGACCCGAGAACGTATTCAACGCGCCGTGCTGATGCGCGTTTACTAGCGATTCCAACTTCATGCAGGCGAATTTCAGCCTACAATCTGAACTGGGGCCGGATTTGAGGATTAGCTCCATCTCGCGATATTGCTACCCATTGTAACCGGCCATTGTATCATGCGTGTAGCCCTGGGCGTAAGAGCCATGCTGATTTGACGTCGTCCCCACCTTCCTCCGGTTTGCACCGGCAGTCTCGTATGTACATTTAACATACAATAGGGGTTGCGCTCGTTACCCGACTTAACGGTACACCTCACGGCACGAGCTGACGGCAACCATGCAGCACCTGTGTAGCACCCTCGAAGGCGGATCCTATTTCTAGGAACCTGCAGCTACATGTCAAGCCCAGGTAAGGTTCGCCGCGTATCATCGAATTAAACCGCATGATCCACCGCTTGTGCGGGTCCCCGTCTATTCCTTTGAGTTTTAGCCTTGCGGCCGTACTCCCCAGGCGGCATACTTAACGCGTTTGCTTTTTTCAACGGCACTGAGAGGGTCGATACTCCCAATACCTAGTATGCAAAGTTTAGGGCGTGGACTACTGGGGTATCTAATCCCATTCGCTACCCACGCTTTCGTCCATGAGTGTCAGGTATGTTCTAGCAAGCTGCCTTCGCCTTTGGTGTTCCCACCGATATCAGCGCTTATTACGACTACACCGGTAGTTCCGCTTGCCTCTCCCAACCTCGAGTTTAACAGTATTAGTAGCAGTTCTTAGGTTAAGCCTAAGAATTTGACCACTAACTTGTTAAACAACCTGCGGACGCTTTACGCCCAATGAATCCGGACAATGTTTGAGGTCTCTGTATTACCGCTGCTGCTGGCACAGAGTTAGCAACCTCTTATTCATGTGGTACCGTCACAAATTCTTCCCACATAAAAGTAGTTTACACCCCGAGGGGCGTCTTCCTACACGCGGCGTCGCTCCGTCACACTTTCGTGCATTGCGGAATATTCTTGACTGCAGCCTCCCGTAGGAGTCTGGGCCGTTCTCAGTCCCAGTGAGGCAG